>Ga0182041_10000576_pt1 | contig 17425 bp, 25 predicted proteins | sample flu12Cox44000178_FD_125967 | JGI IMG/M metagenome (GOLD analysis project Ga0182041, IMG submission 125967) | Lab enrichment of tropical soil microbial communities from Luquillo Experimental Forest, Puerto Rico - flux8day.12C.oxic.44.000.178 | ecosystem: Environmental > Terrestrial > Soil >...
AGAGCCCCACAATAGGCATGGAAGAACGGTTTTTTCTCAATGGGATCGCACTGTACGCCGCCTACATAGCCCCAAGGTACGTAAAGCGTCCCCCCACGATTGAAACGGACTTTGCAGACCCCGACTTGCCCGTCGGCAATGGGACAGCAATGTCCGCACGAATAGCAGCGCACGCGGTTGCGGTCGAGCTTCTCGTACAGCTCAGGGGCAGCGTCGCGGACGTCCCGTTCCAGAATTTCTTGCAGGGTTGGCATAAAGGACTGCGACCATGCACAGAACAGGATTACCCATCGAATCTTCCTTAGGATAGCACTTTTTCCGGGCAGCTTTTGCTGAAAACGAGCGCGCTTCACACTTGGGGCAGCTTCCTTGAACGGTTTCTTCAAGGGCTCTTACTTTGATCCCCCTCGTGTTGCGCAGGGCCAGGCTGCCCTTGAAGTGTTGTGGACCTCCCCGCCAAGTCATTAATTTTGCGGCCGTACGATGCAACGCTTGCTCGGGCACTTGAAAGAACGTTACGTGGCTTCCTGCAATCGCCGCGTATAGATCTGCGATCGCAAGCTTCAACGCGTATCTTCCCGGTTTCAAACGAAGAAGAACGTTGTAAGTTGCGTCTTGTCGAATATAGCCACTTTCTTCTTCGGGCTGGTCATCAGCGTGCCAAAAGTTAGTGGTGTCGAGGTGATCGATTACCGTCCCGTGCTCATCCTGTACAACGCCCACTAACATGGTCCAGCGGCGATCGCCAGCATGCTCCTGCGGCACCCACCAGGACGCGTGAACAGCAAAATGGATCGTGATATCTGGCGATGGCGGATTGAGGAACGCGCTGCTGCGGGAACTCAGTTCGATCTCCCCCAGCGGCTGGTTCGCAAGCACCGCTCGGTACAGCCAGTCGCGCTTCGCCCCGCGCGACATCCCGGCAAAAGGAATTGGCGCGAAATAGCCTGCCTTGGCAAGGACCTGAAGATCCGATCTTCTCAGCGTAACCCGTAGGTGATGGTAGGCACCGTCCGCCTGCAGGTCGGGGAGGTAATAGGCGAGTTCGTAGTACGAGGAGTCCTCCCGCATGTCGCGAAATGCATGTTCCAGGTCGTTTCCAGCAGGCGCACGGCCTCCGGTTTGTGCCGCCACCTGCAAGAGATTCGATCGTTGCATCCCAAGCAGTGTTAGCTCCTGCGAGAGATTCTCATTGATGGCACTCGTGAGCTCTCTAAGTCCTCCCCCGCTGCTTAGGTCGGTGCTCGCATCTCCTCCGGGGATAACAGGCACGACGCCGCGCGGATCCACTGGGTAAATTGCTACGTTCGAGTCGAGCGCAGATGCCATCAGTCTCCACGGTGAATTGCCAACATAGGAGATGCCCGAGACGCACTGTGGGTCGGGCACACCATCGGAGAAGATCAAGAGGAACTTCCGTCCAGGCATCGACCGCATCTGCAACAGGCGCTCTTCGGCGGCTGCAATCCACGGTCCGGCGTGGCACGGGCTCATGTTGAGCTTCTGGAGCTCCGTTATCGCTTGCTGAAGCGAGCCCGCGTCGCGGGTGAAGGGAAGAATCAGCGATGAATTATCAACGATGGAAACACTCTCATTGTCGAACAGGTGATGCTGCAGTGCCTTTGCCAGCGCCCGCAGTGCATAGGAACGCGATGTCCACTGCAGTTGCGGAATAACGATGAGCAAGTGTGTCTCCAGTAATTCCGGCAGCGCCGCAGGACTGGCGGAGTGTTGGATTTCGGAGCCATTTGGCGGTCCGACTTCTGTTTGAGCCGGGTTTCCTAAATCACGCGAGCCACTCCCCTGTGCTAGATATCGAAACTGTGTGATTGGTTGCAGCTGCCCGTTGTCGTAAACAGCGAAGTCATTGGACTTGAGGTTAGTCACAGTGTGCCCTCTGCTGTCCCGTACCACTACCGGTACCTGGATGAGATTGACTGACTTCTTCAGTGTTGCCGAGGGCGGAAGTTCTTGAGCGGCGAACAGCGAGAGCGACGGGAACAGCAACGCCCAAAGCAGGAGGAAACCGGTTTGTGTCGCAGCGAGGCACCGTGCGGACGTGAATTTCCAACTCATGCCCAGCTACCTTTTGCGAATAGGCCTTCTTCTCGGCCTTATATCATCACGATCAAACAAAGCCCCTCGCACTCATACCAGGAGCATACGAACGCCGTATGCTCCTGACATTCACACGATACCACTGCAAGTAATACATCACGGGGACATCTACTGCGACATTCGTTGTATGTAAACATCCCATGCCCACTTGCCATCCTGGTGTCCCTTCATGTCGAATACCCTTGCGCGCAGTGCAAAGACATTCTTATATTGGTCGACATAGGGCACCAGCTGATAATGTAAATCGATCCGCCTGATACCTGCCTGAGGTAGGGTCAGTAACTCCTCGGGTTGAGAGATACCATCGTGATTACGGTCAACCCATATGCGAAGCTGTGAGTAGATCGCATCATGATCGTCTATATACCCATCTCCATTCCCTCCGTTCTTCGGATCATCATATACCGCTAACGCGAGATACCCATTTGGCGAGTTGCTCAGAGGCTGTGGCGTCATATTACCAAATAGCTCGGTTCCATCGTCGATTACACCATTGCCGTTCCTGTCGAGCACTAACCAGCCATTCTCAGCGCCCTGTGCCGTCCACGAATACTGCTGTGCCCCATCCCCAGTGAGGTTAAAGGTCACTCCGTGAGCCGCATCTGTCATATGAAAGCCGCGGCCGCTGATGTCGATAAGTATGGGCGAATAACATTGCCAGGTGCTATTCACACAGATGCAGCCCGACAACGGCGGACCTCCAATACAACATGTACACATGCAATATCCCTGGCTGCAGTACTGATTATCGTTAGGGTCGTAATAATCAACGCCACCCTGTGCCGGGGCGCCACAGTAGCCATTACATACTCCGTAACAAGTATTTCTTCGTCCAGAGATGCACGCTGTTCGCTCGCTGCTACAGGTACTATATGCCGCGTTGTAGTTTGCCTGGCAGGTGTTGAGGCAGTTTTGGTCGCCGTTGCACCCTGCCCTGCAGTTGTTTAAGGTGGTGCTTGCAGCGTCAAAGCAGGGCCATAACTCGCAATGACACGAGTCGCTCCATGTCCCAGAAACATTGTCAGCCACAACCTTTTCGACATAGTACAAGCCGACCCACAAGCAGGCCACTATGCCCAGGAGGGTGATACTTCGTCTTGTGCCATTGCTCATATAAATGCTCCTTACTTGCTGGCTCGGCCAGTTAGCTTTCAAGCTTCGCCGCAAGTTCACGTTGTTCAGCTGCTGAAAGTTTACCGATCCAAGCGCTTTCAATTGTTCCGGTTCGGTTGACTATGAAGATAGTTGGTGTTCCAGAAACTCCGATTCTATCGAGGTCGACGGAAATGACCTTATTAGCATGAATATCACTCTGCTTTACAAAAGACTGCGCTGCGGACATCTCTTGCGGCATAATAGCAACGATGCTGACCTTACCCGTCTTGACAGCCGCAGCGCCAGAGAGAGTTCTATAAAGAGGAATGCTCTCCAGACAGAAATGGCATTGCGTAGATATAGCCAGAACGAGCGTTCTATCTGACTGAGACCAATCAACCCCAGAGACAAGTAATTTAGTCCCTTTGAAGTTATTGGCCTGGTGAATCGCGCCCTGTCCAGAATGAGCTGTTTGTTTTAGCCAATAGTCCTTTGCGACGGTGACACAGAAGACGATAACCGCGAATATAACTGCAGCATTGGTGACGCGTTCCAGATATCGCAAGGGTCTCCTTTCTGCTTCGAACTGCATGCGGGTGCTTATGTGCTTGTTGGGAAGGATTGATGTTGGGAGGGATTGACTAAGTACGACAATTAATTGTCGTGGCACGAACGAACGTGCGTCAAGCACTCAAGTGGTGCCGCGACGCGATTCATGCGAACGTTGTACCGAAATGGGAAGGTGGGGGCAGCGGCGTAGCCAACCCTACGTCAGTACGCGCTTGATGAGGCCCATTTACCCCGGCGGCGATAGACGCGGTGCTTTGTTTTAACGCAGATCCAGCATTAGTCCTTCATTTGCCCGAGGCAGACAAATTCAGCTCACCTGGTTTTCGCTATAAGCAGATGCAATTTGGTATCAGCCCATCTGGGAATCAAAGTAAATCCCTCGGCGTTATAGCAGGCGAGAATAAGATCGGAGTCTTTCGGCCCCTCACGCACCTCATAGTCCGCAATAGAATTCCCTTCGAGATCGATAACTTTAATCAGGTCCTGTTGTACGTCGCCCAACCAACCGTAGCCGACTGCCAGACGCCCAGCGTAAAATTTGATGCTATTGGCAGCAAGCTCGGGGTTTCCGGTGTCAATCTGCACCTTGCGAACCACGTCGCCTTTTGGGGAAATGACATAAATCAATTGAGGTGAAAAACCGTGGAGGAGATACACGTTGCCATCGGAGCCGGAGGTTACGTCGGCATCCCATCCGATAAATTCATTTCCTGAGTCAGTGTACCTCCAGTGTCTTGAGTCTCCAGCTTCGCCACGCTGTCGGGCATTCTCGTCTTCTGGTTCATAGATTTTCTTCACGAGCCGCCCGTCCGCTGCAAAGACAGCGGTGAACGGCGTGTGCAGATCTGGACGCTGGCTTATCGTTCCGGTTAAACCAACGACCAGATATTCACCCGACGGAAAAACAGCAAAATGAAACGGGATCAAGAAAGAATCAATCTGAAGTTTGACCGGCGCCTTCATAGAGCCATCGTTGGCGAACTCCACAACGTAGAGCTCATTCTTTGCCCCTGCCAACACATATAGCCTGTTGTCATGAACAGAAAATGCCCTGCTCTCAGCCCTGTCACTAAATGCATCGCCAAATCGGAAGACGCCCGCCGATTTCACCTCAGGAGTAATCTTCTGCACCGGCCCCAGATAGGTGTTTGAATGGGTAGCAGTGTCCAGGGCTGGGGATAGGAGTTGAGTGTATACGTTACCGTTTTCATCGCACGCGGCATACATGATATGCCCTGAGTAGGAGACTGGCATGTCTCCCCTCGCCTGCACGTTAACATTCACGACACGAGGAGCGTCCTGGGAGGCGCAAACCATCGGTGTCACGGCGAACAAAGCAGCCACGAGAATAAAGTGTGTTCTCACTGCTCACCTCCCGTATTGCGGTCAGGGTTTGCTTGCGCCTTCGGACGACATCCTGTTCTGTAACTATCGGACCACCCGAGTAAGGACGGATCGCGAAGAATGTCGCCTGGAGGGCCGGCTGACGAAGTGGAACGGATACTACCGCGCTGGAGCACTGATGATGCTTGGAGCCCGCTTTGCGCCACTTGGAAGAATACGTCATAAATGACGCGCCCGTCTCGGGACTCGCCATCGCGTGGATCCGGATTCAACGCAGCTTGGTAATGGAACCAGTTACCGTAACGATCTCGAAGGTGCCTATCATCACGGTAACGAAGGCTAATTGAAAACACGTCCAATTCTGGTAACGAATGAAGCTCCTTTGGCTGGGAGACGCCATCGTGATTGACGTCAATCCACAGCAGCAGGCGCGAAAATACCGCATCTCTTTTATCAATGATGCCGTCGCCGTTGCCGCCATTTTCGGGCTTATCGAATTCAGCGAGCGCCAGGAAGCCGTTCGGATCCTCGGATTTCGGTTGATCCGTGAAGTTGCCGAAGAGCTCCTTGCCATTATCAATCTTTCCATTGTGGTTGCGGTCCAGCGCCAGGAAGGCATTGCCCGAGTCGGCGGCGGTCCATGCGAGTTTTATCGGGTGCCCGTCTCCTGTTATATCGAACCACACCCCTGCATCGGCGGACGTCAAGTGAAAGCCTTTCCCGGTGGTATCGACAATGACAGGAGATACCTGCTCGCAGGCGCAATTGTTCCCCCCAACGGGGGTGCAAGTTTGTAGCGGGGTACACATAACCAGTCCGTTGCAGCAGCTCGGCGGGTTACCGTTGCAAGGCGGGCACAGCTCGTCGAATTCCCAATTGGCGGTCACTTTAATCTGTTCCCCTTTGTCGTTGCACGGCTCTGTACCATCGCAGGGCAGTGTGCCCGGCTCGCACACGCCATAACCCTGCTGGCAAAATTGGCATCCCCCTGGAGCGGGCGTACCGAAGGGGCTACATTCACTTGAAGTAAACTGTGCTTGGTGGGCGGCGTTATAGCAACTTGGAATGCTGAAATCTATCCCTACGTTGCACCCTGGTTGCCCTTGTGCGACGGTGTTACTCGGAATCACCAACGGAAGAAGGAATGTTGCTAAATTTAGAAAAGCGGCCAGGAGGGAGTTTGGTAGCTTCATCTCCAAACCTCCGAGTGGGAAGAATTGCGGCGATGGGTTTGTGCGAGAATAGTGCTGCACACTAACGAAACCACCGGCAGCGATGTCAGGTTCGTCCTACCTTTTCGTTTCATTGTCCCGTTCTTTTCCAGAAACATGTTGGTATTACGATTGGCCCCATCATCTCGTTGGATCGAAGTGATCCGGCTCGTCCGGTCGTTTAGCCGAAGTTAGTCCGGGATTCTTACGGAAGACTCACTCGTTAGTTACGTTACTCGCCGAAAGTGTTTGCCATTCAAATTGGTTCAGATCCGACCCTCGACGTGATACTGGCTGACGTCCGGAGTGACGCAACTGTTGGAATTACATCGATCGAGCAGTCGATAGAAGATCTCTGTATGACGAGAGATGGCAAAAGGCTCATGTGCCCAGTACTTCTCAGAAAGGCTGCTGTTGTGCAAGGAAGTGAGCCGCGAGTCGACGCTGTCTTCGAGTTGGTGAAGGTCCAATTGCTGCGAACTAGGTCTTATCCCATACCGCAGTTTCGGTAAGATAGCCGTGCCCCACATATCGCTTCGGTCGGGATATGTGGGGTTGTCGACCTTGTTCCATCCGCGTCTTCCGCGGTTGCTTTTAAATTTCTCCGTGTCCTCTGTGCCGAATTACGGATGCCAGCGGGTGTCATTTTCGGAGTGCGCGCTCGTCCTGAGTGTGCCCCTTCACCTTGTCGTTGGCGCTTACTGCCGAGCTCTACTATGGTACAGGGCATACCTAGAACCGGTTGATTCAACTCCGGAGTTTCAACTTGTCCGCCACGACCCAGATGGAGTGCCTGTTTGGGCTTAGTGAGTAGCCTCCCGTATGCATGAATTATTTTGAAGGTCGCGTGAGCGCGGTCCGAATCAACTTCCCGCAACTTATAACGATAACGATTGCCTCCGGATTCAAGAGGCTTACGGCGGCATAACTGATCTGTTTGTTGGACGCTCTGGGGCACGCGCCCAAACGCGGGCATCGACGCAGCACTTGCAGCGGAACACTACGCGTCCGCGCACGGTCTGTCGATCCGCTTCGGCAGCGAAGACCTGCGCGCCATGGCGCTGAGCCTGTTCATTCAGCACGCCCGTGACGGAGGTGTGCGATGAGCGAAACGAGCGTAACCGCTGGGGGATTTCCTTCCCCAGCCAGGTAAACACCTACATGACGTGTCCCGCGAAGTGGTACTTTCGTTACCTGATCGGATTGAGCGAGCCAGCCACGGGTGCTCTAGCGAGTGTCTGCCGACTCTATGGACGGCAACTCTCCCTCATCCTTACGGACGTAGCGTACGGCGAGTTGAGGGAAACACCAAGCGAGTTAGCCACCGTTGAGCGCGAATGGGTGAACATTACCGATGTTCGGGGCGCCACTCGTCCCACACTTCCCAAAACAAGGGGACGGGATACCCGCCACCTGCCCGCTAGTGTGGGTTCTCCACGGTATGAACGATGAACGATGCCCGGACCTGTAGGGGCTGCTTGCGGTCAGGGCGAGCGAACTCAAGTTCTGCGGAGTACCTGCCATCGCGCATCGGAAACTGTGATAGGTCGAAGCTGTAGAAAACAGGAATGCCTGGCACACCTGGGGTTGAAATCGATGAGTCAGCGACTGAATTGTTGGCTAGGACTTTGCCGGCCGAGTCACGAAGGATCGCAGAGATCCTCCAGCCCTGTGGAAAGTGATCATTCTGCTCCGGGTAGAAGCGTACGAATATCGACAGTTGCGCATCCCCAGCGAAGATTCGATTCACGCTTGGCCGGAGACGCCGATCAGCAACCCGCAGTGGGTCAGGGCTCCGGTCAATGCCGATGGAATTAACCATCCCCGCCGGGTTTTCAGTGGAAAATCCGGTGGTTGTGTGTTGAAGGGGGTCGAACTTACTTCGGGATTGGCATTCCACAAGCAAGCTCGTCATAGAAGATGGTTTCACAACGGTTTCGTATGGTCCTGCGCAAGCCTTGATACGGTGACCGAGACGCCTGACCCTCAACGCTGGCGATGCTCGGACTGGGCATGTTACCAATTGGCAGCGTCCTCAGGCGAAAGATGCATCTTGACTCTTAACTCCTGCGCAATCTCCAGGGCCACGGTGCGAGTCCGGGCCTTCCACCCCCAAGCAAGACGATACAGACGATTGCTCGATGCAAAATGGGGCAGCAGCACACGGACCACTGCCCACCTCACGGATGGGCCCGTCGCAGTGCAACGCGGTCCCGTTTTGGGGACATGCGGGTATGTGCCTCCCTCAACATCAGCTTTGAGTACACATTTCGAGCTAGAATCATCCCATGAGGGTTGAACAAGTCGATGGTCACAGTTACAACTAGGTTCGTTGCAGTGGCGCTCCTCTCTGTTTTGCTAACTCATTGCGATCGAAATATTAATCAACAGAAGCTGGCACTTGATGGTGTTTACAGATTGCGCGAGGAATTCAATAAGGGCGAATGTCAGGCTTTTTACGTGCAAAGCGAGACCCGAAGTGAAGAATCCAGACAGGAGTGGTCCGACGGATGCGAGCGAATGAAGAAAGATCTGGGCTCGTGGGTAAGTTTCAGCCATGCCACAACCACCACCCTGTCTCCATCCTTTGACAAGCCTCAGACGGTGTTGGCCACAGGCCTAGCCGTATTCGCGAATGGGGATCACTTGGAATCGTACTGGTTGGAAAGCTATTGGCACCTGAAGGATAGTGGGCCAGAGCTATATTTCCTTTATCTTGAGGGGGGTGGGAAACAGTTCGCGCTTCCACATCTGCCAAAGCCTCGCCCTAGTCCCCGTGACCTTCCATCGGAACGACAATCTGGCTAGGAATTAATTACCCAACACCCTGGCAGGGTAGTTGATTGTTCTTGAAGAAGATGACCTCGCGAAACATCATTGGGTCGGCCTTTTCCGTTGATACTCCATATCTGCCAGTTGTCCTTCAATCTCCGCCTGCTTTTCCTGCTCTGCCGTTAATTTTAGCCCCATCTCTTGCTGAAAGCGTTTTTGGACCTCGGATGGCTTCATCTCCAAGAAATTCTTGCCAAAATCAAACAAACGTGCTTCCGGCTCTCCGAGTTTCAATTGAGAGACTCTCGCCTCCGCCGAGATGCTGAAAGTCCCATCTGCGTTAATTGCTTCGCTCTCGTAAGAAAGATCCTCGCATCCAAGCTGGGGCGCCAGCCACCTAGTTAGCCTGTACCTCCCGGGAATGATGCGTTGCACAATTACTACGTCCTGCCCACTCATCGTGTCGAAGCCCAAGATCGTATATGGTGCACGAACCCCGCAATCTGCTAATCGTGTCAACAATCGTCCTTTCATCGCGGCGACCTCAAGCTCGCTCATTTGAGGCCAAGTAGTCTTTGAGCCGACACTATCAGCCAATGTTACAGACGAGCCATCAAGAAATAGGAGCTTCCTTAGAAAGCGGGCAGAGTCTAACGGACCAACGGAATCTAGCCGCGCAGTAGCTCCATCCGAGCGACGCGCAAGGATCTCCTTTCGCGAAGGTAACAAGTTCCCGTTCCTGTCTGGGGTCGGGATCGTCCTCTCGAGATAAAAAGGTTGGGCGTGAACCTGAGCGCTGACACTCCGTAGGCTCGACAAAGTCATTGCCAGGTAGAAGCTGGCCACCGCTCCGGTCGCTGTGACGGCCAGCGCCAACAGTCGTGCCATCAAACCCCGATTCGAAAATTGTTTCATGATAGTCACCTCAGCAGAAATCGAAGAGTTAGCAGTTGCCCTAAGGGTCTAGCCGCAGCCCCCCTGAGGGTTTAGCGGATACGGACAAACGCATGGGCCAGGCGCCTGCCAGACAAATACTAGGCAGGCCAGAGCAGACTGCGGACTTACTAGAGTTGAATATGAGGAGTCCTTATAACAATGAGCACACCTAACCACTCCAGACCCATCCGTGTAAGTAAATAAGGCTGCGCAGTCACGGAACATGCAGTACGAACCGGAACCGCAATTACCAAGTGTTAGCACCCCACCCACCTGCTGGCCGATTCCGTCTGCTGTGCATCCTGTGCACTGTTGGGCCGAAGCACGTATGCCAGCCCATAGCGCTATGGTCCATACAGCTATAGATGCAATTGCCCACAGTGATTTCATAATAACTCCCCTCCAAACGGCATCGTTTCTCAGTTTTCAGCGTCCGGCACATTCGCCGTGTCATCGGGTGCCAAGAACATGTTGATAATTACAAGCGGACTTGTCTGAGACTGAACAAAAGTCGGCAGGTGTGCCCTGGTAAATCATGACAATTCTGTAATGCCACTCGTCTATGCGATTCGCGATATAGTCGCGGTCATGCTGACCTACAGTACTCATCGGCCCAGGGCTGTCTATTCTTAAGAACACGTCGTAGGCCCAACGTCCAACTTGAGATGGTCCCCTGTCAGCATCTCCGTTGAGTTTCGCCCTGTAACGGAACAGATTCCCAAACTCGTCACGCCTCCGCAGTTCTACATAGTGAAGGTCAATTGAAAATACGCCTAACGTAGGTAGAGGAAAGAGTTCATCAGGTTCTGAGATGCCATTGTGGTTCTTATCGAGCCAGAGTCGCAACTGGGAAAACACGGCGTCCCTGCTGTCAATAACGCCGTCGCCATTGCCTCCGTTCTCAGGCTTGTCAAATTCAGCTAGAGCAAGAAATCCGTTCTGCTGAGAAGACGGAGGCTGATCGGTGATGTTACCGAACATTTCCTTGCCACTATCAACCCTGCCATCTCCGTTCCGATCCAAAACCAGCCAGGCATCGCCGGACTCTGCAGCGGTCCATGAGAGTTTGATGGGTGTTCCGGTGCCAAAAAAGTCGAACATTATTCCGTCCGACGGACTTGTCAGGTCAAAACCATTCCCCGTAGTGTCAATCACGATCGGGGATGGCGAACATCGGCACGTACACGCTACGCTGTCCCAACTGCACCGACCTCCAGTACCATTGCACTGGTCAATCGTTGACTGCGGAACGCAACATTGACCATCAGCACTGGCGACGCCAATAGCAATCAAGAGCACGAGGAAGAGTGCGTACGTTAGATGGCCGCGAATCATGAAGGGACCTCCTTGCTTCAGCACCCGAAGTATGCTGCTATGCCAGTGTCCTGAGTTATTAATTCCACTGATTCGTCTTTTCGCGGCGCAGTATATAGCCTCCGGAACGGGAAGAATAGGATGCAAGTCACGGTTGCTTGTGACGCGCAGTCTTCAGCGGCCAGTTCGCTGTCGGCAGTAACATCTAGAGGCGAATATTTGAACAAGGTTGTGGGGTTTCTGGAGATGTCTAGCTCTAGCTGGACCATCCGTCGTCAGGCTAACGGGGTCGTTTGTGATGCCAAACACAGAAATGTCTGTTAACACCGAACTACAGAAGTGAACATTGATCAGCAGTCCGACTCCTTTGTTGCTTGTGTCGAATTCGACGGCAGCCCGGCGGTTCGATTGTGACCAGCTAGGCTTTCAGTTAGAGTTCCTCATCGAGGCGACGAATCGCAACCCGATTCTTGTTACATCGCACTTTCGCGCGACAGCGTGTGGATCGTTGTTCATCATTCTCCGGAGACGGTGCGGCAGGCGGCGTGGTGAAGTTCGTGGTTGAGGACTGTCGACGCTTTACACGCTGAATTTGTTGCTAATGGTGTGCAGGCCGGTAAAGCAGGCGCGTGGTGCACGCGTGAGATGTACGGATCCTGATAAGTAACTGCTTGCGATTTATGGTTAAGGAGCACTTGCTGGCGAGCTGTTGAAAACTTCGGCTCCTGAGTCGTCGTCTAATGCTATATATAGGTCTGTCGTCTCTACTGCTTCCAAGCATCGCTGTGTTGAGCCTTGCTGGAGCAGTGCGCCGTAAGTTCTTCTCGTAACCGCGAGAAGCAATTCGACGAGAGGTCTTCCGAAATGCGGACCTCTGTCTACTTGGTGCCCCCATGCGCCGCACCCATTTTCGAGAGCACATCCGCCACCACTTTGGCAGAGCCCGACAAAAGGGCTACCAGCATGCTTCAGTTAGTAGTCCATTTTCGCCCCGTCAGAGTGAACGCCGTCCCGAAGGTTATGGACGCCCTGCATTACTAGGGCAGGGAGCTCAATCTGCTTATCCTGGCAATTCAATGACTATAGGTCTTCCGCCAAGGGGGTAGCCTCGGTGTAGTGTCCTTCGGCTCAGCTTGGTTGCAGAATGCCCGCGGGATTTTGGTTCGCAAACAGCAGAAAATGAAAAGGCGCCGGGTGACGCCGCTGCACAAGGGGCACGTTGCTGCTGACCTGTAGTGGCATGCTCAATGGCTTCTTCGGCGAAGGCGATACTCCCGTCTCTCAGCCTGTTTTCGAGTTTGCTCCGAAGTTGCCTGGAACAGAGCGATTCCGCACGCGAGTCAGGGCGTGAAAACGCGATTTTGGCGCGCGGGACCCAGCCAGATCGCGTCTGCGCGACTGCTCTCTCACCGTTGTAGCTGCCTCGCATCCGACCCTACTGACCACAATTCCTGATCTCCAACTTGGCATCGACGGTGAACGTGACAACGCCGGAGGTGTGCGATGAGCGAAATTGCGGTAATCGAGGCGCTGCGGAGACACTCTCTTCCAGCCAGATAAACACCTACATGACGTGTCCCGCGAGTGGTACTTTCGTTACCTGATCGGATTGAGCGACCGACCACGGGAGCATTGGCACTCGGCAAAGCATTTCATGGAACACTGACACGGAACCTCCGCCAGAAGCTGAAACACCGGCCATGATATGGAAACGTGAGAACTCTCCGAGGTCTTCTCAGCGGAATGGTCGTTGGCTAGCGACGCTGCCCTGCGCGACGATGAAGATGCGGGTGAGCTTGCCGCAACGGACCTGATCCTTGTCTCCGCTTACCTGGCAGAAGCTGCTATTCCTTTGCAACCGCGGGCAATCGAACAGACCGTTCAAGGCGAGATTGCCGGCGTCAAAGTGGCGCGGGATCGTCGATCTGCTGGGCACCGACGGTCGCATTCTTGACTTCAAGACGGCATGTAAACGTCCGACTGGAATATCGACCGAACACTGTCTGCAGTTGACGACGTACGCGACGAACACCCGGCGCCAGCGGCCTGTGCCGCCTGGACACCGTCACCAAAACCAAGACTGTGCAAGTAGTGCAACAGAGTTATCAGGTTGGCACGGAAAAGCGGCGCTTCGCTGAAACGCTTTTTCCCATGGCGCAGGAGTCCATCCAGGACGGGATTTACCCGCCGCATCGAAGCATTCCCATGTGTTCACGCCGGTACTGCGGTTACTGGCGCGAATGTAAGTGCGAGTTCGGCGGACGCGTGGCGGAGTAATTGCGTGGCTGTATTAGCACTGCCGATTCCCGGCTCCCATCTCGATTTACTTCATGACAATCGACCCGTGCTGAACGAATGCCGAGCCGATGGAAGCGGCACAACCACTCGGTAGAGCGGCAGACAAAAACCTCGTCTGCCGGCTCTCCCGATTTACGTTTTGGAGGAAAATTCGAAGGAAACAAACCTTATTGAGCAGGGGCAACCGGTTGAACGCACTGGCCGAGATCCCGGTGCCTGCCCGACCATGACGCTGTGCTCTTACGGCAACAAGCTCACCCGGGAGAAGTTGGCCCGGGTGGCAACGCCGGCAGGCACAGCAACCCACAAGCCAATTCCGCATATTACCGTCGTCGAGAAGTTGATCGAAGCGCTTAGCTTCCGTCAGATCGGTGCAATGCGCGAGGAATACGCCGTATCTTCCGATGGCATGCGCATGTTCGGCGTGACGGATCTAAGCTCTGGCTTTGAGGGCTGTAGGTTTGCCGTGGTTTGCCCAACACGACAAGAGTTTCCGACTGAGCCTCACAGTCGGCTTGAGAGTCTTTGTATGTGAATTTGATTTGGAATTTCTTTTTTGGGAAAAGCGGGTTTTAGCGATCGGCTGTGCATCTGCGTCACAGCAAATACTCCACCCTTGGGTGTACGGTGCTCGTGTGCCCATGGCTCAGTTCGTTTTCAATGCTCAATGCGGCTGGGATCTCACGTTGGCAACATCGATACTATCCATCGCCGGTGCATCAAAAGCCTCGAGAAATCGAGAGGAGGAGAAATGAAGAGATTGCTGCTTTTGTCTACGCTTCTGCTGTCTAGCCTCGTGGTCGCGCAACACCACCATGTCGCACCACCAATCATAAGGGGTTACGAACATCCCGAACAGGTCAGCGACCGACAAGCATGGCTGATGCAACTCATTGCATCCACGTCATCGGACTCCGACCAGGATTTGACCAAGAAGCATGCACAGCTACATCGTCGTAGCGCTGGCTTGAAGGAATTTGATCTAACTCTGGGCGAGTTCCGTAACAAGTATGACCATCTAGCAGCCAACTACAACTCAACGATCAGCGTGGACCATGAGGCGGGCACGAGTGCCTTTCAACAGGCCGCTTGGACGCAGCTGTTACGAGACATTGATCAGCTTGTGGATGATACTGTAGGCAGGCTGCGGAATGGGCTGCCCCCTGAAGAGTGGAAGGCTGTTGACGCACGGGTGCAGGGAGTCAAATCTATGATGGGCGTTACTGTACCGCAGCCTGCTGACGACCCCTCTCCGTTATCCAGGCTATCCGGGCGCTCGTACTATGACGGCGGACCTGCCATTCTCCCGGTGCAAGAGATTTTTGACCAGCAAAGCTATTCGGGCTACAGCACCTATACAGCGATAGATACGGACGGCACAAATTGGATTCAGACTGTCTACACCATGGGCTCCGCCAATGTGAATGGGTGCGTTTTTGACCAATACCACGGCCAGTGGCAGCCGCCCGGCTGTCCAGCGCAGCACTCGTTCTACGTGACCAATCAACTGAACGGTTCCGGGCCGAGCAACCTCCATCAGGGAACCTGGTCATATGCGCAGTACGTTAACTTGTCACAAAGTTGGCAAGCGCCATACCAAGAGGGTGTCAGCATCGAATCGTTCAGCGGCGGGTCTATTAGTTGCAACATCATCGGCACATTCTTCGCCTTCTCGCTCCATATCTATATCCAAGGCGCTCATACATTCGTCAAAATGACTCCAGGGACAGAGAACAGCTGCTTTACTGCACTTGGTCAATTGTATTGCAACTATGACACCGTTACATGGTGTACTCCGGAGACAACGCCGCCGGACTATAACCCTACCGGAGTAAATACCGTTCCAAAGGCGACCCCGAATCCGGCATACTATTGGCTCACTGAAGCCCTGTGTTTCGCCTCCAGCAAAGGCGGAACGCTTACGTGCTTTGGCATTGCTAATAACGGAATTCCGGGCAGTGACACCGTCCCTAGAGCTGCCTGCACCAAAACGCGCTGAAGAGGGCAAGGGGAGAACCGATAATGCAGAAGACTTCAATTCTTGGAGTGGTTGCATGGGGTCTGGGACTAACGTTACTAGCGTATGTCGCTTTCTTGATTCATGAGCTCTTATCAGTCGGATCGCAGAAGGCGATGGGAGTGGGAATCCTCCCGAAGATTCTTTACAACCCATGGTTTTGGGCCACGGCTGCCCTACTCTTTGCGCTTGTCTTCGTGTGGAGGTCACGATAAACGGTGCCACGACGGCGGATGGCCTGCAATTGCCGGCTGCCCCATCCTTTCGCTTCTATTGGGAAAGGATAGGAAAAATGCGTGGCTTGCGGTTCCGTCCGGGTTCCCGACGCGCCCGTTCCGGCCACGCTTACAGCGCGTGCAGCAATACGGGTCGATATTGTTCTCAACCGGGACCCGGGCGTGTTTTAAAATCGATCACCTCGGGCCCTATTTTAGTGGAAAGAACGCCGTGCAGGAGCCATGTACCTAGTGGCAGCAAGGGGCGCTTGTATCAGGATTGTAGGAGTTGACAGTGAACGATCTCAAGTTGGCAGAACTGATGTCCCCGGGTGTGTGGCACGCGCTTATCTCGGCGGCATGGTTTGCCATCACCGAAGGAGTCAGTGAGATACATTTGCGACAGTTGTTGTTGGGCATTCTTTCAACCTACTCCGAACGCGAAGAATCTGGAGGCTTACCCGCTTCTACGATCTCGCCGCATGATGCGCGATCCATCTTGGCTGATTGCGGCGAATTCAAGGAAAACCTCCTTCTCCTGACACGAATGAATTCGCACCAATACCGCACCAATCCGTGCCCTTTGACAAGGAAGTTGCCGAGACGCTTGGCGAGGCTTTGAACCGCCACGCAATTAGCGGATCGGGGCAGTTTACCGCTGATGACTTGCTTAAGAGTTTTCAGCCGATGTTTTCAAAATCGGTTCCTAGTGACGAAAATGAATTGTCACTTGAAAGGCAGCTCTACCTGTATCTGGCTGGTGGGGTGGGTGGCCTCGAATAGGGGCGAAGGCGTTGTCAAGCGATAGTTCTCCCGTGGTGGTGCGTGTGCACCGCCAGTTCGCCAGTTTCGTTGAGGACTGAACCCAATGAGAACTCGGGTTAAATCAGTTAGCGGTGGAACTCATCTCGTTGCACCAACCATCGATTCGGCCTAAACTGCGACCATGATTCTGCTATGCGAACCTCCCGTCTCCACGGGAGGCGAGAGCGCCCAATCAACACCCGCGATCTAGTCGCCTCGGCGACCGACCAGGGCCACAACTGAAGGATTGGGATTGAAACACCTTAGCAGCTGAAGTTTCCAAGAGGTTATCATTGGGTAAGCGGTGTAGTTCTTATCAAAAGCGTCAAAGAATGATTCGTCCAGCTAGGTGACCCTTGTCCCTACCAAAAACTCAATTTTGACGGAGACAACCTCCTCCGGGCACCCAGGTTCTCCAAATCTGCTGATGGGATTTCGCCAGCGTTGGGTAACGGCATCGTGGTAAGTGCGAACAAAAGCCTTCACTTGGAGTCGTTGACTAGCGGTTCATCGCATAGATCGATCAGCATCGAATGGTATTGAACGTCAAACCAACGGCAAAACGCCTCGTAACTGCGATCCGTTGGCCATGTCGTCATATCTCTGAACCAACTGTCCAATTGCTCAACAAAGATCTCCTCGCACAACTCTTCCAAGACTTCGCGAAGGTCGTCTTTCGTATCACATTCTGGGATCAGATAAATCGTAGGCTCCAGCCCAACTTCGTCCCG
>Ga0182041_10000582_pt1 | contig 17337 bp, 10 predicted proteins | sample flu12Cox44000178_FD_125967 | JGI IMG/M metagenome (GOLD analysis project Ga0182041, IMG submission 125967) | Lab enrichment of tropical soil microbial communities from Luquillo Experimental Forest, Puerto Rico - flux8day.12C.oxic.44.000.178 | ecosystem: Environmental > Terrestrial > Soil >...
GCTCACTGGCTGTTACCTTGCTTTAACACATTGTTCACAAAAACTCGTTCTAATAAGGGCGAAATCCCAATCCATCCGAGAGAGCAGCAAGGGATCCAGAACACACCTAAACGCTAGCTATGGTGGAGCGGAACTGATGCGCAATGTGGTGCATGAGCTGGGCTCATTGCTGGCGTATTCACGATAAGGGAGGATGCATGCAGCGGGCCCTGAAAGCGCTGTGTATTGGTGTGTTGCTGGCTGTGGCCTTTGCCGAGAGCGGCTTTGCCCAAAGGGCACTGACCTGGCAGGAGGTTCGAGACAAATTCCGCGTCGCCAATCCCACCCTTCGTGCAGGACAAATTGCCGTCGAAGAGGCCCGCGCACAAGAAATCACCGCCTACCTCCGCCCCAACCCGACCCTAACGATAATCGCCGACCAGATTGATCCATTCCCAATCGGTCCGCCGCATGGAGCATTTGCGTACTTTCTACCAGTGGGAAGTGGGAGCTATCTGCTAGAGCGACGGCACAAGCGGGGATTGCGGCTTGAGAGTGCGCAAGAAGCAACCAAGATTGCGATTTCAAACCAGGCAGACCTGGAAAGGATTTTGGTTTTCAATCTACGCATGGCGTTCGTGCAGACGCTTCAAGAGAAGGCGATTCTAAACCTTGCAAAGGAGAACCTGGCGTATTACGACCACGTTCTGGAGATCAGTCGCGAGCGCTACAGGGTTGGCGGAATCGCGCGGGTGGATCTCGACCGGCTCGAACTGCAGCGCGTGCAGTACGAATCCGATTTGCAGACGGCGGAAGTCAGCCTGCGGACGGCAAAAATTCAGCTGCTTGCATTTCTCAATGACCGAACTCCTGTAGATCAGTTCGACGTTAATGGCGCGTTCGACTTCACCGAGCAAACTCCACCTCTGGACGAGGTCCGACAAACGGCACTGGACTCGCGACCGGATTTAAGGGCGGCGATGGAGTCGGTGGACAAGGCGCATACGGATAACCGTCTGGCATGGGCCAACGGCTCCACTGACCCGACTATCGGCGCCGACATCGGGCGTAATCCGCCGATCGATCTGTACTTCGGCGTTAGCGTCAATTTTCCGCTGCGCATCTTCGATCGCAACCAGGGAGAAAAGAAGCGCACACAACTCGATATCGGCCGCAACGAACAACTGGTTCAGGCGGCACGGGCGCAGGTCTTCAGCGATGTCGATTCCGCCTATGCCACGGTCGTCAGCACGGTGATTTTGCTCAAGCCCTACAAGGAGCGATATCTGCGGCAGGCGACCAGCGTGCGAGACACAATCGAGTTTTCCTATCAGCATGGCGCTGCATCGCTGCTCGATTTCCTGAATGCCCAGGCAGATTACCGTACAGTTCAGGTCACTTACCTGAACTTGATCGGTTCTTATCTCGACGCTACCAACCAACTGAATCTTGCTGTAGGACGCGAGGTGATCCCATGAAGCGCGTGGAAATGGCAGCACTCGCCCTAGCCGCGGCCTTATGCGCAGCGAACATGGCCTGTAGCGGCGGCAAAAGCAATCCGGAAGCCGAAGCGCCACCTCCAGTCAAAGTTGAGGAAGTGGCTGACCGCAACCTGTTTAGAGTCGATCAACCGGAAAGGTTCAAGTTGGTAGAGGCAGCCGAGCACCTGGCCGCTCCGGAGCTCAACGTCACCGGAACCGACACTCCCGATATCTCGCGTGCCGTTCCCGTGATTTCACTGGCGACCGGCCGTGTGGTGGAAATCCATGCCCGTCTAGGAGACATGGTCGAGAAGGGACAACTGCTGCTCAAGGTGCAGAGTGCCGATATCTCGGGCGCCTACTCGGATTACCAGAAGGCCGTGGCTGACGAGAAACTTGCCAACACTCAGTTGGAACGCGCGAAGATCCTCTTCGACGGTGGGGCGATTTCTCAGAACGACCTTCAGGTGGCCGAGGACACTGCAGAAAAGGCCAAGGTTGATGTGCGGACGACTGCGGAAAGGCTTCGGGTACTGGGTAGTACAAACCTTGATCATCCCAGCGGCATCGTGGAGATACGTGCGCCAATCCCCGGCTACATCACCGACCAACAGGTTACGAACGCGGCAGGAGTGCCCGGTCTAGGCTCACCGAACCCCTTCACCATTTCCGACCTGAGTACCGTCTGGATCATATGTGACGTTTACGAAAACAATCTCGCCAGCGTGCGCCTTGGGGACAAGGCTGACATCCGGTTGAGCGCCTATCCCAATCAGGTCTTCACGGGAACCATCAGCAATATAGGTCCCGTGCTAGATCCGAACATCCGGGCCGTCAAGGTCCGCATTCAAATGGACAACCCTGGGCTCATGCGCCCGGGGATGTTTGTCACGGCCACATTCCACGGCCGGGAAAAACAGAAATTTGCTGCTGTGCCGGCCACCGCAATTCTGCACCTGCACGATCGCGAGTGGGTCTACGTTCCGGTGAAGGGCAACGAGTTTCGCCGAACGCAGGTTATAAGCGGCGACATGCTGCCCGAGGGGATGCAGGAAATCATTTCGGGCATTGCGCCCGGACAGCAAGTCATCAGTAACGCACTGCGATTCCAGAACACGGCGGAACAGTAATGATTCGCGCACTTGTCGATTTCGCCCTAAACAATCGCTTCGTAGTTCTGGGATTGGCGATCTTTATTTTTATCTGGGGAGTGATCGCATTCCACAACCTGCCGGTTGAGGCTTATCCCGATGTGGCCAATACCTGGGTGCAGATCATCACCCAATGGCCGGGAAGGGCGGCGGAAGAGATCGAGCAGCAAGTCACCGTACCCATCGAAATCCAGATGAATGGCATTCCGCACCTGGTGCACTTGCGCTCGGTTTCGCTAGCTGGTTTGTCGGTGGTGAACCTAATCTTCGATGACAATTCCAATAACGACTGGGACCGGCAGAAAGCGTTCGAAAGGCTTTCGCAGGTGACACTCCCTCCGGGAGTGACTCCCCAGATCGGTCCCGATTTCAGTCCGGTGGGACAGGTCTATTGGTACACCCTCAAGAGCAGGAATCCGGCCTATGACGTGATGGAGTTGAAGACGCTGCAGGATTGGGTCATCAGCAAGTACATCAAGTCGGTTCCGGATGTAGTGGATGACTCGTCCTTCGGGGGCATCACGAAGGAATATCAAATTCGAGCGGACCCAGACAAATTGATTGCCTACGGGCTCAGCTTGGGACAAATCGAGCAGCAACTCTCTAACAGCAACGCCAACGGTGGCGGCAGTTTCATTGAAATGGGTGCTCAGGCGATCAACGTGCGCGAGGTGGGCCTGGTCAAGAACGTAACCGATATCGAACAGACGGTGATCAAGGCACAGAACGGCACTCCTATACGCATAAAGGACATTGGGGTGGTCACCGAAGGGCCGAAGATTCGTCTCGGCCAAATTGGAAAAGCGATCCATCGATCCGATGGCGTGGTCGAGGATGATAACGATGTGGTGGAAGGCATCGTGTTTCTCCGCAAAGGTGCAGACACGGCAACGATGCTGACCGGCGTCCATGCCATGGTTCAGCGGCTGAACGATCATATCCTCCCGCCTGGGGTAAAGATCGTTCCTTATCTCGATCGCGACGATTTGGTGGACTACACCACCCACACGGTACTACACAACCTCGCCGAGGGCATGATCCTGGTGGTGGTTATCCTTTTCTTTTTCCTGGGCAATGCTCGCGGCGCATTGATCGTGTCATTGACTATACCCTTCGCGTTGCTGTTTGCGTCCATTTGCCTGGACTTGCGCCATATCTCAGCCAACCTGCTCTCGCTCGGGGCACTGGATTTCGGCATGGTGGTGGATGGCGCGGTGGTGATGATTGAAAACATCGTCCGTCACCTGAACCGCCCTGATGAAGCGCCTCGCCCGCTGGTGGAACGCATCCGCGAAGCCGCCCACGAAGTACAGCGGCCGGTCTTCTACGCCATCGCCATCATCATCACGGCCTATTTACCGATCTTTACTCTGCAGCAGGTGGAGGGAAAACTGTTCAAGCCCATGGCCTGGACGGTGGCCTTCGCACTCCTGGGAGCACTTGTTTTCTCGATGCTGATTGCACCCGCGCTTGCGAGCCTGCTGTTTCGGAGGGGCGCTAAGCAGTGGGAAAACCCGGTGATGACATTCCTCACCATGCACTATAGAACGAGTCTTCATTGGGCAATCCGGCATCGGCCGCTGACGGTTGGTGCGGCGGTACTCGCACTGGTGCTGGCAATGCTACTAGCGTTCAGTGGCGCGATTGGTTCAGAATTTCTACCTCATTTGGATGAGGGCGCCATCTGGGTTCGCGGAACGCTGGCTCCCAGCACCGGACCAAGCGAAGGCCTGGCAGTGGTAGACAAGGCGCGAGTGGTCCTAGCTGCCTTTCCCGAGGTGCCACGGGTCGTCAGCCAGGTTGGACGCCCGGATGATGGAACGGATCCGACAGGATTCTTCAACACCGAATTTTTTGTTGACCTGCTGCCCAAAGAAAAATGGCGTCCCGTGTTCCATCAGGACAAAGAACGCCTGATCGCTGCGATGGATCGCGAACTGGAAAAAATTCCCGGGGTTATCTGGAATTTTTCGCAACCAATTTCCGACAACGTCGAAGAGGCGGTGAGCGGCGTCAAGGGAGAGTTGGCAGTCAAGATCTATGGAGACGACCTGAAGACGCTCGAAAACAAGGCCGACGAGATAGTTGCTGTCATGCAAAATGTTCCGGGCATCCAGGATCTCGGAGTCTTTCGTGTGGTAGGCCAGCCCAATCTCAACTTCACCGTTGACCGCGAGCAGGCTTCGCGTTATGGGATCAATGTGTCCGACATACAGGACGCGATTCAGACAGCCGTAGGAGGCAACGCTCTCAGTCAGGTGCTGCTGGGAGAGCAGCGATTCGATCTGGTGGTCCGTTACCTAACTCCTTACAGAGACACCAAGGAAGCCATTGAGAAAATTCGATTAGTTGCTCCCTCAGGCGAACGTGTATCGCTGGCGCAACTTACGAAGGTAAATGTAGAAGATGGAGGGGCGGAAATCTATCGTGAGGCAAATTCGAGATACATCGCCGTGAAGTTTAGCGTACGCGGCAGGGACCTCGGCAGTACGGTGGAAGAAGCCATGAAGAAGGTCAACGCATCAGTAAAGTTGCCGGTTGGCTATACTCTCGATTGGTCGGGCGAGTATGAGAGCGCAAAACGATCTCAGCGGCGATTGCTCTTCGTTTTGCCTCTGACGATCCTGTTCATCTACGTCATTCTTTATACCATGTTCAAGTCGGTGAAATGGGCACTCTTGATCGTGACGAACATCGTCATGGCGCCGATCGGCGGACTACTGGCGCTTTGGATATCGGGCGCACACTTCAGCGTGTCGTCTGGCGTAGGCTTTCTTGCGCTCTTCGGCGTGTCCGTGCAGATCGGCGTCATCATGGTGGAATACATCAATCAGCTTCGCGCTCGCGGGTATGACATCGAAGATGCAGCTGTGGAAGGCGCGGTGCTGCGACTGCGCCCAATAACGATGACAATGTTGGTAGCAACCCTCGGACTATTGCCGGCAGCACTCTCGCACGGTATCGGCTCCGATTCCCAGCGACCGTTTGCAATCGTCATCGTCGGAGGTTTAATTGCCGACCTGGTCATCAGTGTGATTCTGATGCCGACGCTTTATACATGGTTTGCACGCGACGACGACCAACTTCCGGCTGTCGACATAAACGAACCCGTTTAACAAGCGACGCAGGCGGTGAAAGCCGTGCTGTACGAAGGATTCTTGACTATGAAAAAAGATGATGTCTGCGCTCTCATCAGGAAAATCGGCGTCATACCCGCCATCAGAGTCCGGTCGGGAGACGACGCTCATTTCGCGGCAGAGGCCGTTACGCATGGCGGAATCCCGATCGTAGAAATCACCATGACCGTTCCGGGAGCGGTGGAGTTGATCTCCCACCTTTGCCGTTCTAAGGCAAAAATCACGGTTGGCGCGGGTACCGTGCTCGATGCTGAGACTGCTCGGAAGTGTATCGACGCAGGAGCATGCTTCCTCACGGCCCCATCGTTCAATCCGGCGGTTGTCGAATTTGCCGCGAAGCAGAACATGGCGGTTTTTCCAGGGGCACTGACGCCGACCGAAATCGTGGCGGCTTGGAGTGCCGGCGGCGATTTCGTCAAGGTCTTCCCCTGCGCTCCGCTCGACGGAGACAAGTACATCAAGGCGCTCCACACCGCCTTGCCCCAGATAGCTCTGATCGCAGCCGGAGGCGTAAACCAGCAAACCGCCGGCAACTATATTCTGTCCGGAGCCACAGCGATCGGAGTGGGCACAGAATTGATTCCAACCGAGGCCATTGAGCGGCGGCAAGCTGATCGCATTCGAGAATTGGCCCGCCGCTTCGCAAAGCTCGTAAAGGATGCTCGCAAGCAGATAGAAGAATGGCAACTGAGCCTCGTCATCAAGACTTACACGGGAACCGAGGACTGTGAGAAGCAGGACGCGTCGTAACGTGAGTTTCGTCTCAGGCCTCTCCGGCTCTTTGTGAAACAATGGTTCGGAGAGAGGTGGCTCGAGGCCGCTGCAAACGCATGCCCGATTACTCTTCGCAACCGACCCTGAAGGGGGCACATCCGCTCGCGCAAAGCCGGAAAACAGCGACGCCTGGTTTGCCATGCACTTGTCGCTTGTTTTTGGGCTGCTGATGTTGGCCGGCAAGACGACAGCTATGTTCTGACAGGGGCGTCCGCGATTCTGGCTGACGCTGCTGAGTCGGTGGCTCATGTGGTCGCGGTGGGATTTGCCGCCTTTAGCTTGCGCCTAAGCAGCACCCGCTGTTCCTAAGTTCCTCTATGGCTACGACAGAATCTCTTTCTTCTCCGCGGACTTTGAAGGACCGATGATCGTGTTGGCAGCAATTGCGATCATTGTGACAGCTATCCAGAAGTGGTTGGCTGGATTGCAACTGGAAAACCTTGGTGCCGGTACTCTCCTGGTTTCGGGAGCCGCAGTGCTCAACGCGGTTCTGGGATGGTACCTGATAAGAACAGGACGCCAGGTCCATTCCCTCATTTTGGAGGCAAATGGCAAACATGTGTTGACGGATAGTTGGACGAGCTTTGGCGTCATTGCCGGTTTGATGCTGGTGATGCTGACCCGATGGAAGCCGTTTGACCCATTAGTGGCGATCGCAGTTGCGGCAAACATCCTCTGGTCGGGCGGCCACTTGATCTGGCGATCCGTTCAGGGATTGTTGGATTATTCCGACCCCAACGCCGGGTACCAGATACGAGAGAAGCTCGATATCGTCTGTTCAGAACTGGGAGTGAACTACCACGGTGTGCGCTTCCGCACCACCGGATATCGGCAGCTGATCGAGATACACCTGCTTTTTCCAAGAGATACCCCGCTGGAGATGCCCACAGACTGGCGACCGTGATAGAAGAGCGCTTGCCGGCGGAGCTCAGCATGCCCGCAGAAGTCATCACGCACTTGGAATCAGAGGAAGATCACCAGGAAGTTCACACCCGGGAACACTACACTGGGCTGCCGCTGTAGCTCCCATCGCGATATCGAAAACTCTACGAGCACTAAGTGGCATTGCGGAAGGGTTGAAAAATGGTAGGCGAGGAGACTCGAACTCCTGACCTCTACCGTGTCAATTCCTTGTCCGAAGTGAAGCCTGACGATACCGAATGAGCTCAAGTGATAGGGAAGGGAAGTGTTCGTGCGGGCTTGCAGCGTTTGCGCTGTCTCTCGCCTGTTCCAGAATCATTGATAAACACAACCCTGCATATCATATGAGGAGCATTGTATCAAACAGCCGTGGTCGGGTATGAGAAGGCCCACCAGGTAGGCTGCAAATCAATTCCGTAGCAGCGCCGCGCGTCCCGCGGGCACGATGAGGACCAGGAGCGAGGCAGCCGCCAAGGCCAGCATGATTCTGTGGTAAAGGTCATTACTTGCGGTTCGCGGACCGGCCCCGACGGCCAGCGAGACCATCCCGATTGCCACACCAAGGATCGCAACTAGGTTCCCGAGGAGCGCTGCTCGCCACGCCTTTGGCGATTGTCTCAGGACTGCTACCGCGCCCCAGACAAGCGCCAATGCACAGATAATTTCAACAATGCTCGCAGGAACAATCACCGGCTCATGGAGCGGCCCGATCGAACGCCAGCGTGCTGCAATGCCCCGAAGACGCAAACGGCTGCGTTGGCTAGCATCAGTGTTGTCAGCAGCTGCTTCATAAACTTAATTGATCTCGTGCCTGGGAGTCTGTTCCCACGGGCTGCCGCTGTCGATCACTACAATAGTGATGTCATCGGTCTGCCCCCGGTTGTTCCCGTTCTGGGGCCACGCAAGCACCGCATCCAGCAAACGTTCAGCAAACCGCTCAGCCGGAAGATCCTGGTGAGTCGCAATGAACTTGCCCAATCGGATGTTTCCGAACTCCTCACCGCGACTGTTCACCGCCTCCACCAGCCCGTCTGTGTAGACCAACAGGCGGTCACCCGCTTCCAATGCGAATTCTGTTTGTACGTATTGCTCGCTTGGCCGCACTCCAAGCAACAATCCACTTTCCTTCAACTCGAGCAAGGTTCGCGCCGACCGGCGCCAGAGCAGCAACGGCGGATGTCCTGCGGCGGAGTAGCACCCCATTCGTCTGGCTTGATCAAGAAACACATACACCGCTGTTGCGTATTGACCTTGCGCATGACGACAAAGTGCGGAGTTCAACCCCGCGAGGACCTTGCCAGGCTCTGCTCCAACATCCGCGTGCGCAGACACCGACACTTTGACCATCGAGGCCACTAATGCTGCAGGCACTCCATGGCCGGTAACATCGGCCACCACAATTCCCAGGCAGCCAGGCTGAATCACAGGAAAATCGTAGAAGTCTCCAGCCACCGCCGTCATCGGCGCATATCGGACAGCGACGTGGAAATTCCCCATCTCAGGTGTCGTGTGCGGAAGGATCGAATTCTGGATTCGTGTAGCCGCTCGCATCTCTTCGCCCAACGAAAGGAGCAGTCTTTCATTTGCGAGAACCCGTCGCGTGGCCGCGTAACCAAGACAGCAAATCAGCACGAACAGCCCGTAGGGCTCAGTATTTCCGTGCCAGTTGACCAGCCCTGTGCTGGCAATTCGATCGTGTGCGAAGGTCAAAAAAAGAGCCAACAATCCGAAAGACAAGACATATCGGTCTTGCACATGCGGCGGCTTGTATCCCATCAGACGTCCCAGCAGGAGAACGGCTGGTATAAGGAAAACAGTTCCGACGCCAGCTGGCGGGATGAGGTCGGGGCGGCGTTCAATCACGATGGCCGTGAACGTAATCGTGGCGAATACAACATAAGCCGATATCATCCAGCGAACGGACGAGCGCCAGCCCTTGCCGTAAAAATCCTCGAAGAGCAGCAAGGCCGGCACAATAGTTGCCAGCTCAATAAATCTGCTGACGAAAAGCCATGCCCCCTGCGGTTTACCGAAGGCCATCTGGAATGGGGCCGTGTTCATCAGCAGTCGCAAGCCGTATGGGCCGGCGAATAACCCGAACCAGAGCGAGACTCGCTCAGTCGATTCCCAGCGCGATAGCTGTACAACCACTGCGGCAATCCCAATTGCCGCGATGATAGAGCCGAGGACCAGCAGTAAAAGATCTCCGCGTAAGTTGGACCTCAGCTGCTCTTCGGAAACCGCAACCAGGAGCACGCCAATCACCATGAGACCTGGTTAAAACCTTCTTGTTGGACTTACGGCGCCCCCTCGCAATTCTGAATCCGGGGAATAGCAATTACGGGCGAGCACCTCGACAAGTATAGCGAGGTCCGCTAATGGGCAGGCTCGCCGGAAACAGACCCCAATCGACTGACCTGCATTGAGCTTAGTAACGAGCACTGGCGCTTCGTTTACTAATCCGATCCCACAGAAATCGCTGTTCATAGATGGTCTGACAATACTTTGTCAGTCCGTCCCACAGTGCACAAGTAGCTTTCCCTCTTATCCAACCTCCCAAAAGATGACAGCGTTCCCGGTTGGTTTCGATCCACTCACCATCATCCAAATAGCCCTCAGTGCAGTAGTCAGTATGCACTGGTTCACCCATGATCTCCTGGGCTTCCCGTACTGATACGTGCAAGATTGAAGCTGTTGAGATGCCTGGAACACGAAGGGACGAATGCTATAGGGCTGCGCCCATTCACTCTTCGAGTGTTCCAGCGGTTACGCGAAAATTTCCAATTGCAAATTCCTTTCTTGGCCGCAGTAGACCACACGGGGGATGTTCGGGTACAAACGTGGTGCTTCAGTGGTGTTTGTCGCACCGCATGAATCACAGTCAAAGGTCCGTGGCAGAAATGTACGTCTTTGCCAAGATCGCTGGCTGAACAGCCATTCAGACTTACAGTTTCCACAGTTCGTTCTATACAACCGATGTTCGTAACCTATCCGTAGCACTCCCCTTGGCCTTTCGACTTACCAATTTCCTTCGGGTTCAATCGAATGGTATCGCTATACACACGATATATACATGGAATTTTGGGGAATAACCAATATCCAACCAAGTCAGGCTTTCATGCTTTTCAAGTACTCGATCAGCGCCGTTCGCAGGATGTCCTGATTCGTCCGCCGTGTCTTGGCGCTGAACATAGAGAGCTGAACCCTGCCACCATTCAAATCAAGTCCGAATCTCAGATTCCCAGCTCAAAGGAGTTTATTCATGAGTCCTCGCACCTCACTCGGTCGCCTAAGGTCGCCCGCATTCGGTCGAACTCTAGTTCTGAACTGCTTTCTCTTGGTGTTGGCAGCCATTGGCTCGTTCGCACAAAACGGCAGCAACTTCTTCGCGCCGGGCAATCTCGTGGTGAGCCGAAGCGTATACGACAACAATCCGAACAATGTGCGGGTTGGCCAACTGCTTCCACCCAACTGCCAGGCCACACAAGCAGGTTGCAGCGGTAAGGCGACCTACGACGGCACCTATCCTCTGGTGTGGAACAATGACACAGTCGATAGCAGCTTCGGAATCACATCGAAAATCCTTCTGGACCAGTACACTCCCGCCGGCCAGTTCTTGAATTCGCTGGAGGTTCCGAACAGCTCGCAGAACGGGGTTCCACTGCAGAAGGACCAACTCGTCACGAGTTTCTCCTCGAAGTCGGAACTTGCTCTCAATCTCTCGACCGACGGCACGTACTTGACCTTCACGGGATATTTGTCAGCAATTGACAACCTCGACGTCTCCAATTCAAACACCCCAGCCGTGGTAGACCCGACCAACCCTGTCGGCACGACCTACTACCGGGCCGTCGCCCAGGTCGACGCCCACGGTAAGTTTCATTTCACCTTGACCAATGCCTACAGCGGCAACAATGGACGCGCCGCGATCTGGAACAATTCCGATGGCGCCAATTTCTTCTATACCGCCGGCAACGCGGGAAATGGTGGCAACCCTCAGCCGGGCGGGGTAATCATCGGCGCCGGGACCCAGATCCTCAATCCTGAAATCAAAGCCGAAATCGCACAGCGCCCCGGCATGCCTACGCCCGTCGGCAGTTTCAATATCACCCAACTTCGCGACAAGCCCGACAAGATTGGCAAGGACACCAACTTCCGTGGGCTGACCATCTTCAACAATGTCCTTTACTTGAGCAAAGGCAGCGGCGGTAACGGGGTCAACACAGTCTACTGGGTCGACCCCACGCTTACCGTCTGCAACAACTCAAATGGCGTCGGACTGCCTTCGCCGAACACAACTCTGCCCACCGCGCCGTTGGCCTACGATCCGAGCGTGGTTCAGACCATGGGGCTCGATCCCAACAACATGTGTATCCTGACCGGATTCCCCACCGCGCTGAAATCGAAGACTTCGTTCCCCTTCGGCCTGTGGTTCGCCAATGCTACGACACTCTACGTCGCTGATGAAGGCACCGGAGACAACACCTACGCGAACGGGATGTACACTGTTGCCGCGGGACAGAAGAAGGCCGGGCTACAGAAATGGATCTTCGATACCACTCAGCAGCAGTGGAAGCTGGCCTATTCGCTTCAGGCGGGCCTGCAACTTGGCGTGCCGTACACGGTGAGTGGTTATCCGACCGGCAACAACCCGGCGACTGGTTTGCCGTGGTCGCCTGGAACGGATGGCCTGCGCAACATCACTGGCGTGGTAAACGGTGACGGCACTGCCACGATCTATGCGGTGACTTCGACCGTGAGTGGCAACGGCGACCAGGGCGCCGATCCTAACAAGGTCGTGGTCATCAATGATCTGATCAGTGCGACGCAACTGCCGACAAGCGAAAGCTTCACGGTGTTCACGTCGGCTGGCTTTGGCGAAGTGCTGCGAGGCGTGTCCTTCACTCCTTCTCGTTAGCCAGAAGTCAAGTTCCATGCTTTCCCACCTATCGCCGGGCGTATCGGTGAATAAGGTGGGAACGCCCTTGCTGTTCTGGGTTGCGTGCTGCGCGAACATCTTTATGGCGGCGGCTCTTCATCGACGGTTGAAGGGTAACAAGCGTCCGCGCAAGAACTCCCAAGGGCATCTTTTCCAGTGATCCAGATGATCGCTAAGCGAAAGTAAGCGATCAAGGTCGATAAATTGCCTTTACAAGTAACCCTGTCGCGAACGAAGGACGGGCATACAGAAATTGGCCGTTGCGCAGTCGATATTGGTCTGATTGCCGGGTTGCCGACCATGCAGCCACTACACTTCCTTAGACACTCTTTCAGGGCTGAAGGTTCATTCTGAGCAATAGATCATGAAAGCGCGAGTCGTTGTGAAGCCTGTAAAATCTTGGCGATTTTCCAGTATTGACCCCGAGTCTTGAGATCAGATTGCTAGATTGCTCTTGGATCACGAAATAGTGCTACATCGAATACGTGGTCGTGGAAAAACGACATGACGGGATATAATCCCACGCACAGATGCCACTCGCAGCGGGATCTCGGCTGGATTCCTATGAAATCTCGAGGACAGAACCGCCAACGAGTGCCAACGGACGCCATTTATAACTTATTGAAACAGAATAACTTTCTTACACCACTTTAGGGTAAGAACGTGGGTCCCGAACCAGATTTCGGCTCTTTTCTGGGGAACTTCCGGTTGCCGGCAAGAAATCCAGTGGCTGGGATGTAGCTCATGCCTCTTCGGAAAACAGTGTTGGCAGTGGCGGGCGCCGGGTTCAATCGAAAGTGGCAGTAACTGCTTGATTGCAACGTCCCTTCGGTTGGAAGCCGTCTGGTAGCCTACTTTCCGGTGGCCACTTTCTGCTTCAGTTCTTCCGACCAGTGCAATACGACGCGCATCTCATCGGGCCCTGCTTGCGATTCTGCTTCGCGAATGAAGATGAACCCCTTGTCGTCTGGAGTGACGGCGATGTCATGCCCGCTTTGGAAATACGGCCCTTCAAACAGCAAGCGCGGCCCCTCCTCCTTCGCCCGTGCTTGGGTGGTTGCAAGGACGTGTGTTAAGGACCCTTACGTTGTAGGACACGCCGTATTCACAGCGTCCTAGTCTAGAACAGTGTGATGAAAGATGCGAGTATGGCCCTCGGATCCAATATCCCGGGCGAAACGCGGAGAGGCTGGCTTGAGGAACCCACTGCGGGAAACCTGCACGGTGGGGTCTGTGAGGGAGGAGATATCTCGATGAGGCCATGGTGGACCTAACCGGGCACGCAGCTGGAAACGGCGGATACAGCCAAGGAAAACCTACAGCTCATCGGGATCTCCTCTACTCGGATGAAATCAGGTGGATTACTTCTGAGTTGCTCGTGATCCGGGACTAGACGTTTATCACATGACCAAGCAACGGCGCTTGGATTCCAATGTCATGCCGAAGTGGGAAGATTCATCTTTCTTAGAAGCTCGACGTAGCGTGGATCGTTGCGGATGCGTTGCAGCAACGGATCAATTTTGAGGTTTCGCATACCGGCATCACATTGCTCATAAGCGCGATTCAGCCACTGAAATGCCCTGTCAGCGTCGCCTCGATCGGCATATATCTCGGCGATCTGGTAGGCCATGTACTTTTGGTGATCGTTAATGAGTTCAGTCAGGGCCGCATCCGCCTCATGGCTTCGGCCCAAAGCACGATACGCGAGAGCCTCGCCTGTCAGCCGCCAGAAAGTGGCCGGTTCGTGTTGGAGTTCCACGAGCGCCTGCTGCGCACGCCCTTGTGCAACAAGGATCTCGCCGAGAATGAAGTGATCGTAGGTTTTTTGAGGATTGAGCTCCAAGGCCCTTCGCGCGCTGGCTTCAGCCTTATTATAATCGCCCGCAGAGTAGAGGAGAAACGCCAGGTAGGAGTGAGAACTCGCAAGCAGCGGATCTATCGCTAATGCCTGTTCGTGAAACGCGATTGCTTCGTGCAGTCGACCAAGAGAGTGCGCTAGAAAAGAGCGGAATCGCAAAAGCGAGGCGCTCCCCGGTTCCAACTGCGCGGCCTTATTCAGAGAGAGTTCTGCGCCTTCCCAGTTCCAATCGCGATTGATCTGCACCCAGGCCAGCGCCAGATAGCCCTCCGCTCCATTCGAATCGAGCTCAATTGCTCGCTCGGCATCTTCGCGCGCCATACGAAACGCAGTTGCAGGCTCCCTCAGTTCAACGTCCGCCATCGTGTCCAGAATGTACGATCGCATCGCCCAGGCAGATGCATACTTCGGATCCAGGCTAATCGCATGTTCGCAATAGACGAGAGCGTCGTCGAGGTCTGACTTGTCTCGCCCGCGGGTGACGAAGTACCGGGCGTGGAGAAGAGCTTCATAAGCAGCGCCGTTTGGGCTGCGCTCCCTGGCAGCGCTCGCACCTTCGTTGGCGCCCAGCAACTTCAACTGCAGAGCGTCGGTTACGGAACGAGCGATTTCGTCTTGCATTTCAAAGATGTCATCGATCTTGCGGTCGTAAGACTCCGCCCAGAGTTGAAATCCGTCCTGGGCCTGGACCAGCTCCGCCCGGACGCGAACCCGATCACCTTCGCGCTGGATGCTGCCCTCGAGAACGTTAGCAACGCCAAGCTTCCTGCCCACGCTTCGCAAATCCTCGTTCCTGCCCTTGAATTGAAAGGATGAAGAGCGTCCAACTACCTTAAGCCCGGATACTTTCGAAAGGTCGTTGATCAGTTCTTCTGCCAAACCATCAGAAAAATACTCTTGATCGCGGCCTGGACTGAGATCGGTAAAGGGAAGCACGGCGATGGAGGCCGTGGCTGAAGTGGGCAGTGTCGCCCTATCGTGTCGATTCCAGAGATAACCGCCGAAGGCCGCGGCGATCAAAAACAGAAAGACCACGGCACTTGGGACCCCGATTAGAGGCTTTGGATAACTGAAAACCGGCACGTCGACTTTGTTGGCGCCTCTGGTTGCGACAGAGCTGGCTTCTTGATCCTGGATGAGTAAGCCCGAGACCGAAGCTGCGGATGTGTCCGCCAGACTTCCATTCCCGTTGTGAGTTGCGAAGTTACCAACCTCGGACAACAAAGCGGTAGCCGCGGCCGGGAACCGTAGCAATATACCGGCAGTCCTGAGGGTTCTCGCCGAGCGCCTTGCGGATCGCGGAGATGTTCACCGCCAGATTGACTTCTTCAACGAAGGTGTCCGGCCAAACCTGTTTCAGGAGCTCATCTTTAGTGATGATGTGCCCGTGATTGCGCACCAGGCAAAACAGGGTGTCGAACGCTTTCGGCGTAAGCGACACAGGCATTCCCTCACACCACAGCACGCGTTCGGTCGGGTCGAGAATGAAATGGCCGAACCTGTAGATCTCTTTATCCGCCAGTGACATTGGAGTTCCCAAGATTTCTTAAAAGAAATTCCAAACGCGGCCCAAAGACATTCAGGTCTTCACTCGCTTAGATAGTTTGCATGAGTTCAAAGATTCGGCCCAAATGCAACGGATCTTCAGATTCGGCGAAGGGACGAAGCGCGAGCTGAGAAGGACGAAATGCAAGCAACACCAGGGAACGAAAACGCACCAAAGCCATCGATCGAATACGTGTTCGATAACCGCAACGAGCCCAGTGAAAAGCGTTATCGCGAGCTGTCGGTACTTTACGACGCGCAGACCCTTCGTCACATCGAACAGCGAGGTATCGAAGAGGGTTGGTCCTGCCTCGAAGTCGGTGGCGGAGGCGGTTCGATTGCTTCATGGCTATGTAAGCGGGTGGGTCCAACCGGCCGGGTACTTGCTACTGACATCGAGCCGCACTTTCTTGAGGCCCTTGCCTTTCGAAACCTCGAAGTGCGTCGCCATGACATTCGCTATGAGGGACTTCCCGAACGTCAATTTGACCTGGCACACGCACGCCTGGTGCTAATGCATCTTCCTGGGCGCGAACTTGCATTGCGTCGAATGCTGGCTTCGCTAAAGCCGGGCGGTTGGATTGTCGTTGAGGAATTCGACAATCTGTCCATTTTGCCGAACCCGATTGTCAATCCGGGTGAGGAAGAACTTAAGGTAATTCGCGCTGGGCTGCGAGTCCTTACGGCACGCGGCGTTGAACTCCGCTATGGTCGCTGGCTGCCTCGACAATTGCAGAGCCTGGGACTTGTGAATGTTGGTGCTGAGGCCAGTACCACGATGTGGCATGGCGATTCTCCGGGTACGAGGCTTTACAAGCTCACCTTCGAAGAGCTGGCCGACCCAATCCTGCGCTCTGGCCTGATATCTGAAGCGGAGTTCGAAACGGATATGCGGCGGCTCGACGAATTGGATTTTCTCACGCTGTCTCCAATGATGTGGACCGCTTGGGGCCAGGCTCCTGAGGCTTTCTGTGGGCCGACTGGAGAAGGTCTGGCTTACGAAAATGGCCTACCGTTCGGTGAGTGCAGGAGGTGATATGTACGACGCGATTGTGATCGGCGCCCGCTGCGCAGGAGCGGTGACGGCCATGCTGCTTGCCCGCCGCGGCCACAGGGTCCTGCTTCTTGAGCGAGGAGATATCCACGCCGATGTTCCTCAAGGGCACTTCATCCACAGGCACGGCCCAAAGCGGCTCGCCGATTGGGGCCTCTTGGACAAAGTGGTCGCCACCAATTGTCCGCCGATTGTGACCCAACTCACCGACTTTGGAGATTTCCCCCTAATTGGAAGAAACATTCAGGTGGGAAACACGGCTTGGGGATACGGCCCCCGGCGGCGACAACTGGATCAGGTGCTGGTAGAAGCCGCGGTCGATGCCGGCGCGGAGCTTCGTCTGAATTTTCGCGTGGACAAGTTTTTGTGGGACGGCGATCGGATTGCGGGTATTTGGGGGCGCGACACGCGTCGCGGCATTAACAGCGCAGAAAAAGCATGCGTCACTATCGGCGCAGACGGCAAAAATTCTCTTCTCGCTCGCACCGTCTGTGCTCC
>Ga0182041_10000595_pt1 | contig 17192 bp, 19 predicted proteins | sample flu12Cox44000178_FD_125967 | JGI IMG/M metagenome (GOLD analysis project Ga0182041, IMG submission 125967) | Lab enrichment of tropical soil microbial communities from Luquillo Experimental Forest, Puerto Rico - flux8day.12C.oxic.44.000.178 | ecosystem: Environmental > Terrestrial > Soil >...
GCAACACCGTTCTTGTCGGTGTGGCGCAAGCAAGGGACATCGAATTCGTCGCTAATAATCCGGGCAGTTGGATGCTTCATTGCCACCTGCCCCACCACATGATGAACCAAATGTCCTCAAATGTAGGCCCAATGTCACGAATGAAAAGCGGCGTGCCTGCTGGACTCTCAATGGAGAACGGCATGGGCATACTAACTGGCGAGCCAGGCATTCCGATGGGTGAGGATTACGGGCCTAGTCTGGGGCGCGGCATGGGCGTTGGCTCTACAAACAATCGGCCGAACAACAACGGTCCGCTCACAAAACAGAGTATCGAACCACACCTGAATATGCCCGGTATGGAATCCGTGCAGAAGCAAGGCGGCGACATCTCTCCGGATGCGGATTCGGTTCCGGGCTTTCCGCAGGATGCCTACATGGAGGGACCGATGATGGCAATGGACGAAATGGTCGAAAAGCCGCAGAACTACGGTCTTCCGTCCGGCTGGAGTGGCTTCATGCAGGGCATGATGACATTCGTGCGAGTGCTCCCTCCCGGTCAATATGACGAAATCATGCGTCGCGTGCAGCGTGGCGAGAACGAAAAGATGCCCGGCATGGACATGCGTGAGATGCAGCACTCGATGTAAGGAGAAAAGCCGATGAAAACTATCTCGCCAGCAATCCTCATTGTGCTGCTTCTCGTTACTAGCGCCTTGGCACAGAACCCACAAAACGCATCTCCAGAGATGCAGATGCCGAGCGGCGCCGAACCAAGTGCTCAGACACACATACACGCGAAGCCGGAGCACAGTGCTATGGAAGGCATGGAAATGCATACGCCAGAAGGCACGGCGTCGCATGTGGCCTCGGTCCAAGAGCCGGAGAAGCCGTCGCAGCGCACAGGATCGAATACTCCGGTTCCCGACCTCTTGCAGCAGGCGCAAGAAATGCCTCCCAAGCACCTGGCGGACTTTGAGGTGCTGGCGCTCAAGAACAATCCAACTCTCAAGCAAGCGCAGTTAATGACGAAGGCTGATGCTGGACTGGCACACCAAGCTGGTCTTTGGCCTAACCCAGCAGTTGGATACCAGGGGGACGAGATCCGCGGAGGAGTGTTCCGTGGTGGCGAACAAGGAGGATTTGTACAACAGAACATTGTGCTTGGCGGCAAGCTCGGTCTACGTCGCAAGGTTTACGAGCAACAGCAGAGAGCTGACCAACTTGCGGTTGAGGAGCAAAAGCTCGATGTGCGTGGCGCTGTCGAGGTGCACTTTTACTCCGCATTAGCACTGCTACGTCGGGTTGCAGTGTTACGCGAGCTTTTGGGCATAGCCATGGATGCCGCAACCACGGCTCACCAACTGGCGAACGTCGGACAAGCTGACGCTCCCGACGTCCTGCAGGCGGAGGTAGAAGCCGAACAGGCGAAGCTCGAATTCGTGCGCGCCGAACGGGATTACATCCAGTCGTATCAACAACTCGCCGCGATTGCGGGCGACCCTCAGATGCCGCTGTCTATTGTGGATGGCGATTTGGAGAATCCGCCGCTGATTGATCCAGAAAAGTACTTGCAGGATTTGGTCGGGAACAGTCCGACCCTAAAACGTGCCCAACAGGAGGCGAATCGTGCTGAAGCGGCGTTGGCACGCGATAAACGTGAGTCAATTCCGGATCTGTTCCTGCGGGCGGGGCTGCAACAGGACCTGGAAATCAACGAGTTTTCTGGTTCCCCCGTTGGGTTGATTGGGTTTGCGACCGCCGGTGTTCAGATTCCCCTTTTCAATAGGAATCAGGGAAACGTACAGGCCGCTCGCGCCAACCTTGAGAACGCGGAACAGGAGGTGGCGAGGGTCAGGCTGGTGATGCTGCAGACCGCGCAACCATTGCTGCAGCGATATCTGACGAGCAGACTCGCGGCGGAACGATATTCGAAAGAGATTATCCCTCGTGCGCAACGGGCGTATGAGCTGTACTTGCTCAAGTACCGCAATATGGCCGGGGCTTATCCCGAAGTGCTGGTTTCCCAACGAACGCTTTTTCAAGCAAAAGACGTCTATATTCGAACGCTGGGTGAAATCTGGACCACATCAATTCAACTGCAAAACTATCTTCTCGCCGATGGTCTGAGTGCTCCCACGCCGAGCGGAAGCATGAGTACGCAGATCAATTTGCCTACGAATACCGCGGGAGGCCCAGAGTGAGCACAGAGAAGATCACCTTCCTTCTCGCCACGGCTCTGATGCTCGCAGTTGCCGCCGGTTGGTCCGGCTCGGGCATTTTGTCGCGGCTTCAGCGCAAGGGAGCAAACCTCGTCATTTCAAATGAAAATGCCCTGCGCATGCTCAGGCAGGCGGTTTTGAACAGATGCCGGTAAATCAGTGTTGCTCAAGTAAGACAGAAGCGATACTCCTTAAGAGGATTTCAGCAGCGTTGAAGGGCTTCAGTGTCCGCTCGAGTCATTGCGTCGGCTGGCCTCGAATAAGAACCAGGTCCGCCGTTCTGTCTCATCAATCCAGACCTCAATGAGACTCGCTGTCGCGACGTCGTTATGGTCCTCGCACACGTCATGTGCTTCTCTCAGACGCGAGGTCAGATTCTTGTTGTCATCCATCAGCTCCGCCAGCATGTCGTCGGGCTCAACGTAGTCAGCGTCGTTGTCGAGGACTCGTTGTCTCCGGCCGATGTCGCCAATTGAGCGAATCGTCTTGCCGCCCAACTTACGCACACGCTCGGCAATCGGATCGGTCATGGCAAAATCTGATCGCCCTGCTCATCGAGCAGCAAATGGTAATCGCGAAAGTGTGGACCACTCATGTGCCAATGAAAGTTCTCCGTTTTCAGATATAGTGCAAATACGTCCGCCAGAATGCCATTCATAGCTGCAGCGATATCCTTGACGCCGGCAGGATTCAGATCGGTTGGCGTGATCAGTGGGCTTATTTGCCTGTGGTGCAGTTCACCGTACCATCGACACATCAGGACTTGTCATACTCCATTCTAAAAATTCGCAAACTTTGTGAATCGCACAAGTTCCATTCTTCCGCTTGGCAAGGAGGGTTTTTCTGCGGCCAAAAGTAGTCCTTCAGGTGAAACCCACAAAGTCAGCTTGTGCACCGGACTGGCGGTGATTTCGTAAACCTTGGGATACCAGCCTTTGCCTGCAATCGTAATGGCCGGCTTGCTCAGCCCGAGATAGCGAATCAGGCCGTCGCACCGGATTGAAAGCACCGGAAGTTCGTTATTGAGTTGCTGTAATTGCACAACCTGAATTGGAATCGGCTTACCGATCTCTGCGGGCGCATTCCGTGTAAGACTCGCCAGAGAAAAGGCAGACAGAGGCCAGAGTAGTGCATAAGACCGGTCCATCGGCACATCGACACTAACGTCCTGCGCTGGATCTTTAGCTGTTGAATCACAGTGCAATCGGTTTGGAAGAAATTGGCAGATGAGAGGACCGGAATCAGCCCTGAATGCTAGGCGTGCAAACTCCTTCACGCTCAACAAACGCAAGTCATGCGTAAGCCTGGCGAGAAACTGGTTGTCGTGAGGCGTGCCGCGAGGAGACTCAAAAAAGCGTTCGCCTTCCAACTCATACTCGCTCCCTACTCGCCAGAGAGTCCAAGACTCGCGGAAATGGAAAAACCTCCGTCTCGATTGGCCCTTCGCCGATATCGTCTTCCGTGGTGACTCGATACTCGCCCTCCGCCACTTTGATGCGTTCTGAATTCTGAGCAAACTGCGGGCAGCAGCCCACTACCAGGACAGCAAGCTGGGCGCAGATGACTCGAACCCCTCTGTGCATTTCCTGTTTCTCTCCTTTCGTAGGAAGAACTTGGCTAGCCCATGCTCAGACTTATTCAACAACCTCAGCCTGTCCCTTTTCGTCGGTCTTCTCAGTTTCTTCGGCGTGTCGATGCTGGCTGCCCTCAGCAGTTTGCAGCAGGTTAATCCCTCCGAATCATTTCGAGGTTTACACCGGTTGCGACATTTGTGTTCCTGGATCTTCCATGGTGGCGGCGACTATGCGAGAACGCCAAGTTGCGAAATAGCACTCCGCTGAGCAAGACCAACAAGACCAATAAGCTCATGACACATTCCATATCAGAAAGCACTCAGCTCATTCAAGTTCACTCACAGCTCATTCAAGTTAAAGTTCGCCATGAGTGCAATAACCCCGTCCAAGATCACCAAGAAGAGCCCTGCGCAGACAAGTACCACTGAAGCAAAAATTCGTGTTCCTTCATCGGTATGAAGGTAATAGTTCAGGGCAAACGCAATGCCTACGAGGTTCAACACTGCGCGAGCGGCTTGAGCCAGTCGACCATAAACTCTCGAGCAATCTTGCAATGAGACGGACGCCAGAGCCGTGCGAAAGAACTCTCGTTCGCACACTTGGGAGCAAAATACATTCGGCATGAGCGACTTCTCGCACTTCGCCGCAGTTTGCACATTGTGGCGGGGCCTCAGCGCCAGCTGCTCGAGCTGCCAGGGCGTGACCGACCTGCACTAGCCTTGCTCCGGCCGACTCTCGCCTTGGAAGCCGGGATGGCTCGCCGGCGTTACGTTTTTGGGTCCCTATGTGGTCTGCGTCGTATTCAGATACTGGCATTTGGCGCGCCCTATTGGCTTGAAAGCATTTAGCTTGCCAACTTCCAACGCGGGCGAACGGATTGCACGAAGCACGAATGAGCAGTGAGCGTTACCTATGCTTTCTCGAAATTGTGCCTGAGCTTACGGGTGCTTTTAGTGCCATCGGGCGTCCTGCGGAGCGATACCTCTACCATTTAGGTAGGAGTGCATTCAATCGCTGAGCAGGGATGATGTTGCTATTTCGACAGCGCTGTCAGCGAAGCGTCACGAAGGCGCGAAAGGCCGTGGGCCAACCTTCACCGCATCGCGTGCAGCCCTGCATTCGCCCAGTTGACTCGAATTTCGTCGTTACGAATGCACTGGCTTCGCCAGCAACGCATGGCGGCGTTGCCCTCAGCAAGATAAGCAAGGAGTAGGAAATGAAATCCCGGAAAACGATCTCTGCGGTTGCCTTCGCTCTGTTGTTAGTCGTCAGCACTTTAAGTTCGTTAGCAGCGCGGAATGGGAATGCAACAAACACGAACACAAAGCACCATCACTACAAGCTCGAAATACTGCCCATATTGGGCGGAACGTTCGCCGAGGGCTGGGCGTAAACAATTTGGGGTCAACGTTTTACAGGAGTGGGCATGCGAACGGCCGGGCAGCGCTGTGACCCAGAACGTTAAGCTTCGAGTTGTATCCGCCACTCACCGCATCCTGGAAGAGGAGTTGGGGAGGGTTCTTCCTGTACTTGCTGAACGCGATTGTTCGTGGCGTCACCGGATACCTTCTAATTAGACATCCCGACGCCGGAGCCGAAGCCGTCACCCTTCTGATTGCTTCGCTGTTTATCGTCGGCGGCTTATTCCGCGCGGCTTTCAGCACGATGGTCCAGTTTCCGAGGTGGGGTTGGACGCTCTTCGCGGGTTTGGTTTCTGTCGCAATCGGGGCTTACATTTTAGCAAGTTGGCCGACAGCCAGTACCTTCTTTATCGGACTGGCGATCGGCATCGACCTGATCTTCGACGGTGCCGCGCTGACCGGATTTGCCGCTGCCATTCACAGCCTGCCCGAAGCTACAGCTGGGGCTTTCTGAAAAGCCCACGGGAGGTTACATCATCACCGGTTTTTCGAACTTGAAACCAGTGGTGACTCTGGTGACTAGAGCGCAGCTCTCTAAGTCGCGGGCAGCTTGTCGATCCTTCCCATTGGCGACTTGACTGTCAAGACGCGCCTCAGCACATCGGTGAATAGCGCAACCGAGTGGAGTGCTGAATGAACATAACTTTGATAACGCCGGGCAATGTACAGTCCGTAGTAGAGACCAGTGACGACGCAACGGTACGCGATGTCGCTACATTTAAGTACCATCTGTTTTGGCGAATTACGAAGAGAAATGGCGTCCGAGTCTGTCCGTTCGTCACAAAAGTCACGGAGGGCGATACCGTCTCCATTGAGAAAAGGTTGATTTAGGTGGGCAACCGCTAGTGGTGCGGGTGAATTTTAAAAGACTTTTCGCGCGATTAACAGGCGGAAATCAGACAGAATTACCCGTTACGTTTCGGCGAAACACTTGGAACGTGTGCAGGCGACGCCGAGGAGGTACAACAGCATGCCGCCTAATCCCAGCGCAAACCAACAAACCGTTGGGCTGACAACCCACGAAGCTGCGACCCGGCTCGATCGCTTCGGACCCAACGAGCCTGCGGAAACGCAGAAACATTCTTTCCTTTCTGACATCCTCAAGGTTTTCAAAAATCCCCTTGTATTGATCCTTGTACTCGCGGCAATCGCATCGGCATTCCTGGGCGAGGCCGTTGACGCGGGAATCATTGCGACTGTAGTTCTGCTGAGTGCCGCCATTGACCTGATGCAAACCCACCGATCCCAGGAAGCCATCGAGCAACTTCGTCAAGGTGTTGCTCCCACAGCGACTGTGTTGCGCGGCGGAGAGTGGAAAGAGATTCGGCGGCGAGAGGTAGTACCGGGAGACATCATCCGGTTGTCAGCCGGAGATCTGGTCCCCGCAGACGCACGTTTGTTAATCGCCCGTGATCTCTATGTCCAGCAAGCGGCACTCACGGGTGAGTCGTTGCCGACCGAAAAGGAAGTGACAGGTGAACCTACCTCCACAAAGGCGGATGCCCGCAACATGGTTTTCTTAGGTACCTCCGTTGTGAGCGGAACGGCGACTGCGGAGGTTGTTGCCACCGGCGCTCGAACAGCTTTTGGAGACATAGCAGCCCGTCTCTCAGCACGCCAAGAAGAAACCGCCTTTGATCGAGGCTTGCGCAACTTCAGCCAGCTCTTGGCGCGCACGGTTCTGTTTCTGGTGCTATTCCTGATGGTTGTAAGCATCGCTCGGCATCGCGATCCGCTGCAGTCACTTCTCTTTGCGGTCGCACTGGCAGTCGGCCTCACCCCTGAGTTCCTACCGATGATCACGTCGGTAACTCTCTCGAAGGGCGCCATTGCCATGGCGAAGAAGAAGGTTATTGTTAAACATCTTGCTGCGATTGAAAACCTCGGCAGCCTCGACGTGCTTTGCAGCGACAAGACCGGGACCCTGACCTCCGGAACGATGTCGCTCGCTGGCTCACTCGATTCCTTTGGAAAACCGTCTCCCCGTCCGCTGGAACTTGCCTATCTCAACAGCAAGTTTGAGACGGGTATTCGCAGTCCATTGGATGAGGTCATCCTCCATCAGCCCGGTCCAAGAATCGACGACTACACGAAATGCGACGAGATTCCTTTCGACTTTGAACGCAGACGCCTTTCGGTTGTTGTGGAACATCAGTCCCAGCGGATTTTAGTCACAAAGGGCGCCCCCGAAGGCATTTTTCCTATTCTGTCTGGTTACGAGGTAGAGGGCAAAACAGTGCCCATCAGCGCGGAGGTCTCCCAGCGCATTTATCAAACTTGCAGCGATCTGAATGACAACGGATTTCGGCTGCTTGCGGTGGCGTATGTCACAGTTGTCGTGCGCGAGAATTACTCCATCAAGGATGAAAGGGATCTTGTTCTGGTTGGATTTCTGAGCTTCTCCGATCCGCCGCTGACCGACGCCGCCGACGTGCTGGCCTCCTTGAAGCAGGACGGTGTCAAAGTCAAGGTGATCTCGGGTGATAACGACCGGGTTACCAGCCACGTCTGCGCGCAGGTAGGAATCGATTCAGCTCACATTATCACCGGCGAAGACTTGGATCGAATGACGGACCCGGCCCTGGCACACGATGCTGAGGAAACAGACATTTTTGCACGTATTTCTCCCGTACAAAAGAACCGCATTCTTCTCGCCCTGAAGCACAACGGACATGCAGTGGGGTTTATGGGCGACGGCATAAACGACGCGCCGTCGCTGCACGCGGCTGATGTTGGCATTTCCGTGCCGAGCGCTGCCGAAGTGGCTCGCGACGCCGCTGACGTGATTCTCGTTGAGGAGGGATTGCGGGTGCTGCATGACGGCATCATTGAAGGGCGCAAAGCCTTTGGCAACGTCATGAAGTACCTGCTGATGGGTACAAGCTCGAACTTCGGAAACATGTTCAGCATGGCAGGTGCGTCACTTTTCCTGCCGTTTCTGCCGATGCTGCCCACACAAATATTGTTGAACAATCTTCTATACGATCTCGCCCAAATCACAGTTCGGTCTTCGACTTTCTCACTTTCTATGTGTTGCTGCGCTTCTTTCATTCCAGCGAAACGCAATTTCACACGGGATGGTTTGTCGAATCGCTTGCGACGCAGACGCTGGTGCTGTTCGTAATTCGCACGTCGAAAAACCCGCTGCAAAGCCGCCCTAGCACCCCCTTGATGGCAACGTGCTTGGCGGTTGTAGCGATCGGAGTCTACTTGCCGTTTAGCCCGCTGGCAGGAGTCTTGGGCTTCACACCGCTGCCAACGACGTTTTTGGCATTTGTTGCCGTGGCGACGACCGTATATCTCGTCCTGTTAGAAATCGCTAAGCGACAACTTCTAAATGGGACGAGGGGCAAGACTGCCACTACGCAGGCTGAGAATTTTCCAGTCGCAGCCGCATGAGGAGCTCACTGGGCAAGAACATCAACCACGAACAAAGAATAAAGCCCCGTGTCCATAATCATTCCGTGGGACGGACGATGGATGGTGTGACCCCTACCTGACGCTCCAGAGCGATCTGAAGCAAGAGGCGTTTGCACTATGTGCTTGCACACCTGTGAAAGCTCCGAACTAGAGGCAGGAAACCTCCTTAGAAGTGAATCAGGTATCGCGTCAGGCTGCCCCCGATTAACCTCTATCAGGTCCTAATGTCCCAAAATGTGGTAGGCGTGCCCAAAACCATCGGACTCACCTTCGCCCCCCTCAACAGTCTCGCTGGAGTAAGACGACCTTCACTTATCTCGGCTTAGGCCTTCTCACGAAGCCAACTCGAGTTAGCGTCTCTATATGGTTTTTTGGGGCCGCGTCCAACGATCCTGATAAAAGCCGAAGTTGGTCGGTATCGACCACGAGTACGAGACAGGATCTAACACTGTGTGCACTCCTGCCCGGATTGTGCTCCTTGGGTATTGGACATAGGTGGGCCATCCGATATACCACCAGTTTCTTCGTCCTTTTGTCTCTCAAGCTCGTGAGGACTTTCGGCTCCTACCATTTCACGCAACCTAGGGCTACAGTTTGCTCGTGAATCGGATCAAAGTCATTCTAGCGTCCTTCGCCTTGGCGACCATCTTGTTCCTCCTCGTTTTTCAATACGGAGCGCTGTCGGCTATCGTTTTGCCGACATTCCAGATCCTGCGACGGCACATTGTAGCCTTCGTTGTTGTGCTGATTGTTCTCATGGCGATAAAAGCCGTCTCCGCGGGACCGCGCCTACCCTCACGCTAGGCTCCTGTCGTTCGCGGGAGCGATAGAGGTAGCTTCGACCCCCAGGTCTGACCTAAGGTCTGCCGCGGCGTAATGCCCGACAGCCGATCCAACGTGGCTCCCTTTTGTTTGCTGCCATGCGCGGCGTCTTTTCGCAGAGCCGCAAGGTGGCGGCGAAAGCACGCAAGCTAGGTGGAAGAAGGCACGCTAAATCAAGCAAGAGCCTTTCCCCGTACTACATCTTGGTCTCCGTATTTTCCTCGCTATTGCATCCACTCTACCCGATTTTCTCCAGTTATGTGTACCAATTCAACACGTGCTGATGAGCCGTCTAGCTGTGCCTATTCGTGCCCTAGGAACCGTTTCAAGATTTGCCTAGCATGGGGTTGCACGGCGACGACACCGCTCAGTTGGCCGGGGCATTCGAGGATTAATCGAGCTGGCGAGAACCGAAACGGAGGACAAAGCAAAAATGAAAGCCCGAAGAAGTAGTTTTCGACGAGTCACCACGGCGATTGGCATCACCTGCGTTCTTTTGACGGCTACAGGATTGTTCGCAAACAGTATTACCTACGTTACACCAACGGGGAGTACTGCGGGTGGGCAGCCGGTAGACGCAACCGCAACATTCACTACAGGTCCTGGCACCGTAACCATCACTCTATCGAGCCTGCAGGCCAACCCTAAAAGTGTAGTCCAGGGGCTGAGTGATCTTGATTTCGTGCTCAACAACGGCGCGACCAGCGGGACGCTGGCATCCTGTATGGGCCAGGACCTTACCGTGCACGGAAATGGCACATACACACTGGGGAGCACTGGTTCTACCGGCTGGGGCTTAAACAATAACATTTCAGGAGGCCTCCAATTGGATGCCCTTGGATATATCGGCCCAGCGCATTTGATTCTCGGCCCTCCAGGACTCGGCGGCAGTTATGGCAACGCCAACGGTTCTATCGCAGGTAACGGCCCCCACAATCCCTTCCTCAATCAGACGGCAACGTTCACAGTTGATGTGGCAGGGGTTGATGCCACCACCCAAATAACGAATGCCACTTTTTCCTTCGGAACAACGGCTGGCATTGACGTCCCTGGCACGCCTCAAAGTCCGGTGCCTGAACCCGGAACTATGGCGCTGCTTGGTTCTGGCATGATCGGTTTGGCTGGAATACTTCGCCGCAAACTGATGTGACCCATTGTCCAATTGAATCGCGCCGGAGCGAAAGCTCCGGCTGTCTTTTTAGGTCTGCCGCGACCTAATGCCCCAAATGTAAATGACAGCTCTTCGAACCGGACTGCGAAAAGGCGAGCTGATCGCTCTCAGTGGGGCAACATTCAGTTCGGATCCAACCATGACGATCCGAACCGCTTCATCCTCGTCCAGCGAAATTATTCCTTGGGTGCATTCACCACACCAAAGAGCAAGAAATTCCGTCGTGTGGACCTCTCGGCAACTCAGGAGGTTCTGTTGCTGAAGATATGGTTGCCGACAGTCTTAAGATGCCGCCGAAAGAGAAGGACAGAAAGCAGCACTGGACGACCGTGGACTGGTCACGTCAACAATCCGGCTAGCTTTTTCTGACTTCTACGCCTCCCTTTCGAGAGAGACTGTTGCCGCTCATCTGTCTGTGGTTTGACACGCTCGTGCAACGATGAACGAGGGCGACATGAGCACTCGCAAGGCATGGTTCGTTTTGGACTAACGTGCTAGTTTTCAGCGACTGCCGCAGTTGCATTGAGTCGCATCCGCCTCTGCCGATTACATTCATCCGTTTCTCGCAGCCGGTGCGTATAATCCAGGTTCGTGAATTCTTCGACTAAACGACCGGCTTGGTTCGTGCTAACTCAGAATTGGGTGAGTCTGGCGGGCGTATTTTTGGTCACGACCGCAGGTGTCTCGTGGCTGTTTGTGTTACCGCTACAGGTTCGAGGCCACGTCGATAATCCTTACATCGGGATCATAGTCTTCCTGATTCTCCCGATCATTTTTCTTGCTGGCTTGGCCCTCATCCCAATTGGGATCTATATAAGCAGGCGGCGTATCCGCCGAGGACTGACTGAGCCCGCGTTCGATCGTAGAGCTGCGTTGCAACGCCTGGCTTGGTTCTTCGGCATCACCACGCTGGCCAACGTTCTTATAGGTACACAGGTCACCTATCGTGCGGTTGAACACATGGAGACGCCGCAATTCTGTGGTGCCACCTGCCACACCATGCATCCTCAATTCGCTGCCTATCAGAATTCACCACACTCCCGGGTGGAATGTGTCGAGTGTCACGTGGCGCCGGGGGCGGCAGGTTGGGTTAGCAGCAAAGCCGCGGGAACGCGGCAACTCATTGAGACTGTATTCAACACTTACCGGAGACCAATTCCTTCGGCCTTGGAGAGCAACCGTCTCGTGCCTGCCAGGGAGACTTGTGAGAACTGTCATTGGCCGCAGGCGTTCGGGGGAGTGCGTTTGCGAGTGTTCAACAAGTATGCAGATGACGAAGCCAATACCCGCACGCAAACTGTCATGCTGATGCTGATTGGCGGTGGCAAGATCGCAGGCATACACGGAGCTCACGTTGGTCCAGGGATCCATATTCGCTATGCGGCGCCCGACGGGAACCGACAAACCATTCCTTGGGTCGAATACCGTGATGAAAACAGAGGGAAGACCCTGACTTTTGTCGCCTCAGACTCAACGCCGGATTCCATCAAGACCCTTCCCAAATATGACATGCAGTGCGTGGACTGTCATAACCGCCCGACCCATACCTTTGACTTGCCGGATCGTGCTATGGACAAGGCGATGGCTCTCGGCGAGATTCCCGTTACTCTGCCTTACATAAAGAAGAAGGGCTTGGAGGCGCTGAAAGAGAACTACCCTTCAAGCAAACAAGCAAACGAACAACTGCCTGCATCGATCGTCAGCTTTTATCAGAAGAACTACCCCGATGTTTATGGCAAGCGCTCTCAGGACATCAACCAGGGGGCCCAGGCGGTACTCGCAATTTACAACCGAAGCGTATTCCCTGATATGAAAGTCACGTGGGGTACTTACCCCAATAATCTGGGCCACATGGACTTTCCGGGATGTTTCCGCTGCCATGACGGCTCACACACGACTCCGGATAACGTCGCCATCACGCAGGACTGCAACACATGTCACGAGCCCTTGGCGATGGAGGAGGCATCGCCCGAAATCTTGAAATCGCTTGGCATCGCCGAGCGGATCTCTAGTATTCAAAGACAATGACTCAAGAGTGGGTCAATAGTGGTGTGTAAAACACCTCACTTCTGACTGATGGAGGATCCTAAGTATGAAATGTAATTTCTTGGTTTCTTGTACGGTGCTGGTGTTGGGTGCATCCATTGCTTGTTGGGCAGTTGACGATGGGGCGGCGCTCTACAAGAAGAAGTGTGCAGGGTGCCACGGCGCGAGCGGCGAGGGGAAGCCAGCGATAAAAGCACCGGCGATCAAGGGAACCACACTGGACGCGAGCCAGCTTACACAGCACATTACGAAAGGCGAGGCAGGAAGTAAAACTCCCCACAACAAGGGGATCTCAGGAGTGAGCGAAGAGCAAGCCAAGGCGATTGCGGAGTATGTAAGAACTCTCAAGTAGACGGGATGTCCTCATTGAACGCCAGAGACGGAAGTTTTGTGCGTGAAATGGGCTTGGGCGGCTTTCACAACATCAGCTACCCGCGAGGCCTGAAGCTGCTGGTCGGCATGAAAGGGTAAGGTGACGCGAGATGCCACGCTACGCAGTAATCGACGTGGGTACAAATTCCGTGAAGTTCAATATCAGTGAGCGGCGCCCAGACGGTACCTGGCAGACGCTGGTTGACCGCGCCGAGATAACCCGACTCGGTGAGGGTTTGGAGAAGACCGGTGAGATCAGCCACGACGCCATGGCACGCACCGTCTCGGCGGTTGCTGGAATGGCATCCCAGGCCGGCGATGCCGGAGTCGCAGCCATCAAAGCGGTCGGCACCATGGGAATGCGGACCGCGCACAACAGTCAGCAGTTCATTGACATGGTGGAGCAGGGTTGCGGCGTGCGCATCGAGACCATTCCAGGTACCGAAGAAGGACGGTTGGCGTACCTTGCCGTCAAACTGGGGCTCGGCCTCGCCGAGGGTACGCTTGCAATTTTCGACACCGGCGGCGGAAGCACCCAATTCACTTTTGGCCGCGGCTCGAGCGTCGAAGAACAGTTCAGCCTGAACGTTGGCGCGGTTCGCTTTACGGAGAAATTCGGCCTTGCCGGTGCCATCTCGCAAGAACAACTCAAGGTCGCCCAGGACGCCATCGCGTCAGAGTTCACGCGTATTGACGGACGGCCCGCGCCCACGGCGTTGGTAGGCATGGGCGGTGCGATCACCAACATCGCTGCCGTGAAACATCAGATGGCGAAGTACGATCCCAATGTCATTCAAGGTTCGGTCATCGAGCGAAGTGAAGTGGAACGGCAGATCGAGACGTATCGCGCCAAGTCGTTCGAAGAGCGACGCGCCATTGTCGGCCTGCAGCCTAAACGCGCTGACGTGATCCTCGCAGGCGCGTGCATCGTGAAGATTGTGATGGACAAGCTGTGCAAACCGAGCCTTTCCGTCAGCGACCGTGGCCTGCGGCACGGGCTTCTGATTGATCGATTCGCGAAGTAAGCAGTTGGGGTTGAGTTAGAAGCCCGGATGAGTCCCCGGCTGTGTATCGGGAATCTTGGGACACCTGACGCCCGGTTCACACATTATCGACGACCTCAAGATGAAGGATTTTGTCCCCTCTGTTGTGCTGACTGAGGAGCAGATCTGCAGCAACTGATGCGCGATTTCGTCTCGGCGCGCCGAACAATATCGCCCCCGGTTGAGTTCACCACCAAGGCTTTGGGCTTGAAATTTAGGCGGTCTGTAATGCTCGATGCCGAGTTGCTAAAGTCGATTGCCGCTCAGTTGATGACGGGTAGGTTTGTAATCATAGGCGGCAAGTCCGTGCCTGTCCGGGAGGACAAGTACTCAGCGTCTGAAGACTGTGGCATTCAGCGTCGCGGGTCACAAATACCAGGCAATTGAATAGAACCCCAAGAAGCCGAGCCGATGGGGAGAGCGGGCGCGGAGCGGTCATCAGCTCGTGCAATTCAAAGACGCCGAGCGCAACGAATTCGTGGCGGTCGTCGTTGATGACGAGGCTACGTTTTACGGCGGAAACACAGAGCGAAGCTGACGTCGTTCAGCTACAATTCGCGCCATGCTACGGCTGATTATCCTTTCAAGCTTTTTGTTCTTGATCGGCATTTGTTCTGCTGGCGAAATCCCGCCACGTCCACGCGCACGCGAAGCGGGCGTGCAGGTTGGAGTGATCCCGCCAGGACCGCAGAATGCAATTACGGACGTCGCCGGAGTTCTAGTGGGACAAACGACGATCATTCGCGGTGACAACATTCGCACCGGTGTGACCGCGATCCTGCCGCACTCTGGCAATCTCTTTCGCGACAAAGTGCCGGGAGCGGTGTTCGACGGCAATGCTTTCGGCAAGCTGGCGGGTTCAACCCAGGTCAACGAACTCGGCGAAATCGAAACGCCAATCCTGCTGACCTCCACGCTCAGCGTTCCTCGTGTAGCCGACGCGTTGATCGATTACATGTTGGCACTGCCTGGCAACGAAGATGTGCAATCGGTCAATCCACTGGTCGGCGAAACCAACGACGGGTATCTGAATGACATTCGCTCCCGCCCCATTACCCAGGAGGAGGTACTTCGTGCTATCCGAAGCGCAAACAGTGGCCCAGTCGATGAAGGCTCAGTGGGTGCAGGAACCGGGACGATTGCTTTCGGATGGAAGGGCGGTATCGGTACGGCCTCACGCAAGCTTCCTGGTTCCCTCGGCGGCTACACCGTCGGCGTGCTGGTTCAAACTAATTTTGGCGGCGTGCTTACCATCAACGGCGCTCCGGTCGGAAAAGAACTCAGTCGTTATGAGTTTCGCGATCAACTGGAGGCGTCCCAAGCAAGCACCAGAAACCAAAACAGCGACGCCAATGGCTCATGCATGATCGTGGTCGCCACGGATGCTCCTGTGGATGCACGCAATTTGAAGCGGCTGGCGGCGCGCGCGATCATGGGCATGGCTCGCACTGGCGCAGCAGGGTCGAATGGTAGTGGAGATTACGTGATCGCCTTCTCAGCAGCTCCTGAACTGCGTATCCGTCTCAGTGACGTCAAGGCGCCTGTCACAGTATTGAGCAACGAAGCCATGTCACCGCTCTTCCTCGCCGTCATCGAAGCAACGGAAGAAGCGATCTACAACTCGCTGTTTCGGGCAACCACTGTGACTGGACGCGGCCATACGGTCGAGGCTCTTCCGTTGGACAAGACGCTCCAAATCCTGCGCCAACATGGCGCGCTAGCCCAGACTCCATCAGATGAAAGGAAATCCAATTAGGTTGAGCGAGAAAAGCGAATGCTTACGGACGCTGCACCGAAAGGACCAAATCGTGCAAGTTTTCAGGAAAGTGATCTGCTCAGGAAGATTGACCTGCCACCAGGCGGCAATCTCACAACGATTGCAAGCTCCATCGAATCCGCGATGGAGGATGAAACAACGGGCTCAGTGCGGCGGGCCTGCGCGCATTTCCTGGCGGAGTTAGCAGGGTTCTACGAGGTTCCCGCATGTGGCGTTCGAGTGTTAGCAGCACGGCCATTGCGAGTTCTTGAAAGCAGCACCATCGAACTTTTTGGGGACTACAGAGCCGACACGCGGCTTATCCGCGTGTGGATGCGAACAGCAGTGCGCAGGGAAGTCACTTCTTTCGGAACCTTTCTGAGCACGCTCTGTCATGAGTTTTGCCATCACCTTGATTTCTATAAATACGGGTTTCCGAATTCGTGGCACACTCGTGGCTTCTATGAGCGCGCGGGAGCGCTTTACCATTGTGCGCGGGGGACGACTCCGAAACGCTTGTTCTGGGTGCCAGTGGCACGAGAGCGTTGGCGGATCAACTGGCCTCGGACAAATCGTGGCGGATGACCTTGCTTGGATGGAACACTACTTCTGCTGAATGTGCCGGAATGTCAGGTTAATTCGCGGTAGGGACACATCTGGCTCCTTCGGCACCTCATGCCTGAAGTTCTTCTGGGTCTTTCCTGCTATGATGAACAGACTTCCGTGTGGCAGCAGCTCCGCAAAGGTAACCGCGCCATTCTTCTTTTTGAGACGAAATAAGCGTTCAGCTCCCAGACTGACTGAAGCGATTACCGGTCCCATTTCCGGCTCTGCATCCGCATGCAGTCCAACGCTGTCGTTTCCGTTCTGGTAAAGATTACAGAGTGCGGCGTTGTAGCCCAGCCTCGGCAGGCCCAAATTGAAATAAGCGATCATGGGTGTGGCTTCCCCGACGCGAGCTTTCAGGGTGAGCAAATCCGGAAGCCAAGTAAGCGGCTTGTACTCGCGCTGCGAATACGTGTAGGTCGTGCCGGGATCGCTATAGTACGCTTCGTCGCGCGGCACGGCATGGCCGAACGAGGTTCTGTGTCGCTGCCAAGCGCACTTCGTCCGTAAGATATCAAACAAGCTCGTCGCTTCCTCAGCGTTAAGGAAATTCCGGTCGTAATAGATTTCCGCTCCCGGAATCAGAATCGTCTCCATCATTTCGCTCTACTCGAAAAGGACCGGCTGTGCAGCGTCATCGGGTTCGTGAAAGTTGCTTAACCCAACACCGACGAGCCTATAGCGTTGTTCCGGACCAAGATCAACCCGCTCGCGCAGTTTCGAGGCGATGTCCGTCAATTCTTCGTAGGAAGAGGGAGGA
>Ga0182041_10000599_pt1 | contig 17171 bp, 11 predicted proteins | sample flu12Cox44000178_FD_125967 | JGI IMG/M metagenome (GOLD analysis project Ga0182041, IMG submission 125967) | Lab enrichment of tropical soil microbial communities from Luquillo Experimental Forest, Puerto Rico - flux8day.12C.oxic.44.000.178 | ecosystem: Environmental > Terrestrial > Soil >...
ACCAGGCCCTCTTTTTCCGCAATTATGGCCAAGTTTCCCTCTAAATGCCGGCCGTCACATCCAAAACCCCGAAGGTTCGCGCATGATGCAGAAAGCTTCGCTGGTTCTCCTTGGCGCGGCGGCAGGCGTCGCCGTGTCGCTGGTCACAACCCACCCCCGCCTCGTGCTGGAGGGCGCAACCGCGCAAGCGGCGCCTGCTGCCGACACCTATCGGCAGCTCGGCCTCTTTCGAGACGTGTTCGAACGGGTGCGCGCCGACTATGTGGAGAAGCCCGACGACGGCAAGCTGATTGAGTCTGCGATCAACGGCATGCTGGCCGGGCTCGACCCGCATTCGAGCTACATGGACCCCAAGAGCATGCGCGAGATGCAGGTGCAGACCCGCGGCGAGTTCGGGGGATTGGGCATCGAGGTGACCATGGAGGAAGGCCTGGTCAAGGTGGTGGCGCCAATCGATGACACGCCAGCCGCGAAAGCCGGCATCATGGCAAACGACATCATCACTCACATTGACGACAAGCCGGTGCAGGGTCTCACCCTCGATCAGGCAGTCGAGAAAATGCGCGGGCCTGCGAATACCAAGACCAAGCTCAAGATCGTGCGCAAGGGCCAGGACAAGCCGATCGAGGTTTCGATCACGCGCAAGATCATTCACGTGAGCTCGGTGCGTGGGCGGCTGGAAGGCGACGACATCGGCTTCATCCGTGTCACTCAATTCAGCGAGCAGACCTCCGATACGCTCAAGAAGGCGATCGCGGATCTCTCGACCCAGGCAGGCAACAAGCTCAGGGGCTTCATCGTCGATCTGCGCAACAACCCCGGCGGCCTGCTCGATCAGGCGATCTCGGTCTCCGACGCGTTCCTCGAGAAGGGCGAGATTGTCTCGACCCGCGGCCGTGTTGCATCGGAAACGCAGCGGTTCAATGCGCACGCCGGCGACCTCACCAAGGGCAAGCCGATCATCGTGCTGATCAACGGCGGCTCGGCTTCGGCCTCCGAGATCGTGGCCGGCGCGTTGCAGGATCACAAGCGCGCGACCGTCGTCGGCACCCGCTCGTTCGGTAAGGGCTCGGTGCAGGCCATCATCCCGCTGGGCTCGGGCAACGGCGCCCTGCGGTTGACCACCGCACGCTACTTCACGCCGTCGGGCCGCTCCATCCAGGCCAAGGGCATCTCCCCCGACATCGAAGTCCTTCAGGAGGTGCCGGACGAGCTCAAGGCGCGCACCGATACGCAGGGCGAGGCGTCGCTGCGCGGACATCTCAAGGCGGAAGGCGAGGAGCAGACCGGTTCACAGTCCTACATCCCTCCGGACCCGAAGGACGACAAGGCGCTCCACACCGCGCTCGACCTCATGCGCGGAGTTGCGAAGAACCCGGCCTACCCGCCCAGCCAGAAGGCGGCGGCAAACTAGCCGCGAGTGCCGGCGGCATCTGTATGTACTCGTAGCCCGGATTGAGCGCGAAGCGCGAAATCCGGGACCTTCGGCAGCGAAAATCCCCCGATGTCGCTGCGTACGAGCTACCCGCGCTGGAGCAGCGGCCGCAGGCCGCGAATGTCCGCCATTGTCTCGATCGCGAGCACCGTCTCGATCAGGCGCGCGGACGTTTCTCGCCCCAGGACCGGAGCGATGAGATCGCCCGCCTTGGCGACCACTTCAGCGCGCGACATCGGGTTGCGCGGCGTACCGCGCACGGCCGCCACGCGCTCCGAGAGACGGCTGCCGTCGGCAAGCTCGATCTCGACGACCGTAACGCGCACCGGCAGCAGCTTGAAAAGCTCCTCGTCGCGCACGAGGCTCACTTTTGCGCGCTCCCTCAGCGCGGCAGGGTTCCCCATGCGCGGCTTGTCGTGCGCGGCGTCGAAAGAGACGGTCTTGTCGAGCAGCATGACAGCGATCATGTGCTGCAGGCAGATGTCGGGCATCTCGCGGTTGTCCACCACCGCCGCGACCGAAGGGGCAAGACGTACGGACACGCCCCGCACCTCGTCGGCCTCGAACGGCCGCTTGCCGCGGATCGCCTCGAGCGCATCGAGCGGCCCCTGAATCGGCGAGCCGACCGTCCATTTCTTGATGTCGGTTGCCGCAATCTCGTAGCGCTCGCCCAGCTGCTCGACCAGCCGCTCGGGCTGCGCCTTCGGCGCATAGGCAAGGAAGAAATTGTTTGCCCCGGCGAAGATGTCGTCGAGACCGTTCCAGCCCGATCGCGCGACCAGCGCCGAGGTGACGCCGTTGCGCGCCGGCATGCCGGCGAAGACGAAGGCCTTCTCGATGTGGTCGGTATCGCGCCGCCAGGCGATGATGCCCGAGGACTGCTGCGCGGTGTAGTCGAGCGCCCAGCGCATCTGCTGCTCGTTGAGACCTGCGGCGCAGGCCGCAGCCGCAGCCGCGCCGAAGGTGCCAGCAATGCTGTGGGTGCTCAAGCTGCTCGCATAGCTGAACTCCGCGCCGCCCATGGCCATGACCAAGCGCGTGCCGATGTCGTAGCCGAGCGTCACGGCGCGCAGGAAGCGCGCCCCGTCAATTCCCAGCTCCTCACCGGCGGCGAGCGCCGCCGGTACGATTGCACAACCCGGATGGGAGCGCGAGGCATTGTGCGAGTCATCGGTCTCATCCGCGTGTGCCATGACTCCGTTGGCAAGCGCCGCATCGATCGGCGCGGCGGTGAGCGCCGAGGCGATCACCGTTGCCGCGCCTTTTCCGGCGTGCGCGCGGACATAGCGCAGCGCCGCCTCCCCGGGAGGCAACTGCGATCCGGAGATCATCGCAGCGAGCGTGTCGATGACATGGTGCCTGGCATGCTCCGCAGCCTCGGCGGGCAGCGCGCGTGTCGCAGCGGCGCTCATGTAGGCGCTCAGTGCCTTCATCACTGGTCCCGGACCGGAGCCCTGTGCCACAGCGCCCTCCGCCGCAACGCCCTGTGCCAAGACGCGCATATGCGGCAAGGCAACTCCCATGGCGGTCATACCGAGAAGGCTGCGTCGATTCAATGCGGTCTCCCGTTCGGCTTGTTTTGATTTCAAGAACTAAGGATCAGAGTCTTATACACCAACTCGAAGCGCCCGCGCCGCGGGATGTTTCGCTGCGTGTCGTCAGGTGGGGACTGTGGCCTTCAGCGGGCGGCCGAGCGCGAATTGACCGACCGGGCCTTCAATGTGGAACTCGATGCCCGTCATCTTCGCGAACCGATCGATGTTGACGCTGCCGATCGCGCATCCGCCGAGATTCATATCCGTTGCCATCAGGTAGAGCGTCTGCATCAGCACGCCCACATCCTTGAGAATGAGCGCATATGCAAGCGAGCTGTATTTCCATGCAGTCCGCCCAAATCGTGCGGCGATCGTGATCAGCACCTGAGGCGCCGCTGGTGCGCCCATTGCAAATTCTGCCTCCCTCAACATCGCTTCGAGCTCGCGCGCGCGCACGACGATCGGCACCAGCGCATGAGCACCGGCGTCGTAATGGTAGAATCCCCGCGCCAGCCCGTCGCATCTGTCGACCGCCAGATAGAGCTCGAGCTCCCAGCTGCCGCCTCCCGACGGATACGGGCGCGTGGCGTAGGCGACTACCGGAGCCTCGCCGTCGCCGAGGTCAACCCTGCTTGTGAATTTCGACTGCACGCGCGCGCTGGCATCGAGAAGCCATGCGACCTCGGCAAGAGTGATCGGTTGCCGGTCATCAAAGCTGCGCGTCGAATGACGTTCGCGCAGGAGCTTTGCGACCGCCGAGACCGGCTGCACCTGCGCGGCCGAAACCTTGCGCAGATCGATCTTCTTGCCGGGCCAGCGCGGCCGCACCGCCGGCGGCGCAGGAATCAGGCCCGCATACGGATAAACTCCGCCCATCGGATTGGCGTGCCGGCCTTGCGTGCTGCGCGCGTGAAACAGGAGATCATGAAAGTCCCACAGGACGAGATGATTGTCGCCTTCGTCCGGCCGCAGCCCGCTGCCGCGCGCAGGGTCGATCCTGAAAAGAATCCCGCAATCGACCAGCAGGCCGAGAAGCTCGAGCCCGGGAAAACCCTCCTGCTCCAGAAGCCGCTTGACCGGCTGCGGCGAAGACAGCATCGCCACGACCGACACGATGCCCGGATTGCAAAGCTTGAACAACGCGCCGGCACGCGGCGATTCCAGCACCATCGCATCAGCCCGCCTGCGCAGATACGAAAACCGCGAGAGCACGAGAACGTCGGCGTTGCCGAGCTGTGGGTTGCATGGCCAATAATCGGGAACCTGGGGTTCGATGACAACATCGTCCGCGCCCGTGTCCTTGCCGTTTTGCGACCGCGCGATGCGATATTCCAGCAGACCGCGCATCGCCAATCGCCGCGCCAGAAGGCTGACCTCCTTGTCAATGCGGGTCCGCCCCGACGCCAGCGCAGCGAACGGCAGGCCCGTGTGCAGGCGCTGTGCACGCTCCACTGCGTGAGTGCTGAACTCCCCCAGGCCGACCGAATGGCCATCGCAGCAAGCGGCGACGTTTCCGTCCGCGCGTGCCTCGAGCGTGACCCGAGCGCCGAGCCGGGCGGACAGCGTTGGCGCTTGCACGCGGCGCTTACCGGTTGCCATTTGCGATAGCCCGCCTCAGGTCTGCGGGTGAAGCGGATTGAGCTCGTTTTCCGAAAGCGGCCTATCCCGCCACCGCAGCTTCACGGGGACATCGTAAAGGCGGCCGGGCGCAAAGCGGCGATAGAAATGCCGCAATCCAGGAACGATCACGCGCACGACCGGGACCTCGATGTCCGGCCTGGTCTGATCGAGGACAAGAAAATCGAAACCCTCACGCTTTGCGAGATTCACGCAGGCGCTCACCTGGGCGCGCGTGTCGAGGCCGCCGAACTGCGCGCCCAAATTCGCGTCCAGGCTGGAGCCAAAGTCGGATTGGACGGCAGGGCCATCGCTCGGCGTCAGATACGAGTGGTCCGTGAGCCGAAACGGCGGAAAACCGTCCTGGCTTGGTCCCTGGATCGAGTCCGAGTCCTTGGGGTTCTGGCTGCGGCCTCCCATAAGGCCGATGGACAGGAACTGGTTGAGCTCGGTCATTGCGCGCAGCAGAGCTATCCGCGCGTCGAAATGCGCGCCGGATCCAAAGTCGACGAACTCCTGCGAGCCTTCCATCCAGTGCGCGACCGTCACAAAGCTCGGAATGCCGAGATCGCTGGTGACGTCGAGCACCCAGAGCCGGCGTCCGGTATCAGCAAGCCGGGCTTTGAGCTCGTGAATGTAGGGATCGTGAAACTGGCCAAGATCGAGCTGCCGGCGCTGCAAGCGATTGTACCACCAGATCGCGTATGCATCCCGCTCCACCAGCTCGAGAAAACCCTGGACGATCGCCTCCTCGAGGGTGTTGCCGGCCGCGCAGCCGTTGGAGTCCGCATGCACCTGGTAGCTGCCGGAGCCCTTGTAGAAGAAATAGAGGAGAGCGGTCGGAAGATACTTGAATCGTTCATCGCGCAGGGACCAGACCGGCGACCATTCGATCTTCGCCGAGGGATCGAACGCGGCGGGCGTCGGCATGCCGTCGCCGGGATCCGTCGTCTGTGTGCGGTCGCGCCGGTATTGTGCGTCGCTGAACAGCAGCACGTCGTTGGGAAGAATGGCATCGCCCGCGGGGAAATCCGCAAACCGCCGGCTCACTCTGATCTCGTCGCCCTGAAAAATCCCGCAGTAGCGCTCGATCGCCTCCATCAGCGCGCTCGCCTCCCCCTGCTCGGCAGTGCTGCCCTTGCCGAAGCTGCCGCCGCGCAATCCCGCCCGAAGCTCATCAACCGTTTCCGGGCGCGAGGAAAAATTGTGCGTGGCGAGATAGTTGGTGTTCATGGGCAGGTCGGCTTCGATTCGTTCGAGCCGGGAGACCACGCCGGTGAGCGGGCTCACATGCTTTCGGAAACGCGCGACCGTGGCCCGTGACGATACGGTCCGGTATCCCCCGCTGGTCATCACTGGCTTGCCGCCCCCGGCAAGCTTGACCGGCAGCGGCGCCCGGCGCGGGTCGCGCAATTCCTTGCGACCGCAGGCCGGGCATTGCGGACGCGCTGCCACGTAATGCCGCACGATGGTCGAGCCCAAAAGGTCGAGGCTGATGATGTGATCGCGCAGGTCAGTGCGAAAGTCGGTGGCGATGGCCTTTGCGATCTCGACTGCCGCAAGCTGGATGCCGCTCTGTCCGAGCATGTCGCGCGCGAGCGGTGAGGAGACGACGCGATGCGCCTGCGCGCTGTCGAGCAGGGCCTTGACCTCGCGATTGCGCTTCATCCGCTCGGCAAGGCAGCTCCAGCAGGCGCTCTTGCCCGGATGCAGCACCGGCCCCACCAACGGGAAAATGCCGGAGGGCTGGACGAGCAGCCATGGTGTGCGCTCCGATAGATGCTGCCGGTTGAGCTCAGCCAGCCGCCCTTCGAGATAATCGCTCACCAGCATGACGGTGAGGTCGGCGGAACGCTTGCGGATGCGAACCCCCAGCGCGCTCAGCGCGGCACCCATCTCATCTGCACCGCGCACATCCATCGATTGAATGCGCACGCGACATTTTTTGAGATTGCTCTCCGCAGCCTGGGGCGCAAGGCCGAGGCTCGCCCAATAAGCGGCCGCCGTGCCCAGCGGAGCGCGGGGCGTCGGGACAACGAAGCGGCGATCCAGGAGCCGCTTGAGGGCTTCCCGGATCTTGTCCGACGGAAAGTCTGGTTCCAGCTCGGAAACGATCTTCCGAAAGCTGCTTGCGCCCTCCCCTATTGCCGAGGCCAGCGCGCAGTAAAGCTCACCGTGAAGAAAGAACTTCCGGTCCTCGGAATAGAGGCAAACGACATTGCGTGGCAGCACATAGACGGTGAAATTCGGCGCGAACCGCAGTACGTCTTTGCTGTCGCTCAAAGTGCTGGAGTCTAGCAGACTCGGCAAACTCCCCAGATCCAGCAGCAGCCGCAACCGCCGCAGCCGCAACCGCCGCAGCCGCAACCACCGCAGCCCCTGGCGCAGCCCCGACAGCCGCGACAGCCACGACAGCCACCGCAGCCCCGGCAGCCTCCGCAACCGCGGGCATATTGCACACCTGGAGTGGCAGCGTTCTCCTTATCGAAGACGTAGAACGTCCCCAGGCTGACGTCGGAGATTTCTTCCTCGCTGAGAATTATTTGGGTAGCAGGGGCACTTGGCGGCGGGGTATCCGCCGTCGGCACGGCCGTCGCGGCCGATGCGCCGCCCGCCAGTGACAAAGACACACCGACGACCCCTACGACCGGTACGGCTTCCTTGCGATGCTTACGCTTCGAAGTCTGCTTCGTATGTGGCATAGACGACTCCTCCCATGCCTTCTCGCGAAAGTTCGACGCCCGTAGCACCATTCGTACGCCTTGCATCTGTACACGGCAAGGCCGTTTGCGTGCTCCGCGACGCTATCCTCGGCCTCATGAATGACGCATGAACACATCTCGCCGGACAACACGGCAAGATTATATTCCATATCGGCGTCGATAACCTCAAGACCCTGCCTGTGGTTCCACCCTTCCCGAACCTTACACCAAGCTTACAACCAGCATGCCGACTCGATTGCACACGATCAGCCATAACGTCTCCTCTGTCATACCCCCCGTCGTCGGGCATCCAATAGCCACCGACCGTTGCCATAATTGAATGAGATTATCGGATCATCCGCTTGCACGGATGATGACAAAGAGAACCCTGCCCAAGCTTCTCAAGAAAGAATGGTCAGTTCTCCGTGAGCTCTCAAGGCCGTTTCCTCTGGTACGAGCTGGCGACAACGGATGTGGAAGCCGCCAAGGCCTTCTACGCGACGGTCGTGGGCTGGGACACGCAGGATGCGTCGGTGCCGCAGCAGCCCTATACCCTTTTCACCACCAAAGGTGCCTCGGTGAGCGGAGTCATGCGCTTGCCGGATGACGCGAGGAAACTCGGCTATCGGCCGAGCTGGCTCGGATATGTCGGCGTTGACGACGTGGACGCTGCCGCCGCGCGCATCGAGGAGCTTGGCGGCGCCGTGCACGTTCCGCCCAGGGACATCCCCAACATCAGCCGTTTTGCGGTCGCCATCGACCCGCAGATGGCAACGATTGCGGTGCTCAAGTGGCTCACTCCCGGGCAGGAGCAGCCTGCCGATCTGAGCGCGCCGGGCCACGTCGGCTGGCACGAGCTGCTCGCCGCCGACTGGGAAAAGGCTCTGGCTTTCTACGGCGCGCTTTTTGGATGGCGGCAGGCGCACACCGACGCTGGCGCGATGGGCTCGTATCAAGTGTTCTCCGCCGGGGGACACACGATCGGCGGCATGTACACCAAGCCTGCGGGCGTACCGGTCCCCTTCTGGCTCTTCTACTTCAACACCGGCGACATCGATGCGGCGGCGAGGCGAGTGAAGGCTTCTCGCGGCCAAATCCTCCACGGTCCAATTGAAGTGCCGGGCGGCAACTGGATCGTCCAGTGCACGGACCCGCAGGGCGCGATGTTCGCGCTGACGGGAACGCGCAGCCATGACGGTATTGGATATTTCGAGCGCGTCGCACCGCGCGCTCCGCGCACCCGTTAGATGCTCTCGGACCGCACGATCGAGACGTGGTAGCATTCCTCCGCTGCATGGAGGCTCCCATAACCCGCCTCATCAACTTGTTGCTCCCATTCGCCCTGCTGGCGCCGGTGGTGGCCGGTGGACCGGCCGCAGCCATCGATGACAGAGCCGCGTGCGAGAGCACCGCGGGCGCCGATGCCGTTGCGGCGTGCAGCCGATTGATCGCCTCCGGCCGGGACAAAGGCAAGGCTCTCGCCAAGCTCTACCGCAACCGCTGCGAGGCCTTGAATCGCGACCACGCGCCGGATCGAGCGCTGGCCGACTGCAACGAGACGCTGCGGCTCGATCCCGGGCAGCCTGGCGCGCACAGCACGCGCGGCGACAGCTACAGATTGGGACGCGAATTCGACCGCGCCATTGCGGAGTACAGCGAGGCGATCCGGCTCGACCCGAAAAATGCTGCCGCCTACTGGGGCCGCTGCGTGGCCTGGGCCGACCGGAACGCGCTCGATCGCGCGCTCGCCGACTGCGACGCGGCGATTGCGATCAATGCCAGATATGACCGCCCCTACGCGACGCGTTGCGTCATCTGGAACAACAAACGCGATCACGATCGCGCCGCAGCCGATTGCGATCAGGCGCTGCGGCTCGATCCCAGGGATGCGCTCGCCCATGAGGCGCGTGGCGTCTTGTTGCGCGGGAAGCGCGACTACGAGGGAGCGATTGCCGAGCTTGACGAAGCCATCCGGCTCGATCCGAAGCGTGCCGACGCCTACCATGACCGTGGTCTCGCCCTTGTCGACAAGCGCGACTACGACCGTGCGATCGCGGATTACGACGAAGCGATCAAGCTCGAACCCAAATTCGTTCGCGCTTATGCCGCCCGGTGCTGGGCGTGGTACCTGGAAAAGGAATTCGACCGCGCGCTGAAGGATTGCGATCAGGCCATTACGCTCGCCCCGAGGCTTGCGTTCCTTTTCGTCCGGCGTGGTCAGATCCGGGTCGAGCAGCGTGACTTCGATCGCGCCATCGCCGATTACGGCGAAGCCCTCAAGCTCAATCCACAGATTTACGAGGCATATTTCCGGCGCGGCTATGCGTTTCGGGAGAGACGTGAATATGACCGCGCTATCGCAGACTTCGATCAGGCGGTCCGGCTCAATCCCAAGAACCCTTTTGCATTCAACGCGCGCGGGCTCGCCTTTAGCGACAAGCGTGAATACGATCGAGCGATTGCCGATTTCGATGAAGCCGTCCGGCTTGATCCCAACTTCCTTGCCGCCTTCACGAACCGGGGACTTGCCTACGAACGAAAGGGCGAGCCCGACAAAGCGCGCAAAGACTTCGAAACCGTGCTGGCGTCGCCCGAAAACCAGCCGGGAAGCGGCAAATGGGCGCGCGATACCGCGCGCGAGCGGCTCGCTGCCTTGGCCAGCACGCAAGGCTCTGCGCGCGCCGCTGTGACGCCAGAAGGTCCGAAGAAATCCGCCGCGCCACCGCCACCTGCGCAGGCTGCGGTTGAGCGTGGTCCACGCATCGCGCTCCTCGTCGGCAACTCCACTTATCAGGGCGTCGATCCCCCGCTCAGCCAGCCCACGAAAGATATCCGGGCGCTTGCAGATGAGCTCAAGCACATGGGGTTCGAGACCGAGATTGCGGAAAATGCGACCAAGGCCGGCTTGCAGCGGGCCATCGACAATTTCGTGAAGAAGGTCAAGCCCGGATCGATCGCTTTGTTCTACTTCAGCGGCTACGGCATCCAGGTCGACCGGCAGACATTTCTGCTGCCGACCGACTCGCAAATCTGGACCGAGGCCGACGCCCGGCGCGACGGGGCCAATCTGGAAACAATTCTGGACGAGTTGAACAGGCAAAGCGCGGCGGTGAAGCTTGCCATCATCGATGCGGCGCGCAGGAATCCCTACGAGCGTCGCTTCCGCACCGCTCCCGCGGGGCTGGCGCCGGTCAGTATCGCAAAAAACAGCCTCGTCATTTACTCAGTCGGCCTGGGGCAGACATCCAATGAGCCGTCGGGCGAGCAAAGCCTGTTCGTGACCGAGCTCATCAAGGAGCTGCGCTCGCCAGGTATCTCGGCAGACGAGGCTTTTGCGCGCACGCGCATCGATGTGTCGCGCGCATCCGACGCCGATCAGGTTCCCTGGGTGGCGTCCTCCCTGGTCGAGGGTTTTTATTTCGTGCCTTCCGGCGGTCCAGCGGCGGCCCGTGACGGCGCCCGCTGACGCGCAAGCGCCTTGCGGATGACCTCAGCCATGCGATCGGCCGAAGTGCCGGGCGGAAAGAAGCCGATGTATTTCCCCGCTGCGTCGATGAGATAAACGAAGCTGCTGTGGTCGATGTTCCGGTCGGCCTCCTTCAGATCGCTTTTTCCTGCATAGACCTTGTAGGCGCGCTCGACAGCTCGGATCTGCTGGAAGCTGCCGGTAAGCCCGATCAGTCGCAGATGGAAGAGCGCGGCGTAGCTCTTCAACTGTTCGGGTGTATCCTTCTGCGGATCGACGGTAATGAAAAGCGGCTGCACCGCCTCGCCCGCCGGCCCCAGCCGTTCGAGCGCGCCTGCCATGGATTGGAGATCGATCGGGCAGGCATCGGAGCAATAGGTGAAGCCGAAATAGATCAGCAGCAGCTTGCCGCGGAAATCGGCGTCTGTGCGCGGCCGCCCATTGTGGTCGATGAGCGAGAAGGGCCCGCCGATCGGTTCCTTCCCCCACATCACCACGTCCATCAGCTCGGCGGCAGTGCGTTCCGGCGGCTCCACAAGCGCCTGCCGCCATAGGAGCCAGCCAATGGCAGCGACTACGACGCCCGCGGCGAAGGCGCCTGCGAGCGGTTTGATTTTCACCCCGCGCGCTCCCTCCGACGGACGGTGGCTCTCACGCGCCGAAAGTCAAACGCGAGCCGGTGGTGGGCACCAGCAGCTTCTCCGGCATCTGCTCGCGCACCTCGCGGATGAAATTGTCGCCGCTGCAATGCATCGGCACGATGACATCCGGATCGAGCTTCTTGATCTCGCCCACAACCTGGCGAAGGTAATCGGCGGGCGCGGGACCGAGATGGAAGCCGCCGACGAGCGCGTGCACCCTCTGCACGCCGGATACCTCCTGCGCCTGCCGGGCGGAATTGACTATGCCGACGTGACCGCAGGAGCTGATGACGACAATGCCGTGATCCTTCAGGTTGAAGCAGGTTGCGTGCTCGTGAATGTGCTCGTCCGGCACAATCTGGCCCAGCAACTCGGCCGGCGCGTAGTGGCTGGCGTTGCAGCCGAGCCCGTCCTTCATGGCGAATTCCACGCGGGTATTGGGCAGCACCTTCTCGATGCTGGCGCGCTTGATCTTGCCGGTGGTGAAAGCGTGGCCGACGATTGCGGGATTCTCCGCCAGCACGGTCTTGACTTTGCGCGCCGCGAGCTCGCGCCGGTCCAGCGCGCCGAAATCGGCGAGCTGGCCCGGCACACCGCTGTACCGGTGGCAGAAATTGTCCTCGCCGCCGGCGTAGAGGGTCAGCTCCTCCGGCAGCACGTCGCGGTGCCTGTCGAGGAAGCCAAGCAAGCCGCTGTAGTGGTCGAAATGCCCGTGGCTGACGATCAGCGCCTCGATCTTGGCGGGGTCGGCGCCGACCAGCTCGAAGTTGTTCAACAACGCTTCGGGCGTGTAGCCGAAAACGAGCAGCACGGTGTGCTGCTCGTTCGCCCGTTGCGACTCCAGCAGCAGCGAAAGGCCCCATTGGTTGTGCAGGGCGCGGCGATAGTCGGTGCGCGGAACGGGCTCGATCCTGACACCCTGCACCTCGCCCGGACGCAGGAACAGATTGTACGAGCCGTCGACCAGCACGCGCACGCTGAGCCGATCGACCACCGGTGGTTGGACCGGCGCGGCACCTGCAAGCTCCACGCACGAGAATCCGCCGGCGGCCGACGCTGTCGCGAAGGCTGCCGACAGCTTTGAGGAAATCACGTCGCTTGAGGGCCATAGTTTGCGTCTCCGCGAATGTTGCTGTGTGTCCTGCCGTTTGGAACGCCCGCTGACGCCATCAAGATGCTCGGGTACGTCGCGGCGACCGAGTGCTCGTCAGCTTATCTCGCCTGTGCGGCATGCGAAGCGGAGAAAGGGTGATTGTCGACATCAGGTGAAAAGCGACATATTGTGATCGCCGTCACATTAGTGCTCAGCGACCTGCGTTTAGCATCCATTTTCATTGGCATGTTCGCACACGTGGGCGCAACAGCGTCGCTCATTTGGCGGAAGATCCCTCGAACCGTGGGAGGTGTAGTGATGAGGACATTGCCTGCAGTCCTTGCCTCGGCTTGTCTGTGCGGGTTCGCGACGACGGCGTCCGCCCAAAGCATGAATGAGATGATGAACCGCATGGAGCGCATGATGCAGCAGTCCACGGCGGTCAGGGCGGCGGAGCGCGAATGGGCAAGGTTGCCCAAGGATGAGCTCACGTGCGCGACTCAGAAGCTGATCGAGCGGGGCGACAGCGTGCAGTCGCTGGCTCGGCAGGGTGTTCTTCCTTCCGATTCCCGCGTCGCCGATATCCGAACCCAGTGCGCCACCGCAAAAGCGGCGCCATCCGCAGCCCAGCCCGCAGCGCAGTCGAAGTCCGAGCCGGAGACATCGGAGCCAAGTTCTTCATCGCAACCGGCCCCGGCGGTCGTCGCGCCACGGACGCGTCCGCTGCAACCGTCATCGGAAGCGAAAGCCACGGAAACTGAATCACCGACCGAGCTGAAACAGACAATCGAGAAGCTGCAAACGGACCTGTCAGCCGCCAATTCCAGAATTGCGGAGCTGGAACGAGCAAACGCCGCAACGCAACTCACGTCGAAGCAGGCGGAGCGGGCAAAGCTTGATGCCGAGGATGCCAGGCGCGAGATCGAACAGACGAGAACCGCAGAGACGGCCGATCTCAAAGCGGCGCTTGCGAAGGTGGTTTCGGACAAGGGCGCGGTTGAGGCTGAAAGCGCCCGACGGGAGCGACTGGCTTACGGCGGAATTGTCGGTCTGCTCGCTCTCATGGCAGCTCTCACAGCCGCTCTTTTCATGAGCCGACAAAAGGCAAGGGTCCTGCAGCAAAGGCTCCTGAAGCAACAAGCGCCGGAGCCTGCATCGACGGCAGCGGCAACAGTCGCGCAATCACAAGGCGGCAAAGAGGGAGAGGCAAAGCAAGTTGCCGCGGCCTAGTTCGTTCCGCCTGCTGCTGCCTGCTCAGCGGCCATTTTCGATCTTGGCGGCGCGATCGGCATCCCACCACCACACCGTGGGAAAGGCCGGCTCCTCATATCTGGGTAACGGATCGGCGTGCGCAAACCGGTCCCAACGTGCCGTGCGGACCTTATCGATGGTGAATTGGGGGACCACGTACTGGTTCCATAACAGGACCCGGTCGAGCGCCCTCGTCGCGGCGACAAGATCGGCGCGATCCCGGGCGAAGATCAGCCGGTCAATCAGCGTGTCGACCGCCGGATTTTTGATGCCGACATAGTTGCGCGATCCCGGCGTATCGGCGGAACGCGAGCCCCAAAAGACCCGTTGCTCGTTTCCGGGAGACAGCGATTCCGGCCAGGAGGCGACAATGATGTCGAAGTCCCAATTGCGCAGCCGATTCTCGTATTGCGCATTGTCGACCGTTCGTGCGTTGACCGCGATGCCGAGGTGCTCCAGGGAAGGCTTGTAGAAGAGCACAATCCGCTCCATGTCCGCATCCTGGGTCAGCATCTCGACGCCGAAGGGCTCGCCCGTCTTCGCATCGACAAGCTTCAGGTTGCGAATCTCGTAGCCCGCCTCCTTCAACAGCCGGGTTGCTTCGCGCAGATTGGCGCGCACATTCTCGCGGCTGCCGCCAACCGGGTTGGCATACGGCTTGGTGAACACTTCCGGCGGAACCTGGTCGCGGACCTTTTCCAGAATCTCGAGCTCCCGGCCTTCCGGCAACCCGGAGCAGGCAAGCTCGGTGCCGGCGAAATAGCTCGCGATCCGCGTATACTGACCATAAAAGAATTGCTTGTTGATCTCCTCGAAATCGAAGGCAAAATTGAAGGCCAGCCTCACCCGTGGGTCCTTGAACTTGACGCGTCGGGTGTTGAATGCAAACGCCTGCATGATTCCGCGGCTGCGCTGGGGAAACTCTTCGAGTAGCACGCGCTTGTCCTTGATCGCGGGAAAATCGTAGCCGGTTGCCCAGTTCTTGGCGACAGTCTCCACGCGCCAGTCGACCTGATCAGCCTTGAACGCTTCCAATGCGACCGTGGCATCACGGAAATACTCGAAGCGCACCTCATCGAAATTGTCGCGCCCGATGTTGACGTTGAGATCCTTTGCCCAGTAGTCCTTCACCCGCTCGAAGACGATGGTACGACCGGGCACGAAGTCCTTGATTCTGTAGGCGCTGTTGCCGAGCGGTGGCTCGAGCGTGGTCGCGCCGATGTCCCGCTTCCTGCCGGCCTGGTCGGTGCCCTCCCACCAGTGCCTGGGCAGCACCTTGAGCTCACCGACAATGAGCGGCAATTCCCGGTTTCCGGGCGCATCGAACACGAAGCTGACTTCACGCTCCCCAGTCTGTTCCGTTTGGGCGACGTGGCGATAGTAGGTTGCGTGGCCGGGGCTGTGCTGCTTGAAGGCCTCCATGGAAAAGATCACGTCCTCGACCGTGATCGGCTTGCCGTCGTGATGACGGGCACCCGCCCGTAAGCGAAACGTTGCCGACGCAAAGTCGTCCGGATAACGCACCGCTTCCGCGATCAGACCATAATCCGTGGCCACCTCATCGAGCGACGGCGCCATCAAGGTATCGCAGATGACCCTGACGCCCCTCGCAAGCGAACCCTTAGATCCTGCAATCACCTCGTTGAAATTGTCGAAGGTGCCGAGTGCCATCATCCGCACTGCGCCAAGCTTCGGCGCTTCCGGATTGGCGTAATCGAAATACTTGAAACCGGGCGGATATTTGAGCTCCCCGAGCAACGAAAGGCCATGGCGCCAATTGCGGTCCTGCTCGCCGGCCCGAGCGGCGCGGCTCGCGAGTATCGCCATGCCGCATTTTCCGATCACCGGGAACAAGGCCGTGAGCACGCCGTTGCGTACAGTGCGTCGACGGGTCAGATGCAAGGATGTCTCCACGACCGAAGTTCGGCCCGAAGCGCCGCCGCACCGATTTTCGCTCGTCCGACCAGCGCATCATGTGCTAGCCCTGCGAGCAGGTAGCTGGCGAGCAAACTGATCAATGCCATGAATGACACCACCGAGCAACTTGACCGCGCCGACGAAGATCACCTCGCCTTCGAAGTCGCCGACGAGCAGCTGGAGGCGGCGGCTGACCCGACCAAGCCGCTTTTGTGGACGTATCCTACCACGTCATGTGGTGGTGCAAGCTGCCCGTGGTAACCTCGCCTTCAACCGCGGGTGCCCGACGGCGTTGAACGTGCCGGACAAGGTCGTCCCGTTCTCGCGACCTTTCACTCCATGAGTTCCTCGAAAAGCGCGAGCAGCGTCGCGCGGCGATGCTGGGCGCCTTTGCAGCAAAATAGCCGCCTATCTTGTTTGCCCCGCCTCGACTGCGCACTCAAATTCCCGGGAATCTGAAGTTCAGCCCAAGCTTGAGCGTGCTGATGTTGGTCCTGATGCCAAATGGAGCGGCCACAGCTGCCAGACCGCAGGCTGGGCAGATGAACGTGCTCGTCGTTCCGCTGAAACCGTAATAGTCGTATTCAATGAAGCCGGTGAGCCAATTCAGGAAGGCATATTCGCCGCCTATCCCGATCGTCCAGCCGCCGCGGTGCTCGGTCACGGTGGCCGCGGGGATCCCGGTAACGAGGAGGTCATAGCTGCTTGCTTCCAAGGCGCCGCCACCCCGGATGTAGCCAAGAAAGCGGTCCCAGGCGTAGCCGATCCGCCCCGTCACTGAGGCCAGCGACTTCAGCTGCGCCGCATCGGTGAGGGAATTGGGGGCAAACGGCGAGGGAGGCGTATTGTGGGCATTGCCGCCGGACCAATCGTAGTCGGCCTGCGCACCGATCACCCAGCCGCCAAACTGATAATTGCAGCCGGCCTGCACGCCGGCGAGCACGCCACTCTGCGTGTAGCGCCCGAAACTCGTTCCAAACAGCGGGTCGCCGGGAATTTGATCGGTCCAGGCTCGGTTGGCCCAGAGACCGCCGACGTTGCCGCCGGCATAACATCCCGTCCAGCTGAAATACGCGATCGCAGGCTGGTAGACCGGCGCCACTGCAAGGTCGGCGGCATCGGCCACGCCGCCAAGGAGGCCGGCGACGCACAACCCGGCGAGCAGGAGAAGCTTTGGACGCTTACGCAACTCGGCCACGGCGTTACTCGCCCCCTTTTGACCCTTCGACAAGTTACTCCAGGACAGCCGCTTTTGTCTGTTGCAAGCGCGACACACCAGCCGGACTCAATTAGCCGGGATCGCACGCAGCATGTCTGCTGCTTTGGCAGATATTGCCGAGAGTGAAGGGGGTCACAGACCAGGCAGATGGGGGGTGCCATAATCGCTCCGTCATGGGCATGACCCCAGAGGAGGGTCGCATGGCCACCGAGATCCGGCGCCTAAGCTTGATGCTCATGCACGCCGGCACTCTGGTCGCCCTGCCCCTTGCCGCGGACGAACATCAGGCCAAGCG
>Ga0182041_10000602_pt1 | contig 17145 bp, 33 predicted proteins | sample flu12Cox44000178_FD_125967 | JGI IMG/M metagenome (GOLD analysis project Ga0182041, IMG submission 125967) | Lab enrichment of tropical soil microbial communities from Luquillo Experimental Forest, Puerto Rico - flux8day.12C.oxic.44.000.178 | ecosystem: Environmental > Terrestrial > Soil >...
AGCCCCGGTCGGCAATATAGGGAACCAGGGCATGCTGCTTGCGCGCGGTCCCGGTGCGGGGCGCGGTGTGCCGCCTCACCGGAGCCACCGTCGCCACCACGGGCGGGCCTTTAAGAGCGCGTTCTCGGCACGTAATGCCGCCGCCTCGCAGCTGGTGATCATCGCCGCGGTGCGCGCGTCGGCTAGATCTGTGTAGAGACCGTCAATCCGCCGCTGCAGCTCCTCGATGCGTTGTTCGGCTCGCCCGGCCCGACCATTCGCGATCTCAAGCTGGCCGCGCAGGGCCTCGACTGCGCCGGCGAGCGCCGCTATCACCGGGGCGACAGAGGGGGCGACGTCGCCGGTGATGTCATCAATGACGTCGCTGGTGACATCGACTCGTGTCACTGGGACTGTCGCACCTGTCGCCGGTGACATATCGTTGTCGTCGGTGACATCAATTCCCTTGGTTTCTGCGGGTTCGACGAGCGCCGAGAGCGGCACTGTCACCCGGGTGACACCGTCGTTGCCGAGCTGTCGCCCCCAGTGATGTCGCTGGGCCAGACGCTTGGCTGACGCCGGTGATATCCCCCTGACAGCCGCCAGCTCGGCATAGGTCATGCGGCGGGCGCCGTCGCCGACCGCGAGGCTGATGTCGGATGCCATGGCTCCCCCTTTCCGGCGGGTCCTCCAGCTGGAGGAACCGGCCTCGACTGGTCCGGCGGCCGGGGGAAAGCCGCCGGTCGCTGCCATGCACGCCCGTCGCGGGCCAGGGGGGAACACGAGCCCACGGGGAATGCCGCAGCACCGCCGGCTTAGCACATCACCGCCTTGAGCGCAGCAATCGCCTCGAGATCTGGTGCGCGATGGCATCGAGATCCGGCCGGTGCAGAGTCTGCAACTAGCTCAATTGCCCCTTGCCGTTCAGTCGGTGGCAGGCTCCGCCATTTAGTCGATGTTTAGGCGCGGCTGCGTTACCTAAAATTGCCCCGACGTCCTTCCCGCCGCTGGGTTTATCGTCGGAGCGCACCATGTGCGCGCCCTCGCGCACACGGTCTCCCCACTGCCCCGGCGGTTTGTCGCCGGGGCGCTTTTTTGCACGCCATTGTATCCGGGCCCCAAATCAATTTTCTGGCCGGGATTATCAAGCGGGTGCGGCCGGCAGCGAATACCTCCCTGCTCGTCAACATCGAGCGCAAGGAGGACAACAAAATGAGCGCATGCACCGCCCGCCGTCGCCGCGCCCAGGCCAAGCTGCTGCCAAAGTCGCTCCGCGTGCAGCGCATGAAGCCCGTCCGCGGCAGGCCGCTCCCAATGAGCCCGGTTTTCACGAAAAAGGCGAAAACAGCACTAAAGAGGGCATGAAAACCCGGCTGTGGGATCACTCTGCGGGGCGAGGACCAAGGCGCGATCGAGGGCTCCGGCGGCCGGGTTAAGACATAGATACGTCCGCAACGAACGGGACGCGGACGTGGAGAACGTTGATGCCGCAAGGAGAGCAGGGACCGCAGCAGCGGCTGCGCCAGCGGGCGGGCGTTGCCAAGCCGGCGATGTCCGGGAGGTGCTGGGCGCAGGTGCTCGTTTTATATCGGGCCGAATTTCCCCGCCCTACGCAAATTGCAGCAACGACCGCCGTTACGGCTATCTAACGTGTCGGATGCACCCCGCGCGCGAGGACGCCGCGCGCGAGCTGCTGGAGAAGCTGCGTGCGGTGACGAAACGGTTGCGCCGGCCGCCGTTAAACTGCCCGTCTCCGGCTTCAGACGTTGCCGATCCTCGTGTCGACGTCGCGGCTCCAGACTGCCCAATCGGTGGCCGTGGCGGTCCCGGCATCCTGCCGTGCGACGATCGCCGCCCGCTCGATAGCCGATAATCGCGCTCCGGACGGAGGATCGTGCACGGCGGCGGATCTTGGTGAGCCGGTGCACCCAGGTCAGCAGCCCGGCGCCCTCGAGCTCTCTGACGGCCAGCGCCACGGTCGAGCGCGCACACTTCGCTGCAGCGGCGATTCGCTCGTAGCTCGGGAAGCACCGGCCCCCTCCATCGGCGCTGTGGAACCGCCACAGCAGCGCGCGCAGCACCCGCAGCGTCGCCCAGGTCAGCGGCCCCTGGTGCTGCCGCGGTACCCGATTCGCCGAATTGTAGGCCGCCGCCGCGGCCCAGAGGCGGGCCTTGGCGTTGCCGTCGAGGCGGTGCGACGGTGCCGGTCCAAAGATCTTGTCACGGCGCGGGCGCAGGTGACGCGGCAGAACAAGCTGCATTTACGGTCCTGTCGGCCCGCTGCAAATGCACCGGCCACGCCAGAGACAGTTTCCCCGGTTTACCGGACTGCGCGGCCCGCCCTTGGCGGGCTTCGTTGTTCCTGGGGTCTAGCTCCAGAAAAGGTTATCGACGCGGGCAGCGTCGCACAAACCGGTCACGCTCAAGCACAAGCTGTTGAGCAGCCGGGGGGGGCCTGCCACCAAAGCTATTGGTTCTCGCGGAAACCTTGATGTTCCGGCGATCCGGCTGACACCACTGGCACCGGGGCAGCAATGCCAGCCCAGCACGGCAACGGCGAATCGATTTGACAACTCGCTCGACAAAAAGACGGACGCTGTTGATGAGGTGAGATGCCGATTGCCCCGGCGCCCCACCCCAAGGCCGATGGCCTAAATAAAAATTTTTCGCAGTGTGAACTGGCTCACACGTCTCCATGAGGGCTTTTGAGCTATTTTGCCAGAGACGGGCGAATAGGCGTTGCCCAAGACGCCCAACGGACGATTGAGTCACCGCACCCCCTGAAATCCAGGGAACGTGCCGATTTCAAATCTCAGGAGCTGTCGAACCTTGACCCTGACGACTAATGAATCCGCCGCCGTACCGCCGGTGCGGTGGATGCCGTCGTGGCCGGTGCGGTTGGCTACATGGCTAACATCATGGGGTGTGCGCCCAGCTCCGGCTGCCGTGAGATCGGGCGAGCCCGATGCCATGCTGGCATCCTTCCTGAGCGTGCTCGACGTTCGCACCCGCCGGGCCACGCTTAGCGTCACGGATGAGGCGAAGAAAGCGGTACTGGCCGAGATCCAAACAAGCCTCAATACCTTCAAGGATCGGTTCGCCGTGGCTTCGAGAGACGACGCCCAGGCATGGAACGAATGCTACCGCCTGGAACGGTTGATGGCGCTGATCGAGCCGGCCGAGAATCTCTGGCCGGAATTGCAGCGACGAGTGGCGGAAGCCGCCGACGAAAAGCTGACCTCCGCCCTGCGCCTGGCCGCCGCAGCGGACGCCGCCCGCCAGCTGGCATTCGACGCACAGGCCCCGCATGGCCTTCGCCCCGGCGGCGAGGAATTGCTGCGATCAAACCTGCTGGATGTACTAGAAGAAATACACTGGGCCGTCCAGAGGAAGTTTTACTCTCGACCGATCCGGAAAAGTGCCTCGCGGCGCATAGTGGGGACGGGAATGCTGGCCTTTCTCCTGTTCATCATGCCCTACATTGTCCTTTACTGGTTCGCACTCACCGGCAGGAATCCTGTGGAAGGATGGTCCTGGCTGCCGTTTTACACGGCATTGACCTCCGGCCTGTTCGGCGCGCTGTTCAGCAGGCTGCTCTTTCTCCAGTCCAACTGGGATAACCTGACCATCGGCGGACTGAAGGTCGCCCGCGACTACACCTCCATATTCCTCAGGGGCTGCGTAGGCATGACCGGCGCGGTCATCGTGTCATTCTTCCTGCTGTCCAATGTCGTTGGGGGAGGCCTGTTTCCGATATTTTCGGAAATAGGGCTGGACACTACCAGCTATCCAAAAGTCGAGGGTAGCGTACCACATCTCAGCCTTATCTATCCGAGTAAGTCCTTGGCGCTGCTCGTTGTGTGGAGTTTCCTCGCAGGATTTTCTGAGCGGCTCATCCCGAGCCTGCTGCAGGACACAGAAGCCTCGATCGCGAAGAGAGCCGCTTCCAAGTAGAGCATCATCCGATCGATCGGAATTGAAATGAAAGGCAGGCTCTAAGCAGCGGCATGGCCGGGTTTTCGGCGATGCCGTCACGGCATGCGGCAGGGATGTTTTATCCGATAGTCAGCGCCGCCGTCAGTCGCAAGAACGCTCGGGTTTTACAGGCTCGGACGCCGCTTTGGTGTCGGTTTTGAAGAATTCCGCATTTTACGGCCGTCCGCCGTCGTGCGGTCCCAGTCCCTGCGGTAGTTGTTTCTCATCGCGCTGACACCGCGCCTCCAGCCGGGCGACGACGTGCTGATTGCAGCTGCGCATACCGACGTCGCATTTGCCCATTTCTTCGTGCCATCGCTGGCATGAGCGCGGCTCGGGCGGCGCAGTCGTCTGGGCATTGGCCGCAATCGGCGCCGTCGCAGTGAGCGCCAGGGCCAGGACGAGTGGGATCAATGTCCCCTACTGGCGCGGGGATGGGCGGAGGTTTCCCCTCCCGTATTCTGTGCCCAGCTCAAACGCCGCCTTCAGCGCCGTGGCGATCGTTTTCGCGGCCGCCCCCGCGGTATCTTGGGGATCATTGCGGTAGTGCTGGATCACCTCAAGCCGCACCCCCTCGACAAGCTGTAAAAGCCCCGCGGTGATCTCGTCGAGAAGCCGCCTGTGCTCTTCCGAATTCATGCCGCCACCACCTTCCCGGCCGCCAGGATCGCGGCCTCCCCGGCAGCGAACTTGGCGTGGCTGTCCTCCATATCGGCGAACAAATGGCCATAAATATCGAAGGTCATCTGGATCGAGGTGTGACCTAAAAGCGCCTGTAGCCGCTTCGGCGTGAAGCCCTGCTCGATGGCCCAGGATGCGAAGAAGTGACGGAGGCTGTGCAGCCCATAGCGAGGCCGACCCTGCGCATCCACGAGCCCCAGCGCGCGCTGTAGAGGCGCAAAGCCGCGACTGGCGATGTTGGCGTGGCTCTCGATCCTACCGTTGCCATTCGGGAAGACCAGCCCGAGCTCGCCCTTCGGACAGGCCAGACGCCATTCCCGCAGCACGTTCAGCACTCCTGGCGTCATCGGGATGGTCCGGTCACCGGCTGCCGATTTCGGATCGCCGATCGCACCCCACGCGTCGGCCCGCTGGCGGACATGGATGACCTTGCGCTCGAAATCGACCGCGTCCCAAGAGAGGCCGCGAAGCTCCGATACCCGCATGCCGGTGCAGACCGCAGTCACAAAGACCGGGCGCCAGCGTCCCCGCGCCCGATCGAGCAGCAGCGAGATCTCCTCCTTTGACGGCACGTCGACACCGACGACGAGCTTGCCCTGTTCGCGCTTCTTGCTGCTCCTCTACTGTCGGCGTCTTTTTCTGGACAACGGGAGCGGCCCCTACGACCGCCTGATATGCAGTCCAAAGGCCGCCGATGTTTGTCGGCCAAACCGAGTAGGCATGGACCCCGACCGCGATAATCCAGGCGATCGAGAACACCACCCAGAGCCGCAGCAACCCGCGTCGAACGTTCATCATTAGACGTGCTGCTTGGCGAGCCATCTCAGGATGCGCTGGCCCAGCGGGCGCGGCTGATCGGGCATGGCCGGCGCCGGAGGTGTCGGCGGACTTAACAGCAGCGTCAGGCGGCGGCGCTCGGCCTCGCTCTCATCAAGACGGCGGCGCAGATCCGCAACGGCTGCACGCGATTCCGCCAGGAACTCGCGCAGCGTCTCGATTTCGCGACGTTGCGACGCGTCGCTCTGCAACGGTTGTACGCCGTTGCCGATCGTTGCTCTGGTGCCGAACACCCTCTCCAGCTCGCTGATGTCGATCTTGCGCTCGCCACCCTCGGCCAGCGTGTAGGCGAGCTTGCCGGACTTCATTGCCCTGTGGATGGTAGCGCGGTTCCTGCCGCTCAGCCGCGCCGCCTCGGCCAACCCGATCAGTGCCATTGGTGCCCCCGTTGCCAATCGTTGCAGAGCAGCGTGTCGCAGCCGCTGCATCCCGTTGCCTGCGCCGGGGGAAAGCGAGGCCGATCAAAAGGCTACAACGGTTGCATCACGTATCAAATGAAATTGGTGCGGGCGCACTGGATTCGGGAGAAACGCGCTCCAGCCGCCCGCAGACGGGGTTGTCACGACACTCGCCGGCTGTTACCGCAACGGCTTTGTGACCAGGATCGGCGAGGTCGGGGTCGGCGGTAAGCCTAATACCTTTGCGACCTGCGTCGTAGTTGGGAGCATTTCCGCGAGGCACCTCCTCATACTTGCCTTCGCGCAGGATCAGATCGCCATACTCATATCGGCCGTCGTTTAGGCGCTTTAAGTACATCGACGACATAAAGACTTCCCCAGATGCGGCCGCCCGAGAGCGTCGCGTCGGTCCACAGCAGCGCCCGCCAGCGGCATATACCTCTAAGGATAACAGATGACGGAACACGCACATATACACAAATCGGTTTGACGCATATCACAGGATTGTTATCGGCTGGCGTGGGGAGCGAGATTTAGTTTGGGTTAATTTCGCACCCGGCGCGCTTGCCGAGGGAGGTGCCCTACATGGAGTCGGACTCAGCATGACGGTCCGTGCGCCAGCAGGTGCCGACTCGGGGTCGATTCTAACCTTTACGATGCGATGCTGTTGGCGCAGGTCGGTTTTCGAAAGCGGTTGCCGTGTTTTTGGCAACGTCCTCGGCTTAATGTCCTACATGCCGCCGAACGAAATACTCGTATTTAAAAGATACAGTTATCAGATGATTGGCTGGTCGTCACCTTGGTGGTCGAGCAAAACCGAAATGAGCGGCAATAGATGCTTCGAGCATTCCGATGGCGTTCGCGTCGTCGATCTGCCCGCCGTTCCGTTGGTGATCAAGTAGCGCGTTATACGCTATGGTAAGCGCGTGAAACTCATCGTCATCAGTCGTCGGGACTTGACGAAGCCCTCTCCGCACGATTTTGCCTGCCTTCGTCATCAGTTCGGACGAAACCTCGGCATGAACCGGCGGGAGGCCGAGGATCTGCTTAAGACTCCATTGCAACGGACCGCAGAGCTTTTCGAGCGTCTCGATGGCCCGCCCCTGCACCGAGGTTTTCTGCAAATAAGCGGGGTCGAGTCCGCCTTCAAGCAGCACGCTGCGAACCGATTTTCCTAGCTCGCGGCAGCGTGCCGTAACGCGCGCTTTGAATGCCTCGTCGTCCCAAGCCATCTTTGCGGCTCCCATTCTCCTCCCAGATCGCCGGCGGCATCGCAAGCCGCACCGCTTAGAATTGTCTACTCGACTTTAATCGAATGTATGAAAGTTTTCCACAGGAACGGGATTTAGCAACATTCGTAAAAGGAGCCAGGTTACCGGAGGTAACCTTCTTGGCTTGGCAAAGTGGCAGACGCTGCTTATGCGTATTAGCATACACACTATAGCAGGTCCCTCCGCATCGCCGCTCCCGAATATCGCGGAAGAGACGCAGTCTAAGCGCTATCGAGGTTCGCCGATCAACCAGAACATCATCGACTCGACCGGTGGCCGGCATCACCTCGCCAACCCGCCCGTGGTTCAAGTTCAAGCGGCGCGCGGCGGCCGATGGCTCTGAGAGGCCGGCTCGGGGGCGTCGGGGCGCGGCTCCGGATACTCCATCAGGTGAGAAAGAAAGCGGTTCAGGAAGCGCTCGACCGGCCTACCCCCGTACTTGCGCACGGCCTCGGCAGCGTTTTTTTGCGGCTGCGTCGAGAGCGAGACCGACGCTGCGAGTTGCTGACCATTCCCGCCCATCCATTTCTCGCTTCTCCCTTGCGCCCGGCGAACGATTCGACGTTAGGGGAAAATCATATCGGATGCGACCGCCCAGATTGCTGCCCAAAGCCCAAGCGATAGGAGCAAGATCAGGATCAAGGACACGACTCGATCCAGGCGCGGATGGCGAGCACGCTTCCCGAGCGGTTGGGCGGGTTGCCTCCGCGAGTCTACCAAGTAGGAGCCCTTCCACGGAACTTTGCTGTTCCCCAGTTCCTCCCCGATGGCTGCGGAATCTCCAGCGAGAGCGGATCGACAAAGAGATAGTCCGGCGAGGTGACAGGCGACTTTCATCGGCATTAATTCGCTGTAATCTGCATAGCCGTAAGGCGAAGCGAGCACTGCGAGTAAGGGTGGCATGCAGCTCACTGACCGCCGACAGATGGCAATTGACGACGCTTGCCTGGCCCATCGATGACCCCTGAGGCGCGACGCCGGCAGTCCGAGCTTCCGGCGCCCGTGGGGTGGTTCAGGTGACCGATTGCGCGGGGAAGCGGGGGCGGGAGCCGGGCCTGTCCAGCCACCGCACGGTGAAGCCGCCGCCCTCAGCGGCGACGGCGACCCAACGGCGGCGCGTGCGGTGCAGCGACCGGGCGTTGCGCGCGTTGGTTGCGCTGACCGCTTCGGCAAGGGTGTCGTAAAGCTTCGAGGAAGGTGCTGCGGTTGTCATGCCGGCGAGGTGGGCGCCGCCGAGCTGCCCCGCTTGATCATTCCGGCCAAAAACTTGATAGCGGCCAATCGCTCGCGCCGCCCGTGGTGGCGGCGGTGGTTCAGATAGGCGACATCTCGCCGTCTTAGTGTCGGCATGCGGATCATGGACGTGTACGCGCGGCCCTTATCGGAGGCGGCGGCCCCTTCAACAGCTACCACCCCCATTTACCCGGAACCCAGACCCAACGACGGCCATTCCAGCGCCAGCGACCTCGCGACCAGCGCCAGTGATGGGGTCCCTTGGGTCGCGGCGGCCGCGTCTCGGGGCGCGGCGGCGGCATCGGGGGACGGCCCGGAGGGCTCGGCAGCGTTGTGGGGGGACCGCCCGGAGGGGGGCGGCCCGGAGGTGTCGGCATGGGCATTGGTTGTTGCCCATGGGCGACAACGGGAAGAGCCATGATTGCCAGCGCCGCCGCCAGCATTCTTCGTCGATGTATCATTGGCCTCCTCTAATCAGCGGCCGCTCTGCCGCACTGCGGGCACACCAGCCGGGCGCGCCAATCGGGCACCGACCGTCAGCGGCTCGTTTATTGGGTTCGCCGGCCCAGCCGTGGGCGCCGGGCGGGATCGCGCTCCTCGGGTGCGGGAGGCCGAGCAGGAGGCGGCGGCCCATAGCGGCGCAGCCGCGCAGTCAGCTCCGGCGAGAGCCCCCCGACTTCGCCGCACTTGCCGAGGATTTCGCGCAACACCCGGATGCGTGGTGAGTTCGGGTAGCGGTCGTTCTCGATCGTGTCGATCAGCAGGTTGAGCAATGCCCGCGGAGTGAAAGACCCAGGCAAAGGAGACCGGCACCGAGCAATACCGCTGAGGCTGGTTCGGGAATGTCCGAGACGTCCGAGGCAAACTGGATCGTATCGACACCCGTGCTGCCGTCGGCGAGCGTCCAGGTCACGCTCGCCGCACCCTGGACGGCGCCGGTCTCGACGATGAAAGGACCCGGCACCGGGTCCAGCACCGCCCCTCCTTCGACATCGGAGGTGAAATCGACCGTCCCGCCGGCACCGGCGCCGCTCGCAAAGAAAGTGAGCGAGACCACGTCGCTGATAGGGCCGCCTGGCGATTCGAGCACGTTCAGAAAATGCGTGCCGCCCGCTGCGCTCACGGTACCGGCGGGTGCGGAATACATAAAGATGCAGGATTCGGCGAAAGCCGAGGTGGTGCACTCTTGCCTTTCTATTCTCGACGGGGGGATCGAGCTGTCGACGGTGAGGCTATCCGAGAGGTCGTCAAAGGTAATGGTACCGGCGCGGGCACCGGTCTGTGGCGGCAGAGACGATATCGCGAAAAGGGCGAGGAATGCTCCTGCGCGAGGCCATAAGGTGATCGGCATGCGAGCCCCCAAGCACTGCGAGCATAGCAACGAGTATAGCGCGCGCGGGCTTCGTCGTCGTCGAGGTCGAGGATCATGGCCTTCCGCCGTCGCGCAGGCACTCGCGCTTGAGCCGCTCGACCACCCGCTGGTCGCAGCTCCCGAAGGCGCATTTCTTCTGCTCGTCGGTGAGGAGACGGCAGGAGTAGGGGCGCTGCGACTCGACTTGGGCGATGACCGCTGTGGTCTGCGCCACTATGTCGGCGCGCAGTTCGGCAAAACCGTGGACGAGCTTGGCGTGGACTTGCGTCGTCTGCGTGCAGAAAAAGGCGACGGCGGCGATCACCGGAACGGTCATCGCGGCTCGCCAGCGGGGATCAGGCGCACTCACAGCGGGGCATCATTTAGTGAGCGCCGCGAACGGCGGCGACATTGTCGTGGATTGCGTGGCGATCCTCTCGGCCGCGGCGCTCTCCATGCCTGCTCCCTCAAAGGTGCGGATCAAGGTCGGGCGATCAGTCATGCCGTACCTCTCGGCTCCACGGGCAAGCCCGCCTGCCGCATGGCGTCGAGGCAGACCTTGTAGGGATCCACCTGATCGCCGCCGCACAGGGAGAACAGCATCTCCATGTCGGCGGCGGCTCATAGTCGCTGCCGTAAATTTCGGGATGGAACTCGACGCCAAGGCGGGTCGCCCATTTGAGGGCGATCTCGCTGACGTCGTAGCCGCTCACGCCGCTCCTCCCGTCTGAGACTGCCGCGCCAGGATGTTCGCCACGCTCTGGTGCGAGATCATCAGCCCGTTCATGGCAGGTTGTTTTTGCGCAACTGCGCGGCTTGCTCGCGGCTGGCATGACTGCCACAGGTGAGGAAATCTGGGCGGGCGAGCAGGTCGCAGTTGGCGATATCGGGCCAATCCGGGCCTGCGTTGACGCGCACCGTCGCCCAACAGTAGCCGGCGCGCGCGGGAACCCTGACCGGCGGGGTGGGCAGTTTTCGGCTCGGTTCGCTCTTTAGGCGCAACGCGCCCGGCGGGGGTTGTCGCATTTCTGTTGTTCCTGATTGATGAGGATTGCAAGCCGGGGTAAAGCCGCCCGGCCGCCCCACAAATTTCGAGTGCGGGGTTACAGATACGGGGTTAAGGCGTGCCCCGCTTGATAATCCCGGCCAAAAAATTGACAGCCCGCGCCAACCCGTCAGAAACCGCCGCCGAGGCTCGATAGGGGGCCGACCTTCTCGACGAATTCGAGCTTGACCAGCCGCGACGGCGCCGTGTCGAGCCAGTAGCCGCCGTCGCCCATCCGATAGACGTAAACGGTCAGCCCTCGCGCGGTGAGCAGGCGGGCTTCCTCGCGCGCCTGTTCTAGTGTCGGCATGCGGATCATGGATGTACGCACGGCCTTATCGGAGTCGGCGTCACTGGCCTGCTCACAGAGCGGGGCCTAACGCCCCTGGCCCTTGGCCAAGTTCCGCTTTTACCGGGCCCACCGCGTCTGGAGCGACAAGGCCGGTACGCTCGCCAAATCCCGCATCGGCCACCAGTGAGACCGCGCTCTTCGAGGACGACAATCTGATCCCGGTCTGCCTCGGCGGCGAAAACGCCTCGCCGCTCAACCACTGCCGCAGCCGCGCGGCGTTGCGTTTAGTTATAACAGGGCTGGACCTCTGCTAGCTATTTACCAATTATATTAACCTTAATATGGCCGCAAACTCAGGAAGGGGCGCCCGTGCGGCCTTGGTTGTAATCTTGCTGTCGTCGGTCGGACTGTGGGCAGCGGTCTTCGCGTTGGTCCGGGCTGTGCTGTAATCACAGCGGATTGGGCTGACGTGCCGACCTGCGAAAGCCTGCGCGCGGGGAAACGACGGCCGACGATGAGAACGACGAATGTCGTGAGAATCGAGCTTTAATCCGATCGCCACTACAGTTATCCACGACCAGTCCCAGACCGGCAGGCTATCCATGCTTCCGCTGTTCGTCTTGTGGGTGTGCGGACCGACTAGCCGTCACCACGCCCAATACAGAAGTGCGAGCATCGCCCCGGTCACGCCACCGATCAGCACCACTAGGCTAACCGGCGCCTGCTCCATCCATGCGTCGAGGTGCCGGAACTCTTCGGTGAGGCGGCTCATGTCCGTGCTTCCCAGTATTTCCCTTGCGGTCCGTATTCGCGCGAGTTCTAGCCCTGACGCGCCGTCTTGCAGGAGATTTGCACGGAACTCGACCGGCTTGCCGGTGACATAATTGGGAATCCGCTCAAGGGCCGTCCTCGCCAAGATCGCGCCGCCAAAGCCGCGCGAGCCGCGCCCGCCGCCCAAGGTCTATGCCCCGCCGCGCGCCTCGGCCCGCCAGAGGCGCGGGCGGTGAAACCCTACCCGGCCCCCCGATGACCTTGGGAGCGGCCGCCGCCTAGGTCCGCCTCGTCGTCTGGTGCGGTCGCCAAACCGAACCCGACCCCGCAGAGCAGGCTGCCCGTTACGGCGCCGATACCCCGGTCCTCGACTGGCACAAACGGCTCGTGTGCTCCGCCTGCCGCTCGCACGATGTCGACTTCGTCCGCACCGCCCGGCGATGAACCTTCGACGGGGCTTGCTGCGGCTGTGGCTTTGACGACTCGCCGCGCAGCGGCTGCGGCCAGTGGTTGAGCGGCGAGGCGTTGTCCCCGCCGAGGCAGACCGGGATCAGGTCGCGCAACGCACGCTTGCGTAGCGGCCGGAGGGAGGCCGGGAGCACGACTGCGGTACTCCCCAGCAAGCGGGCCGCGGCGGGCCTGACCGGTCATGAGCAATTTTCGCTCATCGCAACGCGCGTCAGGGTTCCGTAAAAATTTTTTATAATTCGTGCGGATCACCGCACCGTTCGTCCTTTTCGGACACCTCCGGAGCCGCCGGAGGTGTTGGGATTGTCTGAGGTGGGTTTGGGTTCTCCAAGTCAGCAAGGTTCTGCGTTAGCGCTAGGGTGAAGTAATCCAGCGCGTCACGGTCTTCAGTGCCGACGAGGATTATCGCTGCGGTCCAGGCCACGGCATCGAGCGCGACGTAAGCATTTTCGCGGTGCGGCTGGATAGCAAGAGTTGGGCGCAAAACGTAAAGCAGATCGGCTGCTAACCGCCTGGTCCGCACTAATTCTGGCCGGTCGTGTTCGACCCGGATGTCGATATTGGCAGTTTTCCGTTTCATGCCGGTGAACTAGGGCACGGTAGGGCGCCCTGCTTGATAATTCCGGCCAAATAATTGCGAGTTCGCGCCAATCCGCCGGAAATCCTCGCCGAGACCCGCCAGGGCACCCTTTCCGTCGCCATCTGCGCTGTCGCTATTCGGCACCAGCTCTTCAGAACGACAGGCGGCAAATTGCTCCGATGCCGGGACAATTCGAAAGTTCGAAAGGCGGCGCACCCAGGGCTCACATGAGCGAGGCACTCGATCCCAGGCCCGAGGCGCGGCTCCTTGGGGAAATCCCCGGCCTCGACGCCGGGACCTGAAATTTTGATTTTTGAAATCGCGGGCAGATCGATTCGCCGGTCGGCGGCGGGAATCCTTGACCTCTGGTAGGCCGAGGGCCGCACTCTGCAACATGTTGGGGGTGGCGGGTTTGACGGGTGCTGGGTTTGGAGCAGCCTGAGCGGCTGTCGTCAACTTCTGGAGCGTAACGCCCCCCGAAACGACAAAGCCCGCGAGGGCGGGCCGCGTCTTCCAGTCGGATCAAACCGGGGAAAATGAAGCTGTGGCAGGCATCAGCTTCCCTGGAGATCGGCCCGGCCGTCAAGCGGGGAGGTTTGTGCCCGACGTAGGGCCGCACCAGGCGGGCTCGGGAGAGCCTGTAAATGCTGCATTTTTTGTGGCGTCACCTGCGAAGGCACCGATGCACTCGCGCGAGTTGATCCGCCAGCGCCCGGCCGCCTGGGCCGGTCCGTCACCCCAACACGATCGATTCCAACAAGCTGTCCGCAACATATGGACGTAATCGATCAGGTAGAGCGCGGTTCACTTGTTGACCTTCCGCCCGCGAACCAGAGCGATCCTCCGCGCATACAAAAAGCGCAGCGGCAGGACGCTCTCGCCGCGCTGTTTTGGGCGCTGATCATCGGTGCCGGCCTGTCGCCGATCGGCATCGCTTTCTGGCTGATCCTCGTTTACCACTGAACACCAGGGCCGGGCCTTTGCGAGCTGCTGTTGATCGCCTCGCGCGGCAACCCGGTGTGGCCCGCGCTGGGCACGCAACCGCCGGCTGCGATCGAGGCGCCGTGGGAAGATCTATTCGACGGCATGTCGAAGAAGGCCCGATGGTACCGGGACAGATCCAGGGGTACCGCCGGCCCTCCGGTACTGGCGTGGTTCGAGACCGACCGGATTTTCCGCAATCCGCCCTCGCGGCGCCGCTGATTCGGCAGCAAATCCGACACAGTGTCGTTTTTGCCGGCGCTGACAGCCAGGCTTTCCGCGGCTTTGCTGCAACGCCACTGGATGCCGCCGCCAATCGCGGCAAGCTCGTCGGCTATCGTCAACCTCTGGAGCCAATAGCCCAGAAAAGCAGAAGCCCGCCGCTCGGCGGGCCTTGCATCCGGTCTGACCGGAGAAACTCAAAGTCTGGCAACGGCGAGCTTCTCCGACAATCCGACCGGCCGTCAAGCGGGTAATTTCCGCTGACAGGCGAGGTGCGTGCCCGACGCGGGCGAGGAGCCCGCATTGCAGCTTGTTTTGCCGCGCCATCTGCGGCCTCGCCGGGAGAAGATATTCGGCCCCGCCCCCTCGCATCGTCTCGACGGCAATGCCAAAGCCCGCGTCTGGGCCACGGCCGCCGCCTACAACAACGCGAATCGGGTGCCGCGCCAGCACCAGGGGCCGCTGACCTGGGCGACCTTGCGGGTTCTGCGCGCGCTCTTGTGGCGCTTCCACGGCGCCGATGGAGGGGGGCGGTGCTTCCCGAGCTACGAGCGAATCGCCACCGCTGCGAAGTGTCACCGCGACTCGGTGTGCGTGGCGATCAGGGCGCTGGAGGACGCCGGGCTCTTAACCTGGGTGCACCGGCTGACCCGCATCCGCCGCCGCGAGCAGGATCTGTTCGGCGCCTGGGGCAGCGTCTGGCAGGTGATCCGCACCAGCAACGGATACCAGCTTCTCGACCCGCTCGACCGCGAACCCGGCCGCCGTGTTTGGTGTAAGTCGGAAAATCCGGCTGGACCCCAGAACCGAGAGAAACAGAAAGACGGAGCGCGCCTCGACGGCGCGCAAGTCATACAAGAGGAGACCTCCCAGGCACCGCCAGAGCAGACGGAAAGGCCCGAAATTGCTCTCCAACGAGAGCACGACCCGACAGCTGGAGCTCTACTGTCAGCTACCGAGCGGGCCGCACTCTGCGTCAGGCTCGACAGCAAACCGACCAAGGCCGACTGGGAGCTGTGGGGTTGCGATCTCGAGGCGCGGATCGGGGCAGTTTAACGGCATGCCCCAGGCCGGGAGCGGACGGCGCGATTACAGGCCGCAGTGACTTAACCCGGCAACGGGGGCCCTCGATCGCGCCTTGATCCAAACGGGACACCGCTCCTCGCCCGGGTTCTTGGTGAACGGGCTCTGGGCGCGGTTGCGGCGCTCTTCGAATATTTGCCGGTTGGTGCCGCCCTTGCTGGTGGCGCCGCCGAGCGAGCTCTCGCAGCCGCGGTTTGCATGGAAGCCCCGCGAGCGGCGGTCGCCCTCTCGGCTGTGATGACCTTGTTGCCGTAGGGTCCACCAACCGGCCGCTAGTGCCGCTCATCCGCGCGACGTCGCGGTCGGCTGCCTTGGTGGTTTCCGTCGATGACTCGACATGTGCGAGGCGCTAGGCGCCGGTGTCGCTTCGGGAACGTGGCCTGGTGCGCGGCCTATCTGCGCCAGAAACGCCATCCGCGCAGTTTAGGGGTTGGTGTCGGGAGTAGCGCGTCGAGTCGCGCCTGCACCTGGCGCCGTTCCCCCTCGCTGGCGTCGAGGCGCTGACGTAAATCATCAATTGTGCGTTCTAACCCAACGGTTTTGCTGCGTTCCGCCTCGAGGAGCTCGGAGAGGTGCACGGTATCGCTTTGCGCGGTGCGCACCACAGTGGCGGGAAAGACACGCTCGAGCTCAGCGGTGTCGATGCGGCGCTCGCCGGCACCATTGCGGGTGAACGACAGGCGCCCCGTTTTCATCGCACGAATGATCGTCGTGCGGTTGCGCCCTGAGATCTTGGCGGCCTCGGCAATGTTGAGTTGGGTCACAGATATTCCCCAAGTGAGCGCCCCAGGGCGTGCACCAGAGCACGCCTCGAGTGCGGATGGGGGAAATCCGCGACTTCAGCGATTAGCGCTGTAGCGCCTCTATTGCAAGTGGGGCAGCGTGCAGCCACATCGCGGCATAGCCTTTGGCGCTGGCGGGGATCGTCACCTGCCGGTCGCGCCATTTGAACTGCGCGATCACCTCGGCTTTGTCGAACTCTTCATAGCAGCCAAACCCCGACGCGCCGATCGCTTCGAGGGTCTTGCCCATCTCAAGGATGGCGCGCTTGCCGCTGGTGGCGCTCTCATAGAGTAAAGCCTTTACCCTGGGAGATTTCTTTGCCCGCGCGGATTTCATGAGCCGTCTCCGCGCCGTAGGCAGCCTTGCCGTAAACGTTACGCCATTTCATGGTATTTCCCTTTCCTGCCTAGTTGGCAGCTTGCCTACGCACGAGCGGCGTCATTCCCTGGCGGGTTTGGCCGATCTCGCCCGCGACAAATCATCTCAGGACCTTTTCCCCGCTCGTTCTCACACCCCAAACGGCGGCGCCAAAGTCGTCACGGCGCCAACCGCTGGGGGTGTGATCAAATGAATATGGAACCAGGGCCGGACACACCGCGCTGGCGGGCCGTTGTCTGGTATCGCAGTGACAACGGTCCGATCGAATGCGAGCATTTTATCGAGGAACTTGAGGATCTTCAGGACTTGGTGGAGCGGGGGCCGGGCTTCCACACGATCGACAAGATCGAAATCTTCTACCAGCTCGCCGACCCCGATGACATGGTCACGATCGAAGAAGATGCCCGGCGGTGAGTGATTACCGACGATCGAAACAGGGCTGTTGGCGCGAACGGGCGGCGCTGATCACTCGGCTCGATACCAAGCCCACCCGCGAGGACTGGGCGCTTTGGGACCGCGAGCTCGAAGCCCGTGTGTTGGCCGTTGGCTGACGGGTCGAGAAGCTGGTATCCGTTGCTGGTGCGGATCACCTGCCAGACCGATCCCCAATGGCCGAACAGATCCTGCTCGCGACGTCGTATCCGGGTCAGCCGGTGCACCCAGGTCAGCAGGCCGGCGTCCTCCAGCGCGGCGATCGCGACGCACACGCTGTCGCGGTGACACTTCGCAGCGGTGGCGATTCGCTCGTAGCTCGGGAAGCACCGCCCCCCTCCATCGGCGCCGTGGAAGCGCCACAAGAGCGCGCGCAGAACCCGCA
>Ga0182041_10000604_pt1 | contig 17094 bp, 17 predicted proteins | sample flu12Cox44000178_FD_125967 | JGI IMG/M metagenome (GOLD analysis project Ga0182041, IMG submission 125967) | Lab enrichment of tropical soil microbial communities from Luquillo Experimental Forest, Puerto Rico - flux8day.12C.oxic.44.000.178 | ecosystem: Environmental > Terrestrial > Soil >...
CTCTAGCCGCCCCCCTGCCAACCCGCGCCACTCCCTCCCCCTCCATGCCGCCCTCCCCCTTTCCCACCGCCCCCGCCCCCACCGCCCCCGCCCCAGCCGCCGCCATGCCCACCGCCGCCGCGTCCCTGTGCGATGCCCGGACTGGACGAAGCTGCGAGAATGGCTAAAACCACCGCGAGGATGATCGAGAGTCTGCGTGCCATAGGGAGTCCTTTTCCAGCCCGAGCTTATGCTATCCTGCCCGCATGATCCTTGGCGGCGTCAGGATAAATCCCCCGATCCTTGTGTTCTCCGGCTTGACGGCGGCGTCACTCGCGGCATTGTTGTTGGTGCCGCCGATCCCGCAGGATCAAAGCTACCACCAATTCGCCGACCAACGCACCATATTCGGCATCCCGAATTTCTGGAACGTTGTCTCGAATTTTCCCTTCCTCGCGGTCGGTGTCGCTGGATTGCGGCGATTTCGTGGCGATGTGGCAACCGTGGTGTTTTTCTTAGGTGTGTTCCTGACCGGCATCGGCTCGTCCTACTATCACTGGAATCCCAACAACACCACGCTGTTCTGGGACCGGCTGCCAATGACGCTGAGTTTCGCGGCCATCTTCGCGCTCGTTGTCGAGGAGCGCATTAGCGTCAGGGCCGGGGCGATTTTACTTTGGCCGGCGCTCGCCATCGGCGTGTTCAGCCTGCTGCTGTGGGGCTGGACGGACGACCTGCGGCTCTACTTCTGGGTACAGTTTTTTCCCGCGCTTGCGGTGCTGTCGCTCTTTCTCCTGTATCCCGCCAAATATACCGGAACACATTATTGGATCGTCGCCGGGGGGCTCTATGCGCTCGCCAAGGTGTTCGAATTCACTGATGATCCGATTTATTCGTTCGGGAGGATCTTAAGCGGACATACGCTCAAGCACTTCGCCGCCGCCGCGGCGTGCTTTGCCGTTCTGCGCTACTTTCAGATCCGCCAGCCGATCCGCCAAGGGCAGCGACCGCGCCCCATAAAGGCTGAGCCAGAGGCCAAATCAGCGTTCATAGCAAATCGATCACCCTCACAAAGGTGAGCCCACAGCGCGTTATTGCGCGCGAGCTGCGACTGAGGCTTGCGGCACCGCCTCCAGAAACCGCGTGATCGCCCCAGCGTTGCGGCGGATCATTGCCTCGCCGACGGCGACGAGTTCGTCCACCTGGTCCCGCGGCAAGGTGAGACCGGTGCGGAGCGCGAGAAGCCGCGCTCGCGTCTCGGGCTCGTCATAATCGGCGAGGTTCACACGCAACACTTTCCCGGCGACGTCATCGCACGGGTAATCCATTATCCTGTAACCTTGACGACAGCGTATCTCGCGCAACTTGTCGACGACGTTGTCGACCGTGTGCTCGAGTGCTATCACCGTCTCGAGGTTGTAGGCGCTGATCTGCGCGCCGGTGGCAGCGGAAATGATCTGCCCGAAGCCGCTGACGATGCGTTGTCGCGGCCAGTTCGGGTTCGGCGGTGCTTCGGCATTGACGCTGATCACGAGGAGGCGGCGGACCGGCAGCAGCTCCGGCCGCAACTGCTCCGCCTGTGCGTCCATCAACAGCGCGTCGTTGAGCAGGACCCGCAGCGCCAGATTGTCGGAAATCCCGCCATCCATCAGATGAATCCATCGGACCTGCTCGGGGTCCGAATAGCGCTGCAGGATCTCCAGCAATGCGCGGGCGCGCAGATCGTTCTGGGCGCGTTCCCGTGCATACTGCGGCACAGCCGGCGGCAGCGGACACTCCGGTCCGCGATAGTTGCGCAACGTCACCGGGCTGAACAACACCGGAAGTCCGTTCGACGCGGCGACCGCACGGGCGATCGGCACGCTCGCAAGATCGGAGCAGATCACGTCGAATGTCTGGGGCAGAAAGCCGAAAGGGCGGCCGAAGTTGATGTCGGTGGCGTTGATGCTCACCTGAGGGCGCCCCCGCCGGGCGAGATCCGCAAACGTAGCACCGCGAAACATCAGCTGGTCGTAAATCTCCGTCATCCGGTCGTTCGTGCCGACCAGCGGGTTGACCAGCCAGTCCCAGTTCCATGGCAGCAGGAACGTCCCCCAGACGTATGCTTCGATATCGGGATAGAGAAACTCTTCGGGGAAGGTCTCGAACGATTTAGCACCGTAGAGACCGAAATGTGCAGCCGGAAAGGCTCCGCCGGAAACGCCGGCCAATTGGTCGACCTCTTCGAGCAGCGTGCTGTCCTTTCCCTCCGGCCGCACATGGATCTCGCGCATGCCGCGCAGCACTCCGTGAGCAAAAGCGGCAGAGCGCTTTCCCCCGCCCGACAAAGCCACGAGCACCAGCGCGCTTTCAGCGCCGCCGAGACGGTTCACATCGAGCAGGCGATATTCGGTACTTCCGGCGGCGGAGCGCAGCGGCTCGTTCATCGGTACGGACAATGACGAGCAGGCCGCGAGAATAAACACCGTTGCTGCGTTCAACAGCCGCCAGCTCCACTTGATCGCGCACGTCACTCGCTGGCGCTGCCGGTGCCGCGATCCGCCGAAAGCAGGACGGCGATTGGACGGGAAGGGGCATGCCTAGCGCAGACGGAGGCAAGCGCGATCAGGATCGGCACGCCGATAAAGGCGCCGGCGATACCCCAGAGCATGCCCCAAAAGAATACCGCGAACAACACCATGAAAGGGGAAAGCGAAACGGCTGTGCCAGCTACGCGGGGCTCGATATAGCTGCCGATCACGAACTGCAGGAGGTTGAGGACTATGAACACGACGAGGGCGGCGTAAACCGACTCGAATTGCGCGGCTGCAAACAAGCCAGGCAGCAAGGTTGCGACGAACGAGCCGATGAATGGGATAAAGTTCAGAACAAAAGCGATCACACCCCATTCACGCTGCAGCTCAAGGCCATAGACCGCGGCGACGGCCCAGAATGCGAACCCTGTCAGCGCACTCATACCGAGACGGACCAGCATATAGGTTTGCAGGCGTGCGGCGATCTCCGCCGCCGTACCTATTGTGGTTACGCCGAGCTGCCCTTGGCCGAGTCGGCGAAGGCGGCGCCCGAGCGGCTCCGCTTCGAGCAGCCCCAAGATGACGAATGCGAAGGTTACGATACTGAAAGTGAGAAGACCTTGCAGGCTGCCGCCGATCGCGCGCAGAATCTGCACGAGCCACAACACATTGACCTGCTCGGCAAACAATTCTGCGGCATAGAGCCCGCGGCGCTCGAGCAAATCGGCCGCATGCATATAGAGGCTCTGGAGTCGCGCAGCATTGGCGATCACCCAATGCGCGATGCCGCCAAAGCTCCAGACCACCAGCCAGCCGGCGCCGCCGATCGCCAGCAGCGCGACCGCAGCGGTGACGAGCACTGCGATCAGCTGCGGCAACCTGGCCTGTAGGCGTCGCTGCAGCGGCCAGACCAGCGCGATAATGAACAGGGCGAAAGCCACCGGGATCATCACGGCACTCGCCGCCCACAGGCCCGCCAAAACGAGCACGGTGGCGCCGACAATCGCCGCCGAGCGCAACCCCCCGTCTGCCACTATGCTGGAGCCCAACAGGGCTCAACCCCTAGCAACCATCGAGGCGGCCAAAACTATCGCCAAGATCAGCAGCAACAGGCTGGCCACTGGCCATCGCCGCAAAAATGCGTCAGCCCGCTCGATCGCCTCTCCCCAGGGAGAAACTACACGGATTACAGCTTCCCCTGCCACCATGACATCCCCCGCCGGCACGCGCGGCAGACGGTCCTCCCACCGCCGCAACCCGAGCGCCAGCGCACCGCCCATCAATACCGGCCAAAACGCAGCCCAGAGTGCTCCGGGCGTGAGGGCCTGGAACGAGCTCCCGCTGCCCGCCGCCGGAAACAGCGTCCAGGGAATCGCCACGGCCATAACCGCCATGATCAGCCAAGGCCAGGTATAACCGGGGGTCGCCGCGGAAGCCCGAGGCGCGGTTTGGGCCAGACGGCAGAGGAAATGGAACATCAGCAACGTGCTCCCGGCCGCCGATATCGTCGCCAGGGTGCCAACGAGGCCCGTCCCGAGTTGGGCCTTGACCGCGAGCTTCGCTAACGCGCCGCCGGTAAGCGGCAGTCCGCCGAGACCCAACGCCAGCACTGCGGCGGGGATCAGCACCCGCCACAAGCCTGCGCCGGCACTGATCGTCACCCCGACTGCGAGGAACAACCCGCCTTTGACCAAGACGTGATGGACCGCCGAGAAGCTCGCCCCAAGGGTTATTCCGGCGTGGCCTGCGGCCAGGCCCATCCCGAGCGCCGCCGCGAGCAGCCCCATTTGGCTGACGCTGGAATAGGCGAGCACCGTCTTCGGGTCCTTCTGTGTGATCCCGACCGCGACGCCGTAGAAGGCGGAGAGGAGGCCTGCAGCGGCCAGCGCCTCGCTCCACTGCGGCATCGCAACGCCGAGCGGCAGGAAGCGAATGAGTCCGATCACACCGGCCTTGACTGCGGCGCCGCTGAGCGCCGCAGCGGCAGGGATCGGTGCTGCTGTATAGGCGAGAGGCATCCATACATGCCCCGGCACGAGCCCAATCTTCAGCCCGAAGCCAAGGATCAAGAGTGTCATCGCAGCGCCACGCCACGGCGATGTTGGCAGCGCCGCCACAGCGTCGCGGATCAGCAGGCTGCCATCCGAAATAGCTGTCGCCATAAATACGAAGGCCATCAGCAGGAAGGCCTCACCTACTACGGCAAGCGCCACATAGATGATGCCGGCCCGCCGGCTGGCCGCCGTGCCGTCATGCACGATCAGACCCCAGGCCGCCAGGCTGACCACGGAGTAGGTCAAATAAAAAGTTACCAGGTCGGCGGCCATAAAGACGCCGAGACTGCCGGCGAGTGTAAGCAGCCACCATTCGGCAAAGCGTCCGGCATTCGGGTCACCACGCAGATAGGCGGAGGCGTATGCGCCGGCGAAGATCCACAGCAGCGCCGCGGCCCCTAGCAGCATTGCCCCCGGCAGGTCGAGTGCGAGTGTCATGCGAAACGGGGGCTCGGGAAGGACCAGCCGCACACCCTCGGGGACCAGGAGTGCCGCTGCCAGGCTCGGCACCGGCGCCAGCGCCAACAGCCTTGGCATATGATCCCTCGCGCGCTGCGATACACAAGCCAACAGCATTGCCAGGGGTGCCGCCAGCGCCGCAAAGAGCAGTGCCCCTGCCGCGGTCACAGCGGACGATCCGGAGATGCTCGTGCCGAGGACGACGATTGTGGGTTCATCGGAGACCCACGGCCACCGTGTCCGGACGGCCGATTTGCAGAAATTCCGAGGGACGCAGCGGCACGAAGCCGAGGAGCACCGCACACAACGCGACCGCAGCTACCAACGCCTGCCGTCCCCGAGATACGCTTGTGATCAGCCTCAGTGGCTCGATCGGGTCACCCAGCGCCCGCAGGAGGACGAGGAATACGTAACCACCCGCGAGCAACCCACCTGCCAGAACGACCAATGCCCACCACCATTGGCCTTCCGCCACCGCTCCCGTCAACAGCATCGCCTTCGCAACAAACCCGCCGCTCGGCGGCAGGCCCATCAGAGACAAACCACCGAGCCCAAAGGCGAAAACGGTGATCGGAAGAGCTCGACCGATACCGGAGAGCCCGGCGATCCGGTCATGCCCGAGCGCCTCAGCGATCAACCCCGCTGCCATGAACATCGCGGCTTTGGCAAAAGCGTGCGAGACGGCTTGAAGTATGCCGCCGGTCCATGCTGCCGTGCTCCACGGATGGCCTGCTTCGGGGCGGATAGCGAGCGGGAACATCAGGAAGAGATAGCCGATCTGCGCAACCGTCGAGTATGCGATCAGCAGTTTCAATCGCGCCTGGCGGAGCGCCACAACGCTCCCGAAAATGATCGCCGTAGCGCCCAAAATGCCGAGCACCTGCGCCGCCGCGCGCTCCGGCATACCGGGCATGACGTCGAACCATAGCCGCACGACTAGAAAGAACGGCGCTTTGACGACCAGCCCCGACAACAGTGCACTGGCCGGCGCGGGAGCGCCGGCATGGGGGGCGGCAGCCATAGGTGGAACGGGTAGAGCGCAGCCTTGGCCAGCAGCCCCGCCGTCATCAGCGAGATCGCTGCCCAGGTCACCGGCTGTGCATGGATGCGTCCCGACAACAGAACTATATCGAGAGTGCCGTAGGCGCCATAGAGCAGCACGGCGCCAAGCAGATAGAGAATTGAACCGAGCAGCGCAAACAGCAAGTAACGGAACGCCGCCGCGAGCGTCTCCGCCCGACCATCCAGAGACACCAGCGGCACCGCCGCGAACGTTAGCAGCTCGAGAGCGACATATAGATTGAAGAGATCGCCGCCGATGAACACAACATTGAGCGCCCCCCAAACCGCCAGCAGCAATGTCCAAAACATCAGCGGCGCCCGCGTTTCGGCGCCGCGCGGCGCGGCGAATTGCGTTCGCGCGAACAATCCGATGCCGCAGATCAGCAGCGCCGATGTCACGATCATCACGGCGGACAGCCCGTCGGCGCGAAACGCGACCCCGAGCGGCGGTATCCAGCCGCCGACTGAATACTGCAGCATCTCGTGGGTGCGCCAGATGCGGGCGGCGATCGCTACCGCGACGGCAAGCTCGAACGGCATTACAACAAAGGCTACACGCTGCGCCTGCCGCCCCCCGAGCGCCAGCGAGAGAAGCACCCCCACTACCGGCAGGACGATTGCTAGAACGAGGAGGAAACCGCCCGCCGTTGTCGAATTCGTCATCAGGGTTGGCTATTATCCGATGGCGCATCGGTAAGTTTGTCCGACTGCAGGATCGCCCGCCCGGTCTCTTGAAAGAGCCGGAGGAGCAAGGCGACCGCCAGCGCCGTTGCGGCGAAGGCGACAACGAGGCCCGTGATGACCAATGCTTGCGGCACCGGGTCACCGCCAAACCCGATTGCCGCGCCTCTGCGGGCAATAACACCGAAGAGCAGGAATACGCCGCCGCCGACCAGGTTGAAGGCAAGGATTTTGCGCAGCAGCTCGGGGTGCACGATCAAGCCGTAAAGGCCGAGGCCCACCAGCACTGTGCTGCAGAATCCGTACAGCATCGCACCGCTCATCGGTGCGAGCTCCGCTCCGGTGGCCCAGCCACTAACAAAGTGAGCATCGCCGCGACCGAAAGCGTCACGGGAACCTCGATTATTAGAATCAGCAGCTTGGCGTGATTCGTTGGGTAGGCGAGAAAGGCTCCCGCCATCGCGAAGCCCGCCAGCCCTATCGCGGCGAAAACCACCGGTCCGATAATCAGCAACAGCCGCAACCAGCGGCGGTTGACTGCAGGCGCGTCCACCAGTCCGGACAGCATGGTAAGGATCCACATGGCGGCGAGGATTGTCGCGCCCTGAAATTCGCCACCGGGAGCAACCGAACCAATCCAGAAGATGTGAATACCGACGAGGATACCGATCGGCGCTAGCAGCTGGGTGACAAATGTCACGGTCTCGTACGAGTCAGCACGGTAGTGTGGACTCGGCAAGCTGCCCCAGAGGTGGTCGGGTGTCAGCGACCAGACACCGAGCAGTGAGAGCAGCAGCACCACGACTTCAAGCAACGTATCGATCGCACGGTAAGCCATCAAGACCGCGGTGACCGGATTGCCGAGACCGGTCGCCACCAGGTTTGCTGCCGCCAGTGCCGCCAATGTCGGCGCAGGCTCGGGCAAGAGCAGAATAATCGCTGCGAGCCCGGCGGAAACCAAAATGCAAAGCCCGATGGTTGCCGCCCGCAGGGCAGCAGCCGGCTTCTCACCAACCGCCAGGCTCTCCGTGCGGCGCAAGCGGGCGCTTGCGCCGAGCAGCAGCCCTCCAGTCAGCCCGCTCCCGATTGCAGCCTCGGTAAGCGCAACATCCGGCGCCGCGAGCCGCACCCAAATCAACGCAAGCAGCAGGCCGTAGGCGACGAAGCCGACAACCGCAGCGAATGTGTCACGCGCGGCGATGGTCCAGGAGGCCACCCCGAGGACTAGTACAGCAAGACCGGCGTCGAACGCCACAGCGGACCGTCAGTCGCGCAGCCCAGCGGGCTGAATGGCGCGTGCAATCAGCTGGGTAACCGTGGCTGCAGCGAGCAGGCCAAGGAGCCAGACGCCGATCAGCTTCAACGCCACAAACAGCTCTTCGGCTTGAAACAGCAGCCCGAGCACGATCAAGCCGAGGCCGAGATTGTCCGCCTTGGTCAGCGCGTGCAGACGGCTGAGCGCGTCGGGAAACCGCAGAAGCCCGATGGTCCCCGCCAGAAAGAAAAAAGCGCCGGCGCAGACCGCAAGGACGGTCAAGACATCGAACACGAGGTTCATGTCCTATCTGCGGTCGAACGGGCAACGCTCTCGACAAAGGCGACCGAGACGAAGGCAGCCAGCAACGCCAATACCAGAGCGACATCGACGGCGGCGGGCACTCCGTTCGCTTCTGCCAGCAACACCAATGCCGCAATCCCGCCGGTGCCGAGCAGCTGCGCCGCCATGATGCGGTCGGCATCGCCGGGTCCGCGCAGGATGCGGACCAGGCCCAGCGCCACCGTCGCCAGCACGAAACCCGCCGCGGCGAGCAGGAAATCAGCCATCGCCGTGCGGCTTTCTAACGACAGTAGCGAACAGAGCCTCCTCCGCCGTGAGCTGCGCGGCAACCGGCTGCCCGGCATCGAGGCAATGGATGAGGAGCTTTCCGTTCCCGGCCGCTCCGATTGGCACGGTGCCCGGCAGCAGGCTCATCAAGCTGGTGAACATGTTCCGTGCTGGACCGTGCGGAAGACCGACCGGGTATATTATCAAGCAGGGGTTTAGCGGAAGCCGGGGATCGAGTGCTCGCCACGCGACGTCGACACCGGCGACCACGGATTGGCGGAGGAAGCGTAGCGCGAGCCGAAGGATGGGAGCAGGACGCACCCGACCCGCGGCTGGCGGTAGCAGACACAAGCTCGCCCAAGTCGCCATCGAAGCCGCCACCGCTCCGGCCAAAAGATCGGTCGGGCTACCGCCGGTGAACATCGTCCACAGGACGAAGAAGCCCGCCGCCCGCGACACCACCGTCCGAAACCGCACCGGGTTCACGTTGCGCCCTTAGCAGTAGGACTGGACATGACCCCACTCTCCATTGCAGCAGGCTCGTTGATACGGAACCAAGCGACATATAAGGCCGGCAGAAAGATCAAGGTGAGGACCGTCGCAACCAACAAACCGCCCATGACGGCGATGGCCATCGGGCCCCAAAATATCGTCACGGTGATCGGGATTAGCCCGAGGACGGTGGATATCGCCGTCAGCATGATCGGGCGGAAGCGCGACACGCTCGCCTCGATGACGGCATTCCAAGGATCGAGGCCCTGTACCAATTCAAAATCGATCTGTTCGATTAGGATTACCGCATTCCGTGCAATCATGCCGAGGAGCGACAGGATCCCGAGGATCGCCACGAACCCTAGTGGCTGATGAAAAAGGAGGAGCGCGGCAACGATGCCGACCAGACCCATCGGCACGACGCTCAGCACCAGCAAGAGGCGATTGAAGCTCTGCAGCTGTATCATTAGAAACGTAATCATCACGAATAGCATCAGAGGCACGACCGCGAACACGGAAGCCTTGGATTTTTGGCTCTCCTCGACCGTGCCCCCGACCGCGATCCGATACGATGCCGGCAAGCTGGCGCTCAGTTTGGCGACAGCCGGGGCCAGCGTGTCGACCACCGATTCGGGCAACACTCCCGGGGCGACATCGGCTTGCACCGTCAACGTCGGGACCCGGTCACGCCGCCAAATCAAAGGGTTCTCCTGAGCGAAATCGAAACTCGCGATTTGGCTGAGCGGGACGGTGCGGCCGTTCGGGAGCGGAATCTGCAAGGTGCGCAATGTCGAAAGCGACAGGCGCTCTTCGTCGGTCGCCCGCGTAAGAACGTCGACCAGATAAATGCCGTCGCGGACCTGCGTGACGGGCTTGCCTGTCACGACACTGTTCATCACAGAGGCGATGGCCTCCGAACTCAAGCCCAACAGCCGCGCCTGGTCCTGGTCGATGCGGATGCGCACCATGCGAGCGGGCTCCATCCAGTCGAAGTTGACGTGCCGTGCGCCAGGATCGGTTGCTACAATCTGGGCGAGTTGCAGCGCGATGTCCCTCACTTCGCTGATATCGGGGCCACTCACGCGGTATTGCACAGGCCAGCCGACCGGCGGGCCGAGGCCCAGCGGCGATACCCGGCTGACCGCGCCGGGAAAATTTTCGGCGAGCGCCGGCTCCAGCTTCTTTTGAAGCCGTTCGCGCGCCGCCACGTCCTTGGCGATAATGACGGCCTGGGTGAAGAAGTCGTTCGGCAACTGGACGTCGAGCGGCAGATAGAACCGGATCGCACCGCGCCCGACATAGGTGCTCCACCGGTCCACGTCCGGATCACCTTTGAGAAGGTCGTCGAGCTTTTCGGCCGCATCTTCGCTGGCATAGATCGAGGCATTTTGCGGCAGCGTCAGGTCGACCAGAAGATCCGGACGGTCCGATGGCGGAAAGAACTGCCGCGGCACCAACGGGCTGGCGAGAACGGCCGCGGCAAAGCCTCCGAGAGTCACACCGATCGTAACCCAGCGCGCGCGCATGGCGCCCACCAAGAACCCGCGAAAGTAGCCCAGGATAGCGCCGGGCTTGTCGGACGGCTTTGCCTTCGGTTTGGAGAGGATGACGACGCCGAGCAGTGGGGCAAAGATAACCGCGACGAACCAGGAAAGCACCAGCGCATACGAAACGACCGCGAAGATCGAAAAGGTGTATTCGCCGGCCGAGCTCCTTGCAAAACCTATCGGTATAAAGCCGGCCGCCGTGACAAACGATCCCGTCAGCATCGGCAGCGCCAACGTCTTGTACGCGAATGTCGCCGCCTCTTCTTTGCTATCTCCGGCCGCGAGCCGGGAGGTCATGACATCGACAGTCGTCATTGCATCGTCGACGAGCAATCCCAGCGCAATGATCAGCGCGCCGAGCGAGATGCGCTGCAAATCGATCGCGGTGAACTCCATGACCGGCAATACGAGGGCGATCGTCAGCGGGATCGAAAGGGCGATGACAGCTCCGGGGCGAAGGCCAAGGGTGACGAGGCTCACCGCCATGATGATGACGATCGCCTGCCACAGCGAAGTCGTGAAGTCGCGAATGGCATGATCGACGACGTGGGACTGATCCGCGACGAGCACGGGCTCGATGCCGATCGGCAGATCGGCTCGAATCTCGCGCATCGCCTGCTCGACGTTGCGGCCGAGGGTCAGAATATCTCCGCCCTCCCGCATGGAGATGGCGACGCCGATCGCCGGCTTGCCCTTGACGCGGAACAACGGCTGCGGCGGGTCGGCATAGGCGCGATGTACCTGCGCAATGTCGCGCAGCCGGATCAGCCGGCCGTTCGCGACGAAATTGACCCCGAGAATATCCTGCTCGGATTCGAAGGCCCCCGACACGCGCAGCGTGAGTCTTTCATTGCCGGTTTGCAGAAGCCCGGACGGGCTGACGACGTTCTGCGCCGCCAGCGCGGCGGCGAGCGCTGACCGGTCGATCCCCAGACCCGCGAGTTGCTGAACCGAAAACTCGACAAAGATTTTTTCGTCCTGTGCGCCGAGGATCTCGATTTTCGCGACGTCCGGTACCTGCTTCAAGCGCGAGCGGATGTCCTCGGCATAATCCTTGAGCTCACGATGTGTAAACCCGTCCGCCGTGACGCCGTAAATAATCCCGAATACGTCGCCGAACTCGTCATTGAAGCCCGGTCCCACCACGCCGGCCGGCAAGGTGTGACGAATATCACCAATGCTCTTTCGAACATGGTACCAGATGTCGGGTATCTGCGCGGCGGTCGTCTCCCCCTTCAGATTGACAAAGATCGTCGTCTTGCCGGGACTGGTGTAGCTGTGCAGAAAATCGAGGCTCGGCGTCTCCTGCATCGTGCGCTCGAGCCGGTCGGTGACCTGCAGCAACGTGTCATCCAACGTCGCGCCTGGCCACCCCGCTTGCACGACCATCGTCTTGATGACAAAGGGCGGGTCCTCGTCGCGCCCGAGCCGGTAGAAGGCGCCTAGCCCGGCAATCGTCGCGGCGATCATCATAAAGACGACAAATGAGCGGTGCTCGAGCGCCCACTTCGACAGGTTGAACTGCATCTAGGAGGACGATCCGAGAAGGCGAACCTTCTGGCCTGGATGCAGCGCCTGGACCCCAGCGGTCACGACGATGTCCCCCGTTTCGAGACCTTGAGCAATGACTACGGTCCCCGGGTCGTGACGCAGCAATTCCACATTTCGCATCGACACCGTCAGGCCTTTAGGATCGACGATCCACACGGCGGGTTGCCGGTTGAGCTCCGTCAGCGCACTCGCGGGGATGGTGATGACCGGTTCGGATGCCAGCTTGACGCTGCCTGTAACCGTGGCGCCCAGTCGCATCGCTTCCGGCGGGTCGCTGAGACCGACCTTGACCTCGAAGGTCCGGGTGACCGGGTCGGCCTGTGCCGCCACCTCCCGCACTCGTCCGGTCGCAACGGCGCTCGGATCGTCGGTAAGCCTCACGGTGATTTCCGAGTCGTTCGGCGCCGAGCGCAGCAGTTGGGCCGGCACGTCGAAGACGGCGTCGCGCCCGCCCTGCCGGGCAAGGCGAACGATCATCTGCCCGGCCTGTACCACCTCGCCCGGTTCCGCGCCCCGTGCCGTCACCGTTCCCTCGGCATCCGCGGTAAGCGTTGTCCAGCTGACACGGTCTGTTGCGATCTCCAATCGAGCCTCGGCGTCATCGACCTGCGATTGTGCATTTTGCAGCGCCTTCTGTGCCTGGTCGAACCGGGCTCGGGGCGTATGGCCATTCGCCAGCAACTGCCGCTGGCGTTCGAAGTCGGCTCGTGCATAGTTCAATTGCCCCTGCGCCGCGGAGAAAGCTGATTGGGCCGAACGCAGAGCACTGAGCTCGTTCTCGGGATCGAGCTTGGCCAGCACCTGTCCTGCCTTGACCCGATCGCCGACATTAACCGGTCTTTCGATCACCCGCCCGCCGAGGCGAAAGGCAAAGGCTGGCTCGTCGTCGGCCTGGATGTGCCCGGTCAAAACCACGGTTTCGGCGCCCTCTCCCTTCGCAGCAATCACCGTCCGTACGGGGCGTATCTCCGGCGCCTTGACCTTGCTGTCCGGCTTGCATGAGGCCAGCACAAGGACAAAGCAAGTGAGGACCAGACAAATCCACCAAGGACTATGTGTTTTCACTGAAGATTTCTCGCGGGATGCCTAAATTGGTTTGCACGGCGCAAGGAGAATCGTTCTCCTGAATCTTGGTTGAGCAGAACGACGACCGAACAACATTTATATCTAAGAAAGATTGCGGTCATATGTCTAGTGTGTCAAACAGAATCAATAATGGCATCGCGGTGGTTTGAGGGCATGCGGCCTAAAGCTGGCGAAATTTCCAGACGCGCAGTCTCGTCTCGGGTAACCGCGGCAGTGACCACCGCTGCATCGAGGTTCGGCTTTCGCCTCAGCGGAAAATCAAGCTGCGGCACTGTGGTCGTCGCCTTCTCCGCGATCCTGATGCTGCTCAGCGGGTGCGGTGATGACGGCGTCATCTCCCGCTTCATGTTGAAGCCGGACCATATCATCGTCGAGCGACGCCCTGACGCCGCTTACGATCAGCTCTTCCCTTATTACGTGGAACTGTGCGCGACCAGCCAATTTCGCTCCAAATTGAAAGGAGAGGGTGGAGTCGCAGGCCATGCCGTCATGTACATCAAAGGCGCCTGCAAAGATGAGGAGGCGCCCTATCCGCAACTGCGGCGATGCCGGGTCGCAGCGAGCGAGTTCAATGATCCCGAACATGGTGCGGGGGTGAGCGTGGGGCGCTGGTTCCGCAACGTCAACTGGGTGGCGATTCCGGGCTACGAGCTTTTCTATAAGGGCAATCTCAAATTTGGCGAGCGTCTGACCCAGGCCCATTTCGAGGGGACTGCACGCGACGCAATCCAGAAGGGCATCTACAAGGGGGTCGAGTTTCACGATTACCCGTCGGCGAACCCCGCCGGGGGTCTCGAGAATTTTGTCGCGACCGAAGGCATAGGCACCGATTTCGCATTGCAGTTTGCCCGCTCCGTCTTCTGCGCGCGCCTTCCCATTGCCGAGCCGATGCTGGACGAGATCATCGCGTTTCTGAACGACAAGAACCGCGAATACGTGGAAGGTGAGGCCGACTACAATTGGAGCGTTTGGGCTGACAACTGCGCCCATACCTTGCGCAACGCACTGGCAGCCGCGAACATTTGGACCCCGCTGTCGGTGCAGGCGGTGAAACTCCGCCAGATATTCAATCTCGCCGTGCCGGCAAACGAGTTCGTCAACCTGGCCGAGCTCGGCACCTCAGGGAACATCGGTGACTACCGTGAGATCCAGCGTGACAGACCCGAGCGAGACGCGCTGTACGAATTTCACTGGCTGCCCACGCGCCAGGGCGCGCTGCTGAAGACCCTGCCGGTCCACGAGCCGAACGACCTTTATGACACGACATTCCGGCTCTTCACGCTGCAGTCGCCCTTTCGAATGGGCAGGACGCAGCGAGCGATCGATCTGTTGTCGGACGAGCGCTTCGTGAATTTGAATGCGAATCTGCGTTATTTCCGCGACAAATACGACACCATCCTCGCCAGCCATAACCAACGGCGCGACATGCTCACCAGTGTTCGCGGCTCGCCGTACCGCCGAATCGAGCGAATATATTACGAGTACATTGAGGCGCAGCGCGTCGAAGTCGATTCCATGCTGGGCCGGCTTTCGGAACTGGAGGATCATACCGATGGACCAAAGTCCAAATAGGCTACTGTCCAAAAAGCATGCCAAAGAGTTCGGCTATGAGTCAATCTACCCGCCGGCATACGCGCCGAGCATGAGCAGCAGCAATGCGTAAAGCTGTGGCAGGACGTTGATCTGCAGCGCGGCTGGATAGTTTATCGCGGCACGAAGCGCAACAAGAAGCCACCGATTGATGTTACGCCAGAAGTCCGGCGATCGCGCCGCTCATGCAGGTGGCGATCGTGCCCGACAAGATCGAGCGCAGACCCAGCGCGGTAATTTCGCGGCGCCGCTCGGGCACCATCGCGCCGAGCCCGCCGACCAGGATGCCGAGCGATCCGAAATTGGCAAAGCCGCACAGCGCATAGGTGAGGATCAGCCGCGATTGTGGCGCGAGCGCTCCCTCCGGCAGCTTGGCGAACTCGACATAAGCGACAAACTCGTTCAGCACCGTTTTGGTGCCCATGAGGGCCGCCGCCTGAGCGCTGTCGGCCCAGGAAATGCCGATCAGCCACATCACCGGACGGAACGCGAGGGCGAACAGCTCCTGCAAAGTGAGGCTGCCGGGCAACTGGCCGAGGGCCATGTTGACGAGTGCGACCACCGCGACGGTCACCAAGAGCACGGTGACGATACCGACCAGCGGCGCCACGCCGTCTCTAGTACCCCGTATCAACGCATCGAAAGCGCCGGCAGGCTCCTCGCCGATGCTAATCTCGGCGCGGTCCTCGCCAGGCCCGAACGGGACCATCAGCGCTGCGACCGCCAGCGCTGCCGGGGTGCTGATGACCGAGCAGATCAGGATGTTTCCCAACGCATTCGGGATGATTGGGCCCAGCATTGTCGCATAGACCACCATCACCGTGCCGGCGACGCCGGCCATGCCGCAGCTCATGACCGCGAACAGCTCGCCACGCTGCATGCGCGCGAGATAGGGGCGGATCAACAGCGGCGCCTCGATCATGCCGACATAGATGTGAACCGCGGCGCCGAGCGCGAGCGCGCCCGATATACCCATGCTTCGGCGCAACACCCAAGCGAAGGCCTGGGTCACCCGCTGCAACACGCCCCAATAGTACAAGAGCGCGGAGAGCGCGCTGATGATAAGCACCAACGGCAGGACCTTGAAGGCGAGGATGAAACTCGCGCCAGGAGAGGTCTCGGCGAAGGGCAGCTTGCCGCCGCCGAGATAGCCGAAGACGAATGAGGTGCTCTGGTCGGTCGCCTCCTGCAATGCCAGCGCCGCCCGGTTGAACAACAGCAACACCCGCGAGGCAGGAGGGAGTCGCAGCAGCAACACCGCCAGGCCGATCTGCAGCGCGACGCCGGCAATCACCGTGCGCCACGAGACGCGCCGTCCATACTCACCGCGCCGTTCGCGAAGCGTCCAGGCGAGAACCAGCAGCAGGAAGAACCCGAGAGCGCCGCGCATCGGCCCCAAATTGCGGCTGCTATTTGTCGAGCCAAGCGTCTTCGAGACGCCAGCCATTGTAATTGCCGTTGACCATCATCGTGTGCCCCTTGAAGTGGGGTTGCCAGCAGGCGCCTGAGACCGGGTAAAAGATGACTGGCCGCGCGATGTCCTCCGCCAGCCTTCGCTCGATTTCCCAGACGAGTTGTTTGCGCTTCTCGGGATCGGCCTCCATCGATTGACGGTCGACGAGCGCGTCGACCTCGTGATTGCAGTATCCGGTGTAATTGCGCTCGGCGCCGCACACGCAATTCTAATAGAATTGCTGGTCAGGGTCATCGAGCCCGTTTTCGCTGACCGTGAGGCCGACGGCATAATCCTTGCGCATGACTTTGGGGTACCATTGGGTGGTGTCGACGGCATCGAGCGTGGCGTCGACATAGATCTCCTTCAACTGGTCGATTATCAGCACCGCCGCGTCACGATAGCCGGGGACGTTGCGGGTCGTCATCGTGGCGGCGAGCCGATTGTTGGGACCATAGCCCAGCTTTTGCATGATCGCGCGGGCCTCGGCTCGGTTCTTTGGGACATCGGGACCATAGGTCGGCAAGGTGGCGAGGACCTCCGGCGGCATGCCCCAGCGGCCGGCCGGCGGCGGCATCATTGCCCCGCCTATAAAGCCTTGCCCATCGCTCAAAATGTCGATGAACGCTTGGCGGTCGAGGCTCAGCGCCATCGCCCGCCGCAGATCGGGGTTGTCGAAGGGTGGCGCCGCTCGATTGATAATCAGCGTCCGGCTGATGTTCCACGGCACCGTCTCACAGACCGCCTGCGGCGCCTGGCTCTTCAGCTGTTTCATCAGCGGCAGCGAGAGAATGCCCAGTGA
>Ga0182041_10000615_pt1 | contig 16985 bp, 18 predicted proteins | sample flu12Cox44000178_FD_125967 | JGI IMG/M metagenome (GOLD analysis project Ga0182041, IMG submission 125967) | Lab enrichment of tropical soil microbial communities from Luquillo Experimental Forest, Puerto Rico - flux8day.12C.oxic.44.000.178 | ecosystem: Environmental > Terrestrial > Soil >...
GAAAGCGATGGTAGAGACGCACAGTGGAGCGGAGACCTTCCAGCGTAGTGGAGAGTTTCCCAAAGGGACGGACACCGAATATCCCGTAGCGCAAACCGCTATCGATTTCTACAAAAATGGTCCTTCGCTCATGCAGCGGTATTTGCCTTTGTGGTTATCCGTGCATGCGCAGCGAGCGATCGCCGTGGTGGTGACTGTTATCGCAATCGGCGTGCCGACGTTCCACTATCTTCCGATACTTTACAAATGGAGCACGCGAAGGCGTCTACTTTATTGGTATGGTCGACTCAAGGCTTTGGAAGCCTCTTTCGAGACCGGCATGAGCGATAAGCATCTGGCCGAATTGCAGGCGGCAATTGAACAGATTGAAGTTGAGGTCAGCCGCATACGCTTTCCGCTAACTTTTACAGACCAGCTATACAATTTCCGCAGCCATATCGACATCGTTCGGCGTAAGATCGCGGCGAATGCAATTGCCTTGTCGGATGGCACCATTGACGCCGAAAGCGGGCAATCAGGTGGCCCGCTAGACCTGCGTGTCGAATTTAGGAAGGAGCGCCAGAAAGTCGATTGGCTTAGCTAGAAGTGCAAGCCTTCGAGGCTATGGCAAGATCGCGGTGCAAGGTGATCAGAGAGGCTTATAACACACATGACGCACGAATCGATAATGGCGCTCGCCGAATCCTGGATTGCCGCTTGGAATCGTCGCGATGTCGATGCTGTGCTAGCGCATTACGCCGAAGAGGCTCAGTTCGTCAGCCCCGTGGCGAGTAAATTGGTCGGTCGTGCGACGCTGCGGAACAAGAAAGAGCTCGAGGACTACTGGCGCAGCGCCCTCGCACGTATTCCGGCCTTAGAGTTCAAGCTCGATCACGCCGCATGGCATGAAAAGCGCCGTGAATTGAATGTCGTTTGCGAGGCCAACCTGAATGGCGAGCGCAAACGGGCCTGCGAAATCATGCAACGGGACGCCAGATAAGGGGTGAGGCCCTCTATGGAGCGATCATCTGAAGAAGGCGCTCGACCGCAATAAAGTCGGAGCCGCCAGCGGCAAAAGGGGTAAGTTGATCTAGTCGTGATCGGATAGACACGTTTTGCTGCGCTGCACTTTGGTCGCTAATGGCACAAAGCGTCATTGTCGCGGCGACGAAGAGTTTTAGTTCTGCCGGACGATAACGCGCGTGCCGACGCTGACGCGGTCATAGAGGTCGGCCACGTCGTCGTTGACCAGACGGAAGCAGCCCGACGACACCGCCTGACCGATGGTCTCCGGCGCGTTGGTGCCGTGGATGCGGTACACGGTAGTGCCGAGATACATGGCGCGTGCGCCGAGCGGGTTGCCGGGGCCGCCGGCCATGAACCGCGGCAGATAGGGCTGGCGCTCGATCATCTCGGCCGGCGGATGCCAATCGGGCCACTCGGCCTTGCGCGCGATCTGCAGCATGCCTTGCCAGGTGAAGCCGTCGCGGCCGACGCCGATGCCATAGCGGATGGCGTGGGTCTCGTCGCGGATCAGGTAGAGGTGGCGCTCCTTGGTCTCGACGATGATCGTGCCGGGCGGCTGCTGCGAGCGGTAGAACACCAGCTGCTTCTTGAACTCGTCCGGCAGCTTGGCGTCGGAATTGCCGTGGTCGACGCCGGGAGCGACGTCGGGCGCCGTCACCGGATATTCGAAAATCCGCTGTGCCGGCGCGTCGGCCGATACCAGACACAGAATTGCGGCCGCGACCGCGGCGCTGAAGCTACGCAACGTTGTCATCAGTCGAACCCCTCACTGCGTCGCACCGCCGAAATAGCCGGTGATTTTCCAGCCGCCAGCGTCCTTGATGTAGCACATCTCGTCGCCGCCGAGTGGCGCAAGTGCGTCCATCGGGACGTAGCCCGATTTGCCCGACGGCGTCGCGATATGCAGGAACGGCGGCGCATTGGCGCCCTGGTCGGGCAGCACGCGCACGAGGTTGAGGCCGAGCTTTTCGACCACCGGCGTGTTCGGATCCGCCTGTGCGCGCACTTCGGTGCCGTCCTTGACTGCATAGCCCCAGTCGGACGGATCGGTCTGGGTCGTGTTGACCAGATTCTCGAATGCCTTGGAGTCAACGGTCGGATCGGCCGGGGCGCAGATCACGCCCTTTTTGTCCGGCAGGTCGGCCGCGGTTGGATCGTTGACGAAGCCCGCGATCACTTCCCAGCCGGAGCCATCATTGGCATCGAGATTGATCGCCTTGGCGAGGTTGTCGATGCCGGGCTTTTTCGGATCGGCCACATCCTTTTCCTGCATCCAGAAGAAGCCCTTGGCGACAACGATCTTAGCGAGCTCGGCGCGATCTTTCTTGGCGGCGATGTCGGTGAGCTGCTTGCGGAAATCCTGATAGCTCGCATCGCCGTAAGGCACCGGCGGATTCGCCGGCACCGCCGCGTACGGCTTGATCGGCGGCGGGGGCGGCGGCTTCAACGGCGGCAGCCCCGGTTGCTGGGCCTGCGCCCAAGCGGCGCCTGCGAACGCGATCGTCGTCAATACGGCGAGGATCGAGGCAGTCGGATAACGGCGCATGGCAAGGGCTCCGGCGGATGGCGTAAAGCTTGGAAAGGAATGCGGCAGCGATAGCGGGCAAATGCGACCACGGTGCGGCGGCCTGCCGTAGGCGCAGAGATTTATGCCATGAGTTTTTGCCGGCCGCAGCGGCGGTTAGCGGCCTTGCCGGAATCGGCGGGAACGCCGACAAGCGTGGCCCGTTGAGCCGGGGGCGACGCCATCAGGCCGCGGCTTTTACTCACCTGCAGGTGCGCATGCAGCCGACTGTTTCCTCGTATCTGTTTCCCATCGTCCTCCTGATCGGCTCTAACGCGTTTATGACCACGGCCTGGTATTGGCACCTGCGCTTCAAGGCGGTACCGCTCTGGCAAGTCGTGCTCATCAGCTGGGCGCTCTCTTTCTTCGAATATTGCCTGGCGGTGCCGGCGAATCGCTACGGCAGCTACGTCTATTCGGCGGCGCAGCTCAAAACCATCCAGGAGGCGGTGACGCTCCTGGTTTTCGTCGCGTTCTCGACCTGGTATCTGCAACAGCCGGTGACGCTCAATCAGGTCATCGGCTTTGCATTGATCGCCGCCGGCGCCTTCTTTGTGTTCCGCGCGCCGCTGTGACTCCTAGCGTCATGGCCGGGCTTGACCCGGCCATCCACGTCTTTGGTTCGTGTCGGCTGTCAAGACGTGGATGCCCGCGACGAGCGCGGGCATGACGAGGCGTTCAATAAGACTTCGGCAAACCAAGCACGCGCTCGGCGATGAAGCAGAGGATGAGCTGCGGCGTCACCGGCGCAATGCGCGGGATCATGCTTTCGCGGAAATAGCGCTCGATATGGAATTCCTTGGCATAGCCGTAGCCGCCGTGCGTCATCAGCGCGGTCTCGCAGGCGTTGAAGCCGGCTTCGGCGCCGAGATATTTGGCGGCGTTGGCGGCGGGCCCGCAAGGGTACCCGTTGTCGTATTGCCACGCCGCCTTGAACGCCATCAGCTCGGCGGCTTCGAGCTCCATCCAGCATTGCGCTAGCGGATGCTGGATCGCCTGGTTCTTGCCGATCGGCCGGCCGAACACGGTGCGCTCCTTGGCGTACTTTGCTGCGCGCATAAGCGCGGCGCGGCCGAGCCCGATCGCCTCGACGGCGACCAGGATGCGTTCCGGATTGAAGCCGTCGAGGATGTATTCGAAGCCGCGGCCCTCCTCGCCGATGCGGTCGGCGACCGGCACTTCCAGGCCGTCGATGAACACCTGATTAGAGTCGACCGCCTTCCTCCCCATCTTCTTGATCTCGCGCACCTCGACATAGCGGCGGTCGAGGGCGGTGAAGAATAATGTCAGCCCGTCGGTCGGCTTGCGGCCGGTCTCGATCGGCGCGGTGCGGGTGAGGATCAGCATCTTGTCGGCGACCTGCGCCGTGGTGATCCAGATTTTTGCGCCGGACACGACATAGCGGTCGCCGCGGCGCTCGGCGCGGGTTTGCAGCCGCGCGGTCTCAAGGCCGGCATTCGGCTCGGTGACGGCGAAGCACGCTTTCTCTTTGCCCGCGACGATCGGCGGCAGCATGCGCGCCTTCTGCTCCTCGGTGCCGTAGACCACCACGGGGTTGAGCCCGAAAATGTTCATGTGTACCGCCGAGGCGCCGGAGAAGCCGGCGCCCGACTGCGCGATGGTCTGCATCATCACCGCGGCTTCGGCGATACCGAGCCCCGCGCCGCCGTAGGCTTCCGGAATGCAGATGCCGAGCCAGCCGTCGGCGGCCAGCGTGCCGTGGAAGTCGCCGGGAAATGCGCCGTCGCGGTCGCGCTTGAGCCAATAGTCGTCGTCGAAGCGCGCGCAGATCTTCTCGATCGCGGCGCGCACCGATTGCTGCAGGTCTGTCGGCGCGAAGTCGATGGCTCCGGCTCCGTCGTTTATGGCGGAGCGTAGCGTGGTTGGCGCGATAGCGAAATCCGGAAGCAGCGAGGGATGGACTGACCGCCGGGAGTCTGCCGCGGTCAGGCGTGATCTTTGCCGTCGCCATCGGCACGATCGGATCTCGTCATGCGGCTGCCGCCGCGCGTTCTCAGCGAAGCCGCACCGGACGAGGCCGCGGCGACGATCCGGGGCAATCCCGGGCAGACGTTCGACATAGGCCCGGCCGGACCCGAATGGCGGTTCGTACGGTGGGGCGCACCGGACATCGCGTGGTGCCGGGCGGCGGCAGCCGCCTACTGAGCTTTCGCGTCAGTTCGTCGCGGTATTGTTCAGTTCGTCGCGGTATTGTAGAGAATCACTCCGCTGCCTGCATCTCGCCGGCGTCGTCGATGAAGCCGCCGGCCTGACGGCGCCACATGGCGGCGTAGCGGCCGTCGCGGGCGATCAGCTCGCGGTGGGTGCCCTGCTCGACGATGCGGCCGTGCTCGAGCACGACTAGGCGGTCCATCCGCGCGATGGTGGACAGCCGATGCGCGATGGCGATTACGGTCTTGCCCTGCATCAAGGTGCCGAGGCTCGACTGGATCGCGGCCTCGACTTCGCTGTCGAGCGCCGAGGTCGCCTCGTCGAAGACGAGAATCGGCGCGTCCTTGAGGATGACGCGGGCGATGGCGATGCGCTGGCGCTGGCCGCCGGACAGTTTGACGCCGCGCTCGCCGACATGGGCGTCGTAGCCGCGGCGGTCGTTCCAGTCCTGAAGGTCGAGGATGAAATCATGGGCGTGCGCGAGCTCGGCGGCGCGCAGTACGTCGGCCTCGGTCGCCTCGGGCCGGCCGTAGCGGATGTTGGCGCGGATCGAGCGGTGCAGCAGCGACGTGTCCTGCGTCACCACCGAGATCTGCGACCGCAGCGATTCCTGGGTGACGCCGGCAATATCGGTGCCGTCGATCAGGATGGCGCCGCCTTCGAGCTGGAAGAAACGCAGCAACAGATTCACCACCGTCGACTTGCCGGCGCCGGAGCGGCCAACTAGGCCGATCTTTTCACCCGGCGCGATAATGAGGTTGAAGTTCTGCAGCACGCCGACCTCGCGGCCATACCCGAAGCTGACATCGCGGAACTCGATGCGGCCGGCGCCGACGGCAAGCGGCCGCGCGTTCGCCGGATCGGGCAATTGCAGCGGCTGGGCGATGGTGATCATGCCCTCCTGCACCACGCCGATGTCCTCGAAAATCTCGGTGATGCGGATGGCGATCTGCCGCGACATGTTGGTCAGCTGCAGCGACAGCGGCAGCACCATGGCGATGGCGCCGACCTCGACCATGCCGTAGCGCCACAAGATCAGCGCCATGGCGCCGGAGCCGGCAATCAAGAGCGCGTTGAGCACGTCGAGTAGCGCCGCGAATCCGGTGAGCAGCCGCTGCGAGTTCTTGAACAGCTCGACGTGCTGATCGACGGCGTTGCGCACATATTGGTCTTCTTCGCGGGCGCGGGCGAACAGCTTGACGGTGAGGATGTTGGTGTAGCTATCGACGATGCGGCCCATCAGCGTCGAGCGCGCGATCGACGACACCTTGGAGCGCTCGCGCATGCGCGGCACGAAGTAGACCAGCAGCGCCGCATAGCCGGTGAACCACAGGATGAGCGGCGCGGCGAGCCAGCGGTCTGCCGAAGCAGTCAGCGCGATCGCGGAGGTGCCGTAGACCAGAATGTACCAGACCGTGGTGATGGTCGCGGTCAAGGTCGAGCGCACCGACGGGCCGGTCTGCATGACGCGGTTGGAGATGCGGCCGGCGAAATCGTTCTGAAAGAACGCCCAGCTCTGGCGCACCACGTGCCAGTGCGACTGCCAGCGCACCATGCCGGTGAACGGCGCGGCGATCGCCTGGTTGTTGATGAGATAGCGCGTCAGCATCACCGCGGGCCGCACCAGCAGCACCACGATCGCCATGCCAAGGAGCCACGGCCAGCCGTCGGCCAGGAACCGCTCCGGCGGCGTCTTGGTCACCATGGTGACGACGCGGCCCATGAAGAACGGCACGGCGCTGTCGGACAGCGCGGCGAACAGTTCGGCGATGAACAAGGCGGCGAACAGCCACTTCGCTTGGCGCGCAAAATGCCACAGGAATCCGATGAGTCCGGTGGGCGGCTCCGGGTGCTCCGGTGCCGCCGTCGGCGTCAGGAATCGCTCGAAAAGCTTGAACATTCGCGCATGGTTACAGGGCGCAGATGGCTCGCGTCAAATGACCTCACCGCCGCCCGCGGGGAGGCAGCGGCTCTTCGTCACGACGACGCCGGCGCCTCTTTCCAGTGCGGCGACGACCGTGTCATCGTGACGACGGGGAATACCAAGGGGAATGCCATGAATCGCGTGTGTTTTGCCAGCGCATTGGTAGTCGCACTTGCGGCCGTGCAGGCGGGCGCCGAAGCCCAGACCTTTCCGACACGCCCGCTCACCATGATGGTCGGATTTCCACCCGGCGGCCCAACCGATACGCTGGCGCGCATCGTCGCCGATGGCATGAAAAACGCGCTCGGCCAGGCGATTGCGGTGGAAACCGTCAGCGGCGCCAGCGGCACCATCGCAACCGGCCGCGTCGTTCATGCCGCGCCCGACGGCTACACCATCGGCATCGGCCAGTGGTCGAGCCATGTCGGCTCGCCCGCGCTCTACAATCTCGACTACGACATCCTCAAGGACTTGCAGCCGCTGGGGCTGCTCGCCTATTCGCCGCTGTGGATTCTCGGCAAAGGCGCGTTGCCGCCGAGCACGCCGGCCGAGCTGATCGACTGGGCCAAGAAAAGCGCGCAGCCGATCACGGTCGGCACCGTAGGCACCGGCAGCGCCGCGCAGCTCTGCGCCATCTATTTCGCGCAGAAAACCGGCGCCCATTTCCAGTACGTGCCGTATCGCGGCGCAGCACCTGCGCTGCAGGATCTGATTGGCGGCCAGATCGATTTGTCGTGCCTGGAAGCATCCGCTACGCTGCCGAGCGTCGAGGGCGGCAAGATCAAGGCCTACGCGGTGTTGAGCGAGCAGCGCTGGCCGAAATCGCCGAAAACGCCGACCATGATCGAGTCCGGCGTACCGGGCCTGAGCATCACGTTCTGGCACGGGCTGTGGACCACCAAGGGTACCCCCAAGCCCGTCGTCGATCGTCTCGTCACCGCGTTGCAAAAGGCGCTGGCCGATCCCGCCGTGCGCGGCCGGCTCGAAACGCTCGGCTTCGTCATTTTCCCGCCCGACCAGCAGACGCCGGCGGCGCTCGAAGCGTACAACAAGGCCGAGCTCGACAAGTGGTGGCCGGTCATCAAGGCGGCCGGCATCAAGGTGAGCGAGTAATCGTTCGGATGTTTTGTTCGCCGTTGCTATCGACGGTGCTGCCGCCTCTTTCCACCGTGACAGCACGCGTGTCATCGTAGCGACGGGGAACCAAAGAGGGGAACGCGATGAAGCGCACGTGTTTCGTCGGCGCATTGGCGACCGCGCTTGCGGCATTGCCGGCCATCGCGGGCGCCCAGACCTTTCCGTTGCGGCCGATCACCATGATGGTCGGATTCCCGCCGGGCGGCCCGACCGACACGCTGGCGCGCCTTCTCGGCGACGGTATGAAAACAACACTCGGTCAAAGCGTCGTGGTCGAAACCATCAGCGGCGCGAGCGGCACCATCGCCACCGGGCGCGTCGCCCACGCCAGTCCGGATGGCTACACGCTCATTATCGGCAACTGGACCAGCCACGTCGGCTCGCCGGCGATCTACACACTCGACTACGACATCATGAAGGATCTGCAGCCGGTCTCGCTGCTGGCGGCTTCGCCGTTGTGGATCGTCGGCAAGAACGGCCTGCCGCCGCAGAGCGCGGCCGAGCTGATCGCCTGGCTCAAGGCGCGAACCGAGCCGACCACATTCGGCACCATCGGCGCCGGTAGCGCCGGCCATCTGTGCGGCCTGTTCTTCGCGCAGAAGATCGGTGCGCGCTTCCAGTTCGTGCCGTATCGCGGCGGCGCGCCGGCCATGCAGGATTTGATCGGAGGCCAAATCGATCTGTCGTGCCTCGAAGCCTCGCAGACCATGGCCAATGTCGAAGCCGGGCGCTTTCGCGCCTATGCTGTGATGGGCGAACAGCGTTGGCCGAAATCGCCCACGACGCCGACCATGATCGAGTCCGGCGTGCAGGGCTTGAGCCTCTCGTTCTGGCACGGGCTGTGGACTACGAAAGGCACGTCCAAGGAGGCAGTCGAGCGCCTCGATGCCGCGGTCAAGACGACGCTGGCCGATCCTGCGGTGAAGGGCCGCATCGAGGCGCTGGGCCAGGTCATCTTCCCCGCCGAGCAGCAAAACCCGCAGGCGCTCGCGGCCTATCACAAGGCCGAGCTCGACAAGTGGTGGCCGATCATCAAGGCGGCCGGGATCAAAGCCGGCGATTAGTTTGTTTGGTCGTCTCTAGTCGGGCGGCGATCGTTCACCGATGGCGATGGCGCTAAGCCCGCCGACGCCGACCATGACCGCGCCGACGATCAGCGCCACCGCGACCGGTGCGCGGTCGCCGTAGTGGAAATTGGCAAAGGCTTGGGCGCGCGCCACGCCGATCGACACCGCGGTCGCGGCGATCATCAGCGAAACGGCGAGCGCCACGGTGGCGAACAGTTCGATGCCGAGCAGGCGGCAGTGCTTTATTCTTTTGGTGGAAACAGGCGATGCAAAACCGGCCGGCCCGATCAGCGTAGTCATGGCACAGATCATCCTTCGCGAATCAGTCGTGTTCGATGCTTGCAAAGTGCCCCGCGACTTTGACGAAGCTATTGAGAAATCAAGGCGATTCGGTCTTTTTGGTTAATGCATGGTTAACACCGGCGGCGCTGACGGTAATAAACGACCGCTGTGCTTTTTGAGTCACTCACAAAGCCGGTTCGGCGGTGGCCGGAACGTGCTCCATAGTGACGTGGCCTGGCTCGCTCGCGACACGCTTGAGCCAGGCGCGAACTGCCGGGAACGCGCCGAGGTCGTAGTCGCACTGATGCGCGATGTGGGTGTACGCATAGAGCGCGATGTCGGCGATGGTGTAATGATCTGCTGCGAAGAAGTCGTGCACGGCAAGATGCTTCTCCATCACGCCGAGCGCGCGATGGCCTTCTTCCATCCAATCCTCGAAGGCGTGCTGCTGCAGCTCGCGTCCGCCCCTCACTAGCGTCAGCCAGAAATAGGCGGCGCCGAGATTGGGCTCGAGACTGTGCTGCTCGAAGAACATCCACTGCATCGCGTCGGCGCGGTCCATGCGGTCCTCGGGCGCCAGCTGCGTGCCGCCGGCGATGTACCAGAGGATGGCGTTGGACTCGGCGAGATAACGGCCGGGCGCGACTTCGAGCAGCGGCACCTGGCCGTTCGGATTCTTGGCCAAAAATTCCGGCGTGTGGCTGTCGCCCTTGAGGATGTCGATCTCGACCAGCCGATAGGGTACGTTGAGCTGCGCCAAGGCAAGGCGTGCCTTGTAGCTATTCCCCGACCGCTGCATCGAATAGAGCGTAAACATCGCCGCTCCCGAGGTCCCGTGCCGCTGTAGCGCGCGAAGATGCGACTACGACTTGAACGCGGCGATGTCGTGACCGTTCAGAGTTGGCCGCTCAAGGTCAGCCGTTCAAGCGGTCGCCGCTCAAGGTTCCGCCCGGGCGGGCGCCATTGTAGGAGTTTCGGTGGGGAAAGGCATTTTTTCTTCGTGCGCCGCATCCGGATTGCTGCGCTGCAAGGTCAGCACGAACAGCGCCAGCATGGCGGGCGCGCCGAGCGGGATCAGCGTCGCCTGGGTGAAGCTGCGGGCGAGGAGCGGCACGAGCCAGACCGCCGCCATCGCGGTCTTCTGATACGGACCGAAGCCGCGGGCGAAGCCGTCGGCGGCGAGGAATGCGAGCGCCGGCGACAGCACCATCATGTCGTAGTCGAGCGTGTAGGGCGTTGCTAGCATCGCGCCGATGCAGAGGCCCGCGGCTTTCAGCGGCTTCGGCGCCGTCCTGTCGCGCCACAGCCAGGCCGTCGCCACGGCAACGGCGAGCGTCATCACCGCCTGGACGACGTAAGCGAGTGGCACCGGCGCGCCCCACATCCGCGCCCAGGAGAAGATGCTCTGAATCTTGTGCCAGCCAGTGTCGCCCTGCTCGAGCACGACCGAGCGGGTGAACTGGGCACCGACCAGAAACGCGTCCCAGACGTCTGTACCGAAAGCGAAGGTCGCCGCCAGCGTCAGCAGCGCCACGGTCGCGGCGGCGGCGAAGATGCTGCGCCAATAGCCGCCGGCGGCGAGCGCGATCGGAATCAAGAGTCCGAATTGCGGCTTGTAGGCCATGAGGCCGAACAAAACGCCACTGAGAAGCGGCCTGCGGTCGAGGTATAAAAGCCCGCCGCCCAACAGCGCAGCGGTGAGGAAACCGTTGTGGCCGTGCCCGACATTAATCAGCACCGCCGGAAAGGCGAGCGCCAGCAGCATCCAGTCGAACGTCGTTCCGCCCGGGACCGGCGACGCGATGGCGCGAATAACCAGTAGATAGAGGCGAAGCGTCACCGCCTGCCAGACGAACAGCGCCAGGCCATACGGCAGCAGCGCCAAAATGGCGGCGACAAATAGAAAGTACGGCGGATAGTGCCAGCCATAGAACGGCGTCGACGGGCCGAAGATCGCTTGCTCGCGGGCGTATTGGGTCGCCGAATCGAACGGCGCGTCCGGATTGCCTTCGAGCACATAGGTGCCGGCGGCGTAGACGTTGGAGAAATCGGTGCCGAGCGGCCGGCCTTGCAGGTCGACGCCGGCTTTGGCGGTCATGACCAGATAGAGCAAGCCGGCGGCCGAGGCGAACAGCACCGTGACCGCCACCACGCGAATGCGCTCGCGGCTGAGCCAGTCGCCACTCCTCAAAGCTTGGCGCAGGCGGTTCATGGAGGCTCCATTATTCCTCGTGCGGCGGCCATTTGGCCCGTCCGGCCTTAAAGGAGTGTTGCGCGGAAGACCGGGTTCGCCGGAATGCCGAAAATTTGAGGATTTGTCGGGATTTGGCGCTTGCCTGTGCTTAACGGGCGCTTTAGGAAGACGCGCCCTGAAAGGGCATTGGCAAACCGGAGACCTTTGGAGACTAGAGATGGCCTTCCTCGCGGACCAGATCATGCGCATTAAGCCGTCAGCCACTATGGCTGTCACGGATAAAGCGCGTGCGCTGAAACTGGCTGGCCGCGACGTCATCGGTCTAGGCGCCGGCGAGCCAGATTTCGACACGCCCGACAACATCAAAGAGGCGGCGATCAAGGCGATCCGCGACGGCAAGGCGTCGAAGTACACCGCCGTGGAGGGCCTCGCCGAGCTCAAGGCCGCCGCGGCAAGCAAGCTCAAGCGCGAGAACGCGCTCGACTACAAGCCGTCGCAGATCATCATCGGCACCGGCGGCAAGCAGGTGCTGTACAACGCGCTGATGGCGACGCTGAACCCCGGCGACGAGGTGATCATCCCGGCGCCGTACTGGGTCAGCTATCCGGACATGGTGCTGTTGGCCGGCGGCACGCCGGTCGAGGTCGTAGCCACCATGGCGTCCGGCTACAAGATGAAGCCGGAGCAGCTGGAAAAGGCGATCACGCCGAAGACCAAGTGGATCATCTTCAACTCGCCATCGAATCCGACCGGCGCCGCTTATACGAAAGACGAGCTGAAAGCGGTGACTGACGTCCTGATGCGCCATCCGCACGTCCATGTCATGAGCGACGACATGTACGAGCACCTGGTCTACGACGACTTCAAGTTCTACTCGCCGGCGCAGCTCGAGCCACGGCTCTATGAGCGCACGCTCACCGTGAACGGCTGCTCGAAAGCCTATTGCATGACCGGCTGGCGCATCGGCTACGCCGGCGGACCGGAGCCGTTGATCAAGGCGATGGCGATCATCCAGTCGCAGTCGACGTCGAACCCGACGGCGGTGTCACAATGGGCCGCGGTCGAGGCGCTGACCGGGCCGCAGGATTTCATCGCCAAGCACAACAGGATCTTCAAGGAGCGCCGCGACCTCTGCGTCTCGATGCTCAACCAGGCCCGCGGCATCCAGTGCCCGAAGCCGGAAGGCGCGTTCTACGTCTATCCGTCGTGCGCCGGCACCATCGGCAAGAAGGCACCAACTGGCAAGACGCTGAAAACCGACGAAGACTTCGCCACCGAGCTGCTCGAGGCTGAAGGCGTTGCGGTGGTGCAGGGCACGCCGTTCGGTCTCGGCCCGGCGTTCCGCATCCCCTACGCCACGGCGACCAGCGCCTTGGAAGAGGCCTGCACTCGCATCCAGCGCTTCTGCGGCAATTTGCAGTAGCCGCTTTGGCTCGGCCGTGCGTCTGCCTGCCCGTTCACAATGATCCGAATGGGCGGGCAGACGGCGGCGTTATTCTCGCTTAGACTTACCACCGAGGGCTCGTCGGGGGGCTGCGTGAGGGGAGATTCCGTATGATTCGCAAAGACTTTGCAGGCGCGGCGGTCGGCGCTGCAGCGCTGGTCATGGCGTTTGCCGCGCCGGCCGCATCGCAGCAGCAGCGCGTGCAGGCCGGCACGCTCGAATGCTCGCTGTCATCCGGCATCGGGATGGTGGTCGCCTCACAACGCAACATCGCCTGCAATTTCAAGCCGAACGGCGGACCGCCCGAGGCCTATGCTGGCACCATGTCGCGGATCGGCCTCGACATCGGCATCACCGGCGGCGGCGCCATCATCTGGGCCGTGTTCACCACCACCAACCTCTATTCCGGCATTCTGACAGGGACCTATGTGGGCGCGAGCGCCGAAATGTCGATCGCCGCAGGCCTCGGCGCCAATGTGCTGGTCGGGGGCTCGAACCGCGCGGTGGCGTTGCAGCCGCTGTCGGTGCAAGGTCAGGTCGGACTCAATATCGCCGCCGGCGTCAGCCAATTGGAATTGCATCTCGCTCAGTGAGTCGTAAGCTGATGCCGTCCGAGGGGACGGCTGGCGGCGGCGGTAACAGTCGGGGTTGCGCCGATAGGCGCGCGCAATGTCGCGCCCCTTGACCAAGCCGGGCGCTGCCTGAAACGATGGCTTGCCCCCAAAGCTTGCGGGCAGGGGGCAACAGCCCGCTGCGGAGGTGATCAATGGCAACAAACGGCGGCAACGGCACGCGCGCCAGCAGCCCGCGTTGTGTCGCGCTGGTCGGTCCATTCCAGAGCGGCAAGACAACGCTGCTTGAAGCGATCCTCGCCCGCACCGGCGCCGTCGCGCGCCAGGGTACCATCGAAGCCGGCAACACCGTCGGCGATGCCAGCAAGGAAGCCCGCCATCACAAGATGAGCGTCGAGCTCTCGGTCGCCACCACGACTTTCATGGGCGACGCCTACACCTTCCTCGACTGTCCCGGCTCGGTCGAATTCGCCCACGACATGCGTGCGGCGCTGCCGGCGGTCGACGCCGCCATCGTGGTCTGCGAGATGGACGAGAAGAAGATCCCGCAGCTGCAGCTTATCTTGCGCGAGCTGGAAGACCAGAAAATCCCGCGCATCCTGTTCGTCAACAAGATCGACAAGGCCGACTCCAGCGTCCGCGATCTACTGGCGCTGTTGCAGCCGGCGTCGCGCACCAAGCTGATCTTGCGGCAGATCCCGACTTTCGCAGGCGACATCATCACCGGTTTCGTCGATCTCGCGCTGGAGCGCGCCTTTGTCTACAAGGAGCACGCGGCGTCCGAAGTTGTGCCGCTCGAAGGCGACGCCGCCGACCGGGAAAAGACCGCGCGCTTCTCCATGCTGGAGACGCTGGCCGATCACGACGACAAGCTGATGGAGCAGCTGCTCGAAGACATTGAGCCGCCGCGCGACAAGGTGTTCGACGATCTGACCCGCGAGTTGCGCGAGGGTTTGGTCTGTCCGGTGCTGATGGGCACGGCGGCGCGCGCCAACGGAGTGCTGCGCCTGCTGAAAGCGCTGCGCCACGAATCGCCCGGCATCGCCGAGACCGCTAAGCGCCTCGGCGTGAAGGCCGGCGCCGGCGACGCCGTCGCCTATGTGCTCAAAACTCTGAACACCACCCACGGCGGCAAGCTGTCGATCGCCCGCGTGCTGTCCGGCCAGATCGGCGACGGCACCACGCTCTCGACAGGCGACGGCGAAGTCGGCCGTGTCGCCGGCGTGTTCAAGCTTCTGGGCCAGACCACCGAGAAGCGCGGGCCGGCCGCGGTCGGCGAGACCGTCGGCTTTGCCAAGCTCGACAAGGCCAAGACCGGCGAAACCTTGAGCACCGGCAAGCAGGCGCACGCGGCGGTCGCCAAGATCGAGCCCTATGCGCCGGTGCTCGCCATCGCCATCACCGCCAAGGAACGCAAGGACGACGTGAAGCTCGGCCAGGCGCTCAACAAGCTCGCCGAGGAAGATCCCTCGATTACCATCGTGCACAACCCCGAAACCCACGAGGTCGTGCTGTGGGGGCAGGGCGAGATGCACCTGCGCGTCGCCACCGAGCGATTGCACGACCGCTTCGGCGTCGCCATCGAGCGCCGCCAGCCGAGCGTCGGCTACAAGGAAACAATTCGCAAAGGCGTGGTGCAGCGCGGCCGGCACAAGAAACAGTCCGGGGGTCACGGCCAGTACGGAGACTGCGTGCTCGATATCAAGCCGATGCCGCGTGGCGCGGGCTTCTCGTTCGAGGACAAGATCACCGGCGGCGTGGTGCCGCGCAATTACATTCCGGCCGTCGAGGAAGGCGTCATCGACGCGCTCAAGCACGGGCCGCTCGGCTTCCCGGTGGTGGACCTGCACGTGGCGCTGGTCGACGGCTCGTATCATACCGTGGACTCGTCCGACATGGCGTTCCAGTTGGCGGGCCGCATCGGCATCCACGAAGGCCTGCCGCAGTGCCAGCCGGTACTGCTCGAGCCGATCCACTTGGTCGAGATCGTCTGCCCGTCGGAGGCCACCGCCAAGATCAACGCGTTGATGTCGGGCCGCCGCGGCCAAATCCTCGGCTTCGACACCCGCGAAGGCTGGGAAGGCTGGGACGTGGTGCGCGCCAAAATGCCGGAAGCGGAAATCGGCGATCTGATCGTCGAGGTTCGCTCGGCGACGGCCGGCGCCGGCACGTTCACCTTCAAATTCGATCACATGGCGGAATTGACCGGCCGCACCGCCGATCAGATCGTCGCGGCGCGCCGCGCCGCGGAATAAATGGACCAATAAGCTGCATTGCCTTCGAGCCGATTTGCGCGGCGCGCGTCGGAACCGTCATGCGGCGCGCTGTCCAATCGCAGCGCGGGACAACCGACGACCGCGTAAAATCCGTGCGAGTGAATTTTACCGTCAATGCCGAAGGCGGCGCTTCTGAAAGCCAATCTCGCGCCGCATGGTCGGCGGCCGTCAGCCCGCCGCGAAGCGGGGACGCGCCGGTCAAGAAGCTCACCCGCGGCGCGCTGGCCGATACTTAGAAGATCAATCGCGAACGTTGTCTCTCGCCGTCATGCCGGGCTTGTCCCGGCCATCGACGTCTTTAATGTCTGCATCGCCGTAAGACGTGGATGCCCGGCACGAGGCGGGGCATGACTAGTCGCCAGCGGAGAATTGACCATGCCAGCCTATTGGGTCGCGCGTTCCAAGATCAACGATCCGATCGAATACAAGAAATACACCGACCTGGTGCCGGCGATCATCGCCAAATTCGGCGGCAAGGTCTTGGCGCGCGGCGGCCGCTTCCAGGTGATGGAAGGGCCGCAGAAGTTTCAGCGCTTCGTGGTGATCGAGTTCCCGACATTCGAGCAGGGCGTCGCCTGCTTTCAATCGGACGAATACAATAAGGCCGCCGCATTCCGCCGCGCCAACGGCGCCGGTGAGGTCGAGACCATCATGGTCGAAAGCGGCGACGCGACCAAATAGCGATCACGCCGCGGCGCGCGGCTCGCCGCCGCCGGACCGCGGCACCGGCAGGCCGTCGGCGGCGTATTCGTTGAGCTTGTTGCGCAGCGTGCGGATCGAGATGCCGAGGACGTTGGCGGCGTGGGTGCGGTTGCCGAGGCAATGCTTCAGCGTCTCCAGGATCAGGTCGCGCTCGACCTCGGCGACGGTGCGGCCGACCAGCGCGCGCGACACCTGCTCGGCGGCGAGCGCGGCGTGGGCCACGCTCGGTGCGCGTTGCTGATCGAGCCGCGCGCCGTCGGGCGCCAGGATCGCTTCCGGTCCGATCTCCTCGCCGCTCGCCATCAGCACGGCGCGGTGCATGGTGTTTTCCAGTTCCCGCACGTTGCCCTCCAGGCGGCGCAATTGGCCGCACTGGGCAAGATTTGCCTGGTGCATGGTTAGCACCCGGTTAATGACGGCCACTTGGCGCCCAACAAGGCGAGGGCGTCACCGCAAAGCCACGGCGCGAGTTCGGCGGGCGCCAACGGCCGCCCACCAAAGACGCGAAAGCCGGCCATCGCGGCCAACTGTCGTGGGCTCAGACGTTCGGGTAGCTTATTGGCGGTATTGTTGGATACGCGTCGTGCGCAGGCCGGCAAGGCCATGCTGGTCGATCGAGTATTGCCAGGACAGGAATTCCTCGACA
>Ga0182041_10000617_pt1 | contig 16962 bp, 19 predicted proteins | sample flu12Cox44000178_FD_125967 | JGI IMG/M metagenome (GOLD analysis project Ga0182041, IMG submission 125967) | Lab enrichment of tropical soil microbial communities from Luquillo Experimental Forest, Puerto Rico - flux8day.12C.oxic.44.000.178 | ecosystem: Environmental > Terrestrial > Soil >...
CCCCCGTCAGCGTTCAGGAACGGGCGGACCCGGTCGAGCACGGCTTGAATGTTATCCTTTGAGACCATTGGAATTGCTCCTGGAAGGGCCGAACCTCTTTTGGCCGGCCTCGCATGACATCTTCGTAAGGGCAACCGACGTGCCAGCCACGATGTGCCGGATTCCCGTAAATTGGCGATCTGTTCCGCCGCCCAACGGTGTTCCCGACCGTTGAAGCGGGGATTATTTCCCACCGATGCCCAGAAACCCGCACCCCAGCTTCGATGAGGTCTCCTCGCCCATTTTCGGGGGAGCGGTTCGCGTGGTGTCAGCGGCGGTAGTGCGGATGGATGATGCCTTCGCTTGGAAGAACGGGCTTGAACTCCTTGTGGCAGTTTTCACAGACGTCCGTCAGGTCGTCGCCGGCCTTCAAGAACGCTGGGAGGTCCTTGGAGTGCGCCGCCGCAACGGCTCTCATCGCAGTGTCGGTCAGCTTTTGCGCGTTCGGCTTCCAGTCCGGCTTGACCACCCATCCATCGTCCGCCTGTCCGGTCCCGCCGAGCGAAATCAACGTCCCGGCTGCCGCAAGCTGCATGGCGTGATGCTCGAGTTCTTCCCAATCCTGGTCCGTCTTGGGAGCCTGGCCATCTCTCCCGGCGTCCCACAGCACATGGCTCGCGTGGTCCACAAGAGCGACCATCACGGCATTGATGCTGATCGCCAGTGGGACAGGCGCCCTCATGAGCGGTCCTTGCTGCGACGCGGACGTCTGCTCCACTCGGGCATTGCATGCGGCAAGAAATAGAATGCTTGCGCCAAGAAACATGGCTCCTGCCGTCGACAAACCCTGCTCAGGATGAATCGGCTTCATCGTCCACTCTCCATTTTCGAGCTGAGTGCTATGATGCGGCGGCGTGCAGCGCATGCTCCAGGATCGGGCTCACCGCACTCATCTCGAACGGTTTGTCGAGAACCATGAACGCGCCCCGCCCGCACGCTTCCTGCTGCAGTTCTGGACTGCCGTATGCCGTCATCAAGATGACTGGCGTCGTGGGCGATTGGGCACGTAGGGCGGTCAGCAGGCGGAGATCCCCGGAGTCAGGCAGGTGGAGATCGAGGAGCACGGCGTCGGTCGGAACAACACCGCTGGAGAAGGCGCGTATAGCGGTGGCGCCGTCACCTGCCTCGACGATTTGAAATCCTGCATCCCGGAGAGTCTCCGCCAGAGACCATCGAAGGAGCGCTTCGCCGTCGACGATCAGAATCGTCGGCGTGTGTTTCTTTGCCGACGCCGGGGAATTCTCAGCATGCTCCAGCGTCGTGAGTGCGTCTGCCTGCGATGATTCGAGCCGCATACAACAACCGTCGCGTTTCCATTCAAGACGGAGGCCATGCGGGTGCCTGCAAGGCGATGGGCGGTGGTGGTCTGGCATCCGAGTTGCGTCGGTACGTTAGCGGTTCGGGTGACTGCCTCCTCACATGGAGGGTCTTATGACGCGGGTTGGAATGCTGACCATAGCGTGCGTTGGTCTCACGTCTGTCGGATTGCTCGCGGGCGGACGGCAGACAAGCACCGCTGAATCGGGAAGCCAGGACTTCCAGATTTTCTGCTCTTCGTGTCACGGCACGTCAGCGAAGGGCGACGGCGTGCTCGCGGGTTCGCTGAAGAAGCGCCCAGCCGATCTCACACAATTGTCGAGGAAGAACGACGGTGTCTTTCCCGCGGATGCGGTCTTCAAAGTCATCGATGAAGGCCACGAGACCAAAGATATGCCGGCTTGGACGGAGGTGTTCGCGAAGTCGCAGGAGAGCACTGGACCGGACGCAGCGAAAGCAAGAATTCGCAGGCTGATGCGGTACCTCGAGACACTGCAGGAGAAGCGGTAGACGGGATAGCCGTCATGCGATAGCGCACTCGCCGTCTGCCTGTTCCTCGGAACCCGCCGATTTCCGGTGGCGGGAATCCGGCGCTCCCGGGCTGGCTTCTGCTCAATCGCCAACAAATCGGCCGGCGGTCCTCGGCGCACATCGTGCTTGCGCTTCTTCATTAGAGTTTTCAGATCGCTATCCGCTTCATTGAGAGGGAGGTGCTTATGTACACAGGCCTCATGAAACCCGAGTTTCCGTTTCTCCGCCGCCTGACGAGCGATCTCAACTACTTCTTCAACCGGTTCGGGGTCGAGAACCCGTTTGTCGAAACCGAGACGACGTGGACCCCGACGCTGGAGGTGTTCGAGAAGGGTAACGAGTTCTTCGTCAAAGTAGACGTACCAGGCCTGAAACCCGAGGACCTCACCGTCGAGATCACGGAATCAGCGCTCGCGATCAAGGGCGAGCGCAAGCTGGAAAAGGAGGAGAAGGACACAGGGTTCTACCGATGCGAACGCAGCTATGGGAGCTTCTACCGGTCGATTCCGCTGCCTGAGGGGGTCAAGATCGATCTCGCGAAAGCGACGATCAAGAACGGCGTTCTGGAGGTGAAGATGCCGACCACCCCGATCGAGGCCAAGAAGCGCCGCCTCGAAATCGCCGAGGCCGTTGTCGGCGAGAAGGTCACAAAACACGCCGCGTAGAGCGTCCCACCCGGCGCGGCTGCAGTGAGGGCTGCGCTGGGTTCTCATCTCGAAGGGACCGGTCGGTTCAGGCACGCCTCTTGCCTGATCCCCCGAGTGCGGGGAGGATGCCATGTCACACGCATTCGGGCTTCGGAGCATCGTCGGGTTGATGGAACACGCCGCGTTCGTCATCATCGGGTTCGTACTGATGGTGCTGGGACTCGGCCTCGGCGTGACGATCATGATGCTGCCCGTCGGAATCGTCATCGGCCTCGTTGGTCTGGCCATGTTCGTGGGAGGGCTGTTCGCGCGCCTCAACGCGAAGTGAGGACAGGGTCATTTTCGATTCCAGGCGGCGAAACAACGCCGCATCCCGGGGAATAATCCGCACTTCCAAAGATCCTCGCTCACGAAAGACCGACACTTTTGCGGAGATCCCTACCCGATCTCGTGGCACACGCGTTGCCTTGAGTAACGGCGCCATGAACATCCGAACGATTCTGTGCCCGCTTGATCTGTCCGATACGTCTCGGCATGCGCTGGAACATGCCGCCGCGATCGCCCGGTGGTATTCAGCGCGAATCATCGCACTGCACGTGCACAAAGCGCTCGCGGGCGCTCCGGCAACCGTCGGGGCAGGTTTGCGCGCGACCGACGACGGACTCGGCATTGCGGATTTCCTGCCCGAGCTCGACGACGCCGTTCGGACGGCGCGTGGGGGCAACCTGGAGGTGGACGCAGAGGTCGTCGATGGATCGCAAACAGCGAGCATCATCGCGGATTACGCGAAGCAGTCACCAGTGGATCTGATCGTCATGGGGACGCACGGGTTGAGCGGCTTCCGGCATCTGGTGCTCGGCTCGGTAACCGAGACCGTGATCAGGCTGGCGTCGTGCCCCGTGCTGGCTGTCCCACCGCGTGCGCACTCGGTTTCGTCGCTGCCGTTCAAGCGCCTGTTGTGGCCGACGGATTTCTCTTCGTCTTCACTGGCCGCGCTGGAGCTCGCGTTTTCGTTCGCGCAGGAAGCCGGCGCGAACATCACGTTGATGCACGTAGTGGACGAAGCCGAGGAGAAAGCACTGTTCGTGGCGCGACCCTATGACATCCACGAGCACGCTCGGCTTGCTGACCAGCGCGCGTCCGAGCAGTTGCTCCGCCTCGTGCCCGATACAGTCCGGGACTGGGCGTCGCCGGTCGTTCGGCTCGCCCGGGGCGTCCCCGCAGAGGAAATCCTGCACGTGGCAGAGGATGAGAGAACCGATCTCATCATGATGGGAGTGCAGGGCCGGAAGCCGCTCGACCTGATGGTGTTCGGCTCGACAACCAACCAGGTTGTACGCCGCGCGCGCTGTCCGGTCCTCACGGTTCGACGCTAGCGGGCCTTCTTCTCTGCCGCGGCGACCTGCGTGAGCCCCAGCGGAGACGCGTGTGGATTCAGGTGGGCGAGCACATCCGTTTGGCGTTCCTGGGTCTTCACTTCGCGAGGGCAGTCGTCTGGCTCGACACGCACTGCCACCGTCCATCGCGTTTCACAAACACATCCGTAAAACGCGACCGGCTGCTGGAGGCGTACCCATGGAGCGTGCCCTGGCTGGTGTTCACTCCCGTGACGACGGCGACATCTCCATAAGGGCGCACCTTCATGTCGTCGAGCTTGAATGACGTCAGTCGGGAGGCGCCCGTCGTGTCGATGTCGATGTCCTCCGACTTGTTCCAGACCGAGCCTTCTTGATCGACGCTCGCGTACTCGTCGGCGTACAAGCGATTCAGAGCGGCCGCATCACGCTTGATCACCGATTCCTTCCACGAATTCTCCAAGGCAATGAGCTCCGGTCCCGCCGTGGGCTTCTGAGCGCAACTTGCTGGCGCGACCGAGAGGCCGATCAACACGAATCTCAAGACGCGTTTCATGAGCGTACCCTCCATCCGGCTTCCGTCCTCGACAAGCCCCGCTCAGGCTGCGCATCCAGTCACACCACGCGGCGGCGGAATAGGCGCAATTCATCGGCGCCTGCACACTCCCGGACCAGATGGCAGATGCCGGAGCAGCTCGATGTCGCATGAGAGTGAGCTGGCGCGCCAATATCGTCGCGGATTTCTTCCCATTCGTCGTCAAGCCCCATGATGCCGTTGGCTGCTGCAGCAATCTGGCCAAACGTCGCTCCCGGAAAACGCCGGATCAAGATGGTTTCGATCTTCTGCCGATCGAGCATGGCAACCTCCTCGCTCAAGTGTCGCGAGTCATCGATGCCGACTCATGGTCGCATTTCGCAATCGACATGCCGGGATATTCGCCAGATTTCCGGCACGTTCCGATCGTCGCCGGAATGCGAAAGATGCGATGCTCGCAGCGATGTCGGATTTTCGGCAGTCGATGCCTGCCGACCAAGGATCAAGGACGGACCGGGAACCAAGGACGGACCAAGCACCAAGCCTTAAGAAACAAGGACTAAGCCTGGGCCTTACGAAACAAGGACTAAGCCTGGCCCCTGCCGGGGCCGTCGGCGTCGGCCGACGCCCAGAAAGGACACCCCGAACAGTCCGCCTCGGTCACGACTCGCGGCGCTTCAGGCAATCGCACGCAGAGAGCGCGGGTCCAGTTGCTGACATGAAGGAAGTCGGATCGCTTCCTGAACAGGATCCAACGGCAACTGAGCGGTGCGGTTTTAGAGTTCATCGGGGACGTCATCCCAAACCTCCGCCTTCAGGCGGCCGCTTCTGTCTCTCGTTGTTTCAGAGAGACCCGCACGGGGATACCGCGCTGGACGCTGGCGGTTACCGTGCAGAAGTCCTCGAAGAGCTCGGAGCACCGCTCCAGCCGCGCACCGTCTGCCCCCACCACGGGCTCCAGCTCCACGTGGATCCCGTCGATGCGAAAACGGCCGCGCTCGTTTCGGGCGACGTGCGTTGTGACGTTCACGGTGAGGTCCTTCACATCCATCCGGGCGCGCCTCAAGCAGAACGTCAAGCTGGCGGCCAGGCAGTTGCCCACGGCGGCGCCGAGGACTGCCGCAGCGTTCGGTGCGCGAGCGCCCCCGAGCGGCGCCGGTTCGTCGAACCGAATAGTCGGCGCGCCCGGGACATCGTTGAACTGAGCAACGAACTCGTAGTCGCGGGCGAGCCGCAGGGTGACGTGATGCGAACGATCGTCTGACATGGTCCCTCCCTGCATCACTGGGCTCGACTAGCTCCGCCAGGCTTCGACTCGATTACGAGGATTGGCAAACAGCTCGATCCACACCGCCGCGCACTTCTTGCGGTAGCCCGATCCGTCCCGCAACAGCGGCTGCAGACAGACCTCGCCTTCGACCGCGCACCCCGATTCGAGGCACGGATCTTTCGAGGCAGCGCACTCGTCCGTGTACTGCTTCTCAATCGCGGCGCACGCCTCGAGATAGGTTCGCCGGGTCTCGGCGGCGAGCAGTTGCAGCAGAACCGACTTCGGCAGTCGGCCTTCCGCTGCGAACTCCATCAACTTGCCGGGCGTACCGACGCATTGATTGACGAAGTTCAGAGCAGCTCGATCGTGCGTTGGGTCGTCGCATTTGCCGAGCATCCTCCTGGTCGAAAGCTCGAAGTGATGCATGTGGTCGACAGGCGGCTCCATGCCTTCCGCTAGAAAAACCTGCCCTCGAGCATCGACGATGACGTCAATCGTGCTGTCCATGGCCATTCTCCGCCGCCGGAGGTTGCAAGTTCGCTGCCGCGCTATCTAGGACTCGTTTGCCGGAATTTCGGCAGTAGCGGTCCGAAAGACCTGAAGTAAAGGACGGCTCGATGCGCGTCCGGCACGGGCATTGCCTTGTTCCGATCACGACGGATTGGATTGCCGGCCTTCCGGCAGTTCCAGGAGCTTGAGAGGAGGGGTGAGATGCGGACACGAATTCTGGTCGGCGGGATCCTGTTCGTCGCGGCCATCTGCGCGGGAACGGTCGTCGTTCGGGCCGGAATCAACATCGGCTCGGACACGCAATGGACGGTTGTCAACTTCCTGGAGCCCGTGCTGGTCAAGGGACAGTTCGTCATGGGGAAGGTGCTCATCGTTCACGACAACGCGAAGATGGCGCGCGGCGAGGCGTGCACGACCTTCTATCGGTTCGATCCGGCTGAGGGTCCGAAAGAAGAGCTTGTCTCGTTCCACTGCAACCCCAAGAAGACCGGCGCTGCCGCCACGACGACCTTTACGACCGTGTCGAGTGAGCCTGGATGCAAGAAACTCGTCGAGTATCAGATCGCGGGCGATGCGGAGGCTCACGGGATCCCGATCAAGTAGCGGATCGCCCCACGGGCGAGCGAGATCATGATGACAGCATCTGCACCGATTGACGCCGACGCGCTGCGGATTCGGCATGAGTTCCTCACCTTGCCGGATCTGCGCGCGTCGGTCGCCTCTTTCGCCAACCTTCTGAACGTGTCAGAGCGTCACGCCCGCCTGGTTCTGGAATCGCTGGTGGACGAAGGCTTCCTCAAGCGGGCCGCTGACGGTCTGTACGAGCGGGGCTGATTTTCTCGCGCAGGTGCGGATTATTCCCCTGCGCAGGCTACGGACAAATTCCACGCGTTGCCGAAATCCCAGCTGTCTGCGCGCAATCCCGCGAAACGTCCGTCCGTGGTACGGCCGTTGCGTTGAGCCCGTGCATTCACCAACTGACCAGCGTGGTTTGCCGCAGGACCGGGAGGAGCAACGTGCCTACTACCGTGTGGACTGTGCAACGCAGCGTTCGAACGGGCATCATGTGCGTGGCTTTGCTCGCACTCGCGCACGCCGCGCACGCGATGCCGATGTTCGCGCGCAAGTATCAAACCAGTTGTCAAACGTGTCACATCGTCTTCCCGAAGCTCAACGCCTTCGGTGAAGCGTTCCGCCTCCGTGGGTACCGGATGCCCGGCGAGACGGAAGAAATGATCAAGCAGCCGCCGGTCCCGCTCGGCGCGCCCGCGTACAAGAAGCTGTGGCCGCAGGCCGTGTGGCCGGGCGAGATCTCGAGCAACGTCCCGCTGGCCGTCAACGTCAAGCTGGCGGACGTGAACACGTCGACCGTGAACGAGGACGGCACCGTGACCAGTATCAGGAACGACCTCCAGTTTCCTCAGGAGGTCAACATCTTTGGCGCCGGCACGCTCGGTGAGCACGTGTCGTACTTCAGCGAGGTGACCTTCGCGGAGAACCCGGACGGTTCCGCGTCAGTGGAATTGGAGCACGCGCGCTTCGATTTCGACTCGCCCTTCGGACCCGAGGATCTCTTCCACTTCCGATTCGGGAAGTTCGCGCCGAACGTCGCCGATGGATTCCAGGAAATGTGGATCTCCACCGACGCCCCGATCGACTCGATCTTCAATTACAACCCGATCGGTCTGAACGGCGGCACCGCCCTTGGCGCGGACGCGCTCGCACCGAACCCCATTTCGTTGCCGGCGCGCATCCGCGGCATCGAGGGCTACGGCATCATCCACCATCGCGCGCTGTGGGTCGCGGGGCTCGCCAATGGCGTCACGGCGGTACCCGCAGACACGACCGGGCGGTTCGACGGCAACAACGCGAAGGACGTCTATGCGCGGTTCGACTACAAGATTGGCGGGATGGGGCTGGACGGCGACACCGGCGGGCAGCCCATTCCGGACAAGAACTGGCGCGACAATTCACTGCGGCTCGGCGTGTTCACGTATCGTGGCGACGCGTCCGGCATCCCATACGCCGTCACGACCGACGTGGGCACCAAAGCAAACATCGAGGACGCTCATTTTCTGCGAGCGGGATTCTACGCGAGCGTCTTCTATCAGGACCTCAACGTGTTCGCCGGCTATCTCCACGGCAGCGACACGTTGAACACCACCGACGCGGTCACCGGCGCGCTGATCCGAGCGATCGAGCCCACCTACCACGCCTGGTTTACGCAGGCGGATTACCTGATCTTTCCCTGGCTGCAGGCGTCAGGCCGCTACGAAGCGGTGACGCCTGCCGACCCGTCCGTTCAGAGCCTTCGCATCGGGACGTTCAACGTGAGCGCGCTCGTGCGGGCCAATGTCAAAGCCATGCTCGAGTATCAACGTGATTTGCGTCAGGGCGACAACCACTCCCTCAACGCCCTGTTGCGGTTCGCGTTCTGAACTGGAGCATCCAAACTGGAGAATCTTATGAAGCTCGTCGTCGCGCTACTCTCTTCCGTCGGCCTGGCCATCGCGAGCGCCGACGGGGGTGGCAGAATCGAAGGCACTGTGAAAGCAACCGGGCTCCCATCGAGCGCCGACGCGGTCGTCTACGTCCAACAGGTTCCGGGCAAGTTCCCCGCGCCCGCCAAGCCGGCCGAAATGGACCAGCGGTCGATGCAATTCATTCCGCACGTGCTGCCCATCGTCGTGGGGACCACGATTCGGTTCCTCAACAGCGATCCGACGCAGCACAATGTCTTCTCACCTGACCACGAGAAGTACAATCTTGGCACCTGGCCGCAGGGACAGACGAAGGATCACGTCTTCGGCACCTGTGCAAAGGCCCCGTGCACGTACGTCCAGCTCTGCCGCATCCATCCTGAGATGGAGGCTTACATCGTTGTGTTACAGAACCCGTTTTTCGCGGTCACGACGAGCGACGGAAAATATAAGATCGACAACGTGCCGCCCGGTGCCTACTCGCTGGGGGTGTGGCACCCGAAGCAGAAGGCTCAGCCGAAGCCGGTGACGGTCGATGCGTCCAAGCCGGCCGCCGTCGATTTCGTACTGGCCAAGTAATGTGGTTCACGCGGTGAGCGCGCGCGACAGGCGCGGCGTCGTGGTCCTCGTCGTCTCGGGCGTTCTCGTCGTGTTGTCTGCGAGCACGATGCCGGGAGCGGCGCAAAAGAGAGAGGGCGCGGCCGAGGTCACGCCCGTGACCGGCCCCAGCACGATCCGTCATCTCGGGAAGACGATCGAGACCTCCAGCATGGGGTGGGCGGGCCAGTGGAGCCCGCCGCCGGGGCTGGTCACTTCGCCGGCCCCGCCCCCCGCCGCTCAAGGCACCCTCGCGCTGGCCGGCGCGGACTTGTACCGCATCAGTTGCCGCGCCTGCCACAAGCCGGATGGCGCGGGGGCGCCGCCCGAGATCAACTCCATCATTGGGCCGATTCAGGCCGCCTCGGTTCAATGGATGACCGACCGTATGAAGGCGATGGGACGGCCGGCCGACCGCGCCTTCATCCAACAGCTGACGTCGGGCACTGAAGCCGACCTGCAGAAGCGCCTCAGGCAAGGGGGCCACAACATGCCGTCGTTCGATCATTTGTCGGACGCCGAGATCACGGTCTTGCGTCCGTACCTGGATCAGATGGCGGGCCTGCCCGGCGCCGCCGGACGGCAGCGGCACATCACGGAGCCGACGGCGCGCGTCGGGGAGCTGATCGTCAAAGGGACCTGCCACGTCTGCCACGATGCGACAGGCCCTGAAAGCCCACCAACGACCGCGCTGAGCGGGGTCATCCCTCCGCTCTCCAGCATGCCTCACCAGAAGACGTTCGCCGACTTTGTACGGAAAGTACGGGAGGGAACGCCGATTCCCGCGGGCACGTCGGGCGTCTGGTCCCGCGGCCGCATGCCCGTGTTCAACTATTTGTCGGAGCAGGAGGCAGCGGCCGCGTACTCGTACTTGAGCCTCTATCCGCCTAGGTAGAGACGTGTATACTCCGCCGCATGCCAAAGCGATGGCCCCCGGTCGTCGGCGGAATACTGATGAACCTGGCGCTCGGATCGCTCTACGCCTGGAGCGTGTTCGTGCTGCCGCTCGAGCGCGAATTCAAATGGACGCGCGCGCAGACGTCCTGGGTCTTTACGATCGCCATCGTCTGCTTCGCGCTGTCGTTCATCATCGCCGGCCGGATCCAGGATCTGAAGGGTCCGCGGATCTGCGCGGCGATAGGAGGCCTGCTGGTCAGCGGCGGCTTCCTGCTGTCGAGCGCGGCTGATTCGCTCCTCAGCCTGTATTTATCGCTGGGCGTGATCGTCGGACTGGGCAACGGCTTCGGGTACGCGACGCCCATGCCGGTGGGCTCGAAGTGGTTCCCGGACAAACGCGGGCTCGTCGTGGGGCTCATGGTCGGCGGCTACGGCGCCGGATCGGCGATCGTCGGTCCGGTCGCCACGTCACTCGTGGACAGTGTCGGATGGCGCGCGACATTCCAGATTCTCGGCGTCGTGTTTTTCGCGATGACCATGATCGGGACGGCGCTCTTGAAGAATCCGCCGCCCGGGTATCAGCCGCCCAACTGGCGGCCGGCCTCAGGCACGGTGGTGACGGCAACCGACACCACGACGAGTGAAATGCTTCGGACGGGTACCTTCTACGCGTTGTGGGTCGCGTACTGTTTAGGGACGACCGCCGGCCTGATGACCATCAGCCAGCTCGTGCCCTTCGCGCGGAACGCGGGCCTTGCGGCAAGCGTCGCGACCTTCGCCATCACCGTGGGCGCGTTTGGGAATGCCGGCGGGCGCATTCTCTCCGGCTGGATGTCCGATGCCATCGGACGCCTGCAGACGCTGAAGGCCATGGTGCTGCTGTCGGCGATCGCGATGCCTGCTCTGTTTCTGCTGCGCCAGCAGGTGCTGCCCTTCTATCTCCTTGTCGCCGTGGTGTACTGGTGCTACGGCACCCAGCTATCTGTGTTCGCGTCAACGACGGCGGATTTCTACGGGACAAAGAACCTTGGCATGAACTACGGCGTGCTGTTCACGGCGTGGGGAACGGCCGGCATCCTTGGACCGACCATCGCCGGTCGCGTGTTCGACCGCTTCGCCGATTATCGCTACGCCTTCTTCGCCGCGTCCGCGCTCGCGCTCGTCGCGCTCGCGTCACTGACGCTCGCCCGCACCCCTTCACGCAAGACCGTCAGCGTTTAGCCCGCCCGCACGGGATTTCCTTGTCAGAGCGGCCGCGACCGCGAAATACTCACGTCATGCCGCTCTACGAATATCGATGTCGCGCCTGCGGCCACCAGTTCGAAGCGCTGGTCCGTGGTACTGGCCGGCCCGTCTGCCCCTCGTGTCGAGGCGACGATCTCGAGCAACTGGTATCGCTGTTCGGGGTCAGCTCCGAGACGACGCGGCAGGCCAACCTCCAGGCTGGGCGGAAGCGCCTTCGAAAGGACCAACGAGACAAGGCGATCGCGGAGCAGGAAGAGAGTGAACGCCACCACGACTGAGTGTTCCTGAGACCCCGGCTGTCATGTTTTCTCGTCTTCGACCGATAAGCGCGGGCATGGAACCGCATGACACTACCAGCTTTTGTGACGCTCCGCCGGTGATTCTCGTGGAGCGCCGTCGGCTACCCGATCGGCGGGCTTTCTGGCGGGGGGGACGGCGTGACGCGGACTGGTTCAACCGGCCCATGGGCGCCTGGCGTCAGGTCGAGCACCGCCTGTCGCCGTGGCGGCAGTGGATCACTGCCCTGCCGTTGTTCCGGGTTTCGCACCGCTCTCGAGCAGAAACCTGACCACGGTTTCGTACTTCGATGTCTTCGCGGCATCGAGGGCCGTACGGCCGTCAGCAGTGGCCGCGTTGAGATCAACACCCAACCCCGCGATCAATTTGACGGCCTCGAGCGTGAGCGCTTCGCGTTCGCTTCGCTCCGGTTGTATCCACGCTTCGCCACCACCCATGCCGACGGCGGCCATCAAGGTCGTCGTGACCTCGACACGATGCTGAAAGCCGCCGCCTTTTGCCGCAACGACACGATCGCCACGCTGCACGAAGAGCGGATCGGCGCCGTAGTCGACGAGGAGGCGCATGACGTCCGGCCCGCCGAATCGCGCCGCGAGCCAGAAGGCCGTCGCGCCAACGAGCTCTGGACTGAAGTGAAAATCCTTCGACGAGCGTCGGGTTGGCGTCCAACCGCCGAGCCGAGCGTTGGGATCCGCGCCGTGCGCGAGGAGGACGTCCACCATCGCCTTGTCTCGGCGCATGATCGCGCAATGCAACGCGGAGAATCCGGCTCGAGCCGCGTTGGGATCCGCCCCGTGCTCGAGCAGTAGCGCCACCAGGTTCCGATAGCCGGCATGAGCGGCGAGCGCGGTCGCACTGACGCCCCAGGCATCCCGGTCGTCGACGTTGGCACCCGCCGCGAGGAGAAGTCCCGCCGAGTCGGCATCGCCCACGCGGGCGGCGAACATCAGCGCGCTGTCGCCGCCGTGCGGGATCGCGCGGTTGTAGTCGAGATAGCCGTGCGGCGGCACCGCCATCACTTCGGTCCACGTGTCGGATCGCGCATGAACGTCCGCGCCGTGCGCGAGCAACACCCGCACGACGTCGGGATGTTGTTGCGACACCGCCCACATCAGCGCCGTCTGGCCGCGGGCCGCGCGCGCGTTGACGTTGGCGCCGCCGGAGACGAGCTGAGCGACGACAGCAGGACTGCCTGAGCGTGCCGCGACCATCACCGGCGTTTCGCCGTGCAACAGCGTCACGTTCGGGTTAGCGCCTGCTTGCAACAATCGCCGGACCATCCGCTCGCTGCCGTTGAGGCTCGCCGTCCAGAGCGGCGTCACGCCGAGGTCGGTCGCCGCGTTGACGCGCGCGCCCGCTCTGAGCAGGAGATCGGCGCCCTCGAGGTCGTCGCGGTAGCTCGCCCAATGAAGCGCCGTGGTGCCGTCCGCTGCGGCGACGTTGACGTCCGCGTTCGCGCCGACGAGCGCGCGCAGCGCCGTCGTATCGCCGTTTCTCGCCGCGTCGAGGATCGGCGCACGTTCGGCCGCGGCGGCACCCGGAGCCGCCGCGAGCACCACCACCCAGGGGATCAGGCGGCGCACCGTTCAGACTCCCGAGAGCATGTCGAGCGGGAGCTTGCCGGTGCTGCCACCGATCTTCTCCACCGGCGTCCCCATTTTGTCCATCAGCGTGACCAGCAGGTTGGCCATCGTCGGCTGGTTCGAATAGGCGAGGTGCCGCCCGCCTTTGAGCGTCCCCGAGCCGCCGCCGACGACGAGGAGCGGCAGGTTGTCGCCCGAGTGGCGCGTGCTGTTGGAGATGCCGGAGCCGTACAGGATGGTCACATGATCCAGCAGCGTGCCGTCGCCGTCGGGAGTCGCGCGCAGCTTGGCCAGATACTTCGAGAACAACTCGACGTGATAGCGGTTGATCTTCGACATGTGCGCAATCAATTCGGGGATGTCGTTGTGATGCGAGAGCGGATGGTGCGCTTCGGGCACGCCGATCTGAGGATAGGGGCGCGCGCTCTGCTCCTTGCCGATCATGAACGTCATCACGCGGGTGAGATCAGACTGAAGCGCGAGCAACTGCAAGTCGAGCATCAGGGCCAGATGATCCTCGAAGACGGGCGGCGCGCCCTGCGGTTGTTCTACGGCGGGCAGCGCAACGTCGGACTGCTCCTCGGCCCTCTGAATACGACGCTCGACGTCACGAACCGCCTCGACGTACTCGTCGACCTTCGTGCGATCCCCGGCGCCGAGATCGCTCTTGATGCTCGCCAGCTTCTCCGCCACCGAATCAAGAATGCTCTTGCGCTGGCGCAGTCTCGCCTCGCGCGCTTTCCGATCGGTGCTGCCGCTGTCGCCGAACAGGCGCTCGAAGACCGCGCGCGGATTCCATTCCATGGGCAGCGGCTGCGTCGGGCTCCGCCAGGACAACGTGTGGGTGTACACGCAGCTCAGGTTCCCGGTGCACGCGCCCGCGTTGGCGGGCGCGTCCATCGAGAGCTCGAGCGACGGCACCTGCGTCTCCGCGGCAAAGTGTCGCGCCAACAACTGATCGATCGACACGTCGGCAACGATTTCGATTTCGTTTCGTCCGCCTCGCGTCGTGCCCGTGAGAAACGATCCCGAGGCGCCGGCATGGATGTAGTTCCAGTTGGCCTTGATGCCCGACAGCACGAGCAGCTGCTGACGGTACGGTTGGAGCGGTTCCAGAATCGGTGAGAGCGCGAACGCCTCGCCTTCGCCCTTGGGCAACCAGTGCTCCATGGCCATCCCATTCGGCACGTAGAACGTCTGGAACCGGTGGACCGGCCGCGCCGCGGCGCGACCGCGTAACGAGAACGCCGGGACCATCGCGTCCAGGAACGGCAGCGCCAGCGTCGCGCCCAGCCCTCTGAGGAGGGTCCGCCGCGGCAACGATTTCGACGAGAGGAACATCATCTCAAGAACTCCGGAGTGTTCACGATTCCCAGGATGATCGACGACCAGCGATAGTTATGCGCGGCGGCGTCGCGGACGATCTTTCTCACGGCCGGCCAATCGGAGTACTCCAGCCGTCGACCGAGCGCGTAGGCCAGAAGTTTCGCGGTCAGCGTGCGCGGGAACTGGTCCGGCTGCGCGAGCAGGAGCGCCCGCAGCCCCGACAGCCCGTCAATCGTGGCACCAGCGACGGTCGTGCCGCTCGCGTCCACCGGGTTCCCCGATTCGTCCACGCTGCGCCAACCGCCGATCACGTCGAAGTTTTCGAGCGCGAACCCGAGCGGATCGATCGCCGAATGACAGCTGTTGCAGGACGGATTCTGCCGATGTTCCGCCAGCCGCTCGCGGATCGACTTCGGGCGGGCGCCCGGTTTGGCATTCAGGTTCATGTCGACACCGGGAGGCGGCGGCGGCACCGGCAGACCAAAAATGTTGTTGAGCAGCCATTTCCCACGCAACACCGGCGATGTGCGATCGGGATACGACGTCGTCGCGAGCAGCGCGCCCTGCGCGAGCACGCCGCCCCGCTGGTCGTGGTCCGGGAGCGTGACGCGACGAAAACGACTGCCGTAAATGCCGGGAATCCCGTAATGGCGCGCGAGCCGTTCGTTGACGAACGTGTAGTCCGCGTCGAGCAGATCGACGACGCTGCGATCGTCGCGGATGGTGCTGCCGACGAACAGCTCGGTCTCGCGCCGAAGCCCCTGCATCAAGCTCAGGTCGTAGTTGGGATATCGTTCCGGATCGACGACCACTTCATCGACGCGCCGGAGATTGAGCCACTGCGCCGCGAAATCGTTGACCAGCGCGTCGATCGCGCGCGGATCGGCCAGCATGCGCCGCACTTCTTTTTCGAGAACCGGAGGGCTCCCGAGCTCGCCGCGCTCGGCCAGCGACAGCAACCGGTCGTCGGGAATGCTGCTCCAGAGGAAAAACGACAGACGCGAGGCGAGCGCGATATCTGACCGATCGCGATGGACGCGCAGCAGGAAATCGGGATCGAGCAGCATGCGCTCGAGCGCGAATTGAATGCCGCCGGCAAAGTCTCCGGCTTCCGCTCGACCGGCGTCAAAGAACTCGACCAACGTCTGCAGATCACCAGTGGTCACGGGGCGCCGGTACGCGAGCCGCGCGTACTTCGAAAGGATGCTCGTGGCGCACGGTTTCTCCTCCGCGGCCGTTGCCGGCTCGCAGACGAAGATCGCGCGAGGGGCCGGGCTCGCCGCCCGGCCGACGCCGGACGACGGGTACGGTCCGGCGATTTGCACCGAGCCGACGCCGGCATAGCCCATGTACACCTGATCGTCGGTGATGACCCGCCCACGTTGGAGCGGCTGCGGCAGGCCCTCCGGCTCCCACAGCTCCCTCACGAACGAAACGCCGACAATGTGTGGACCGGCGGGGATTTCCGTGCGGACCTCCAGCCCGGAGTCTCCGCCGACCTGCATGTACTTTTCCCACGAGTCGTCGCCGGCGAAACCCGGTTCGCCGTCTCCCGCATAACTCGACGCAGCCGGCCGGCCCTTGGCTCCGCCGCCGACGGTAAACCGCTTGACGAGCTTCCCGTCAAAGCGAACGTCGAGCTGCTGCGGCCAGCCCATCCCCTTGATGTAGTCCTGATACTGCCGTTGGAGCCGGACCTTGATGACGTACTGGCCGTCAAGCGGAAAATCAAGATGAATCGCGAGGCCGCCACGGGAGCCGAACGGCAGATCTTCGTCCTGCCGGTCGTCCTGCACGACATGCAATGGGATTTCGAACGTCGCGACGCTGGGACTTGCGGGGCCTAGACCCGTGACGAGCCGCGTGACCTGGCGGGCTACCGAGAGGTATCGCTCCAGGTGGGCCGGTGAGATCGACAGGGAATCGGCGAAGTTGTCGAAGCTGCCGTCGGCGGTCTCGTCGCCGGGCAGCAACGGCTTCACGTCGACGCTCGCCGGGTCGAGCGCGAACAGGTCTCGAATCGCGTTGTTGTATTCGCTTCGATTGAGCCGGTGAACGGCGCTCGTCCTTCCAGGATTCGGGCTGCTGGCCCACGCGCGATCGATTTCCGCTTCAAGCCCCTTCGCGAGCGCCTGATACGTCGCGGCGTCCGGACGAGGTCTTCCGGGCGGCGGCATCGAGCCCGAACGGAGTTTTGCGATCACGCGCTCCCACAGCTCAGGATTGGCGGCCGGTGTGGCCGGGTCGACGCCGTCGAACGCGATATCGGCGGTATGGAGCTTCTGGTTATGACAAGTAATGCAGTACGTGTGGAGAACGACGTCCAGAGCCGG
>Ga0182041_10000618_pt1 | contig 16953 bp, 18 predicted proteins | sample flu12Cox44000178_FD_125967 | JGI IMG/M metagenome (GOLD analysis project Ga0182041, IMG submission 125967) | Lab enrichment of tropical soil microbial communities from Luquillo Experimental Forest, Puerto Rico - flux8day.12C.oxic.44.000.178 | ecosystem: Environmental > Terrestrial > Soil >...
GCGCGGAGGACATCAGGTTCGATGCGGTCCGCCTTGGCTGCGGCGGCGACGCGCTCCGCGTGTCTTGTCCCTATGAGCAAGAGGAAAGCAACGAAGAACAGCACGATCGCGTTGGCGGATTTCCAGCAGCGGTTGGCGGACTCGAGTTCCGCAACCCGGGCAGCCAAGGCGCAAACGCCTACAGGTGAAGGATTCATTGGCACCTCCCGGAGTCGGGCAGGGCAATCCCTGTGGAGTTGGACGAGCGAGTAGGTCTCACCTTCTTTGCAGGTACAGGGCACGAGTTGCCTAAGGTTTTGTATCGCCAGGCAACTTTGCTGCGACGGAACCCTTAGGTTGTACCGGCGAGTTGTCCCGCGTCAAATAGAATAGGAAAGGAGTGATCTGGAAGGGCATTTTCTCGGTTTCAGCCACGGTGCCGACTGGCTTGGACTTGAGCATCCGCAATTGATCATTCCAGGGGTCGACTTTGATGCGTCCTCCAAGCGGCAGGGCAACGATGACATTGGCCGTCGGCTTCGCCTCGGACTCTGTCGAGGGCTTTGGCGACGCGAGCGCCCACTCGGTTGGAATCCTGTTGCCCAGGTCCGGGCTTATAAGGTTGGGGATCTCCTTCGACCGGTTCTTGAGCGCCTGGAGGAAAAGTTGCACGGTGTCGTAGTGGTCCTTATAGGGCGAGTTCCCGAGTAGTTCGATCCCCTTCTGGTTCGCGGCTTGTTCCTCTCCTGGAGAGCGCTCAAAGTCAAAGTGGCGGAACGTCTCCTTCTCGTCGAAGTGCAGGGTGTCAAAAAACCCGAATTGGGTGTTCACGTGATGCCCGAGCAAGACGTGACCCAGTTCGTGCGCCAAGATGGCCGCAAGGCTGGCTTCGTCGGGAAGCACGTCGACCAAGCCACGGCTCAAAACGATCGTGTGTCCCATGCTGAAGGACTCCAGCGTCGAAGTCATCAGGATGCGGCAACGAACTTCCGGCTGGATGTCCAGACCATTGCTCACTTCCAAGTTGTTGACCACCGTCTCCAGCACTTTGTCCACTTCGCCTTGCGGCGCCAGCAAGCCCTTACGCTCCAAATGGTCCATGACGTTTAGTTCTGCCTGTCGGTTCCAATAATGTTCCGCTTGAATTGGCGAATAGTCGTTGGCGGTATCTGCCAGATCGTTTATCGCCGTCGGGGACTCAATAAGTACCTTACTTAGCTCTTGTTCTTCGTGAGCGTGCCCAAGGTTGTAGCCCCAAAGCCGCGTTTGCGCGCGGAAGGGCTTGAAGGCCATTCTCGTCAGCCTCGGGTCATGCACGTTGCCTTGTTCGACGTACACGAAGGCCGGCAGCCATAGGTTTTTTCCGACACTGGTCCGCCAGCTATCGAAATTGAAGTAGTTGCTGGTCAGTGAGTACCCTCCATACGCGCCATTGAAGCGCACGATGCGATAATCCTGATCCTCCACCCAGATGCGCCCTACGAACCGTCCTTTGCCTGATTTCGGCAATGGCTCGACGTCAAAGACTAGACAACGAACTTCCCCTAAAAACTCGCGCCGCAGATACTCAATGTTGTAGTGCTGGCGGTCGAAACCATACATGTCCACGTAGATCATCTGCAGGAAGCCGCGTGGGACAAACTCCGTTGAGAAAAAGTCTCGCAAGCCTCCGAGCAGCTTGCGCTTTAAACCAGCCTCGCGCTCCATCGACTCGAGCTCCACTCCCTTCGCTAAATCGGCCCGGCCAAGAAAGTATTTGTCGCCGTTCGGCACCGCCTCTTTATCCTTATCTGGCAGCAGAAATTGGATGTAGGTCTCAATCAGTGGCGTATACTGACGAAGTAGTTGCATCTCCGCCTGTTCCTGCGCCACGATTCTGTCCACCACCTGGTTCGTGCCGTCCAGCTGCTGGGCAGTTGTGCCTAGCGGCATAGCACTAAGTACCAGCGCCGCTGGCAGAATCTTGAGGCTGCGCATTATCCCTCCCAACTTGGACCTTGGAGACAGCTCTCTGTCTCCCGAGACCACGGCCTCCACACGACTGGGGACCGTCTTTGGATATCCCTGGTATCCTTGCATACTGGATGCTGAATTGTAGGCAGCCGGTTGCAAAGCGGATGCCTAGATGGTTACCGAACGGCACATCCCTTTGGTTTTCGGCACCCCCAATCTCAGAAAATTGCACGCCGCGAGCAACGGATTGCTAGCCTCTAAAGCAAGTTTTGCGCTAATGTGGGGCTACAGGAAGGTTGCAAGGCACCGTGGTTTGATGTAGGGCCGGGGTCTTCGGGCATTAGGCGGCTTAGGAGGTTGCCAATGAACATGACGACAAGCACTCGACAAGTAGGCGGCGTCACTATTGTGGACATCAGCGGGCGAATTGTTCTCGGCGAAGAAAGCGCCGCGCTGCGCAACTTGGTGGGCGACCTGTTAAATAAGGGACATAAGAAGATTCTTTTCAATCTGGGCGACGTCGATTACATCGACAGCTCCGGTTTGGGACATCTGGTCAGTGCCTTCAGCAGCGTGGAGAAGCAGGGCGGAGAATTGAAGCTGCTCAACCTCACGAAAAAAGTCCAGGACGTGATGCAAATCACAAGGCTTTATACGGTCTTCGAGATCATGGACGACGAGGCCGCCGCCGTCAGGTCCTTCGCACCATCGTCAGCGGCGACCGTCTGAGGGTCGGACGGTGTTGTTGCCATCCATCGTGGAATGCACGCGGCCGTGAAATTGTCGGCGCGGGTCTTCCTTCTCGGCCAGATACCTTTGCCGAAAATCTGTTTTTCTGGTAACCCTGCTGATCAGGCAAAAGGTTGTTCCCGCGTCCCATCTCAATGGAAAACGCGGTCGAAGTCGTAGTAGTCGGAAAAGCGCTTGATCCGGCCGTTTTCAATCACAACAACGGAAGCGCCGCGACCCGAGATGCGCCGGGGCGCAGCCGGCCGGACGGTGTTGTCGCCGACGAAGGTTCCTGTCCAAACCCATTCTGCGGCCACCAGCGAGCCGCCATCGACGATACTTTTCAGGTGCCAGTTGAGATCGGGTAGATCCGCAATCATCGTGCGAATCGACTGCTTGATTTGCTCAGGTCCCACGTCGCGGGAAGGCCTGGCCATGTCTTCGTGAACCGCGTCGGAAGCCAGCAGTTTGTCCAGCGCCGCGAAATCGCGCCGATTCCACGCCAACACGTAGGCTTCGAGTAGGGCCTTTCCAGATGGTTCGGTTTGCGTTCTTGCTTGCCGGCTAGGGGTCAGCGTCAGGACGCAAAGAAGGATCGCCGAGGCGAAAAGACGTTTCATCATTGGAAGCTCCCATATGGGGGCATCGGCACACCGACCGGATGGAATTCGCGGCACGCACCCAACGAGCGGATTGTGCAGCAGTCAACCCGGTCGAGGCACTCCATCATACACATACTGGGAGGGCCGGACCGTGTGCGCTACAAGTCGCAAGCTCCTTGACCAGACCTACTGCGCGCTCTCCGGCCCGCTAGATGGATCGGCATCGTATGGCGAAGAGGTCTGACGATGTTGCCAGCTTGCTACTTGGGTGGGTTGCCATTTGCTCGCCAGTGTTTACTCAAAACAGGACCGCGAGCAGACCCAGAGAGTTGAGCATCGCCGGCACCGATGGCCAACCGTCCGGCCTTGTGGCGGTTCGGGCTGAAATGGAGGGAGTTGCAGAAGCTGGTATGCCCCTCTTGCGCGATGCTGCGGAAGCGACAGAGGAGGAGCTGGCGGCGGTGCACGAACAATTTGTAGCGCACTTCATGATCGCGGGCTTGGATTTCGACGGGCACCCAGACCTGGCAGGAATTCGGGACTCTGGCGCGAAATGGGCGCGATACTGCGTCTGGCTTTACGACCAAAAACAGCATTGGTATGGGAAGGATTTCTTAGCCGAGCAAATGGAGTCGCTGAGAAATCCCCAACCCTTTGAGGCCGGTCAGATTTCGAGCTCTCACATGGGGCGTGCAAATAGTTGGATAGCCGTCTAACGGGTTGTGAGGGCGGATGGCAGTTGGCCGGTGCGACAGCTGGTTCCGGTGCGTTCCTGTTTGGTTGAGTCGACGCCCGACGGAGAAAAGCCGACGGCAATAGTCATCACCCAGTTTGAGGGTGGGCAAACAATGGTCCACAGACAAGACGCAACAAAAATACATCTGCAGGCGGCTCTCGATAAGTGCGTCGGCGCGCTAAAGGGCACCACCGCACAGCCGCTGTCCCTCAATCGAACGATGGGGAACGGGTCGCGGCTCGGGTTGGCCAGCCGATAGTCGGCAAACCGTCGGCGGTGGCCAGTACGGCGAACCGAAAGTTTCTTCTGCGTCAGTTCGATTCGATACGAGCTCCTTTCCGCCCATGCACAACCCAGGGGGCCCGACGCAGATCTACCGTTTCACCGCCGCCGAGGAAGGAGGGGCGAAGATCGCAATCGGCGCCAATCCAACTTTCACGCTAACCATTCAGGTGATCGCACCGTGATCTCTGGCACCATGTGGCCTCTTTTCTATGGGCAAGCATAGCGTGTCAAAGCTTGCTGGGCGGTAGCCACGTCTCACCCCAATCAGGTAAAGACCTCATTGCAAATGCAGGCATCTCCCGGATTGCACCTCCAAGGGTATATCCCAAAACTAAGACTGTCACTTAACCCAAGTCCTCGAGTCGCATGACAGGGGCAGGATTCTCGTGGTGGGTCTTGCGGCTTCCGTTGCCTTGGATTCCGAACAATCCTGGCCCCACCTGCATTTTTAACGGTTCTCCCCGAGATACCCATCATGAATGGCCGGAGCGAAAAGCGGAGTCTGGATATCCCGAGAGACTGGCAACTCACCAAGCGCTTCAGGTGCCCGACGTGTGGCAAGCGTTATGCTGTCGTGGAATGGAAGCGCGAGGCGAAATGCCGACAGTGTGGAGACGCGCTTTATTGCGAGGATTCGCAGAGCCAGCCATCCGGTCAAGGCGGCTCTCCGGAAAGCCGTTGAACCGGTCGCAAAAGTCACTCGCGTCAGCCAAGCCAGTGGTCACCATGCTGCGATTCCTATCCGCAATCCACAATGTGGAATTGGCCGACGCCGCTTTCCGCAACCCTGCCAATGAGGAAAATGGCGGCGGGGTTCCGCAGCATCGGAAGTACCCGGCGAAAAGGGTGCGGTGCGAGATCGGCCATGCTCCCGTTAAGCACTTTTCTTAGCGCCTCTCACCTTCGCCCAGCGCGCCTTCTGTGCCTTCGACATCTTGGCCCTTGCGGCTGCGGAGACAGGTCGTTTCTTCTCGCGACCGGCGCCGTTCCTTCCGCCTAAGACCTTGATGGCTGTATTGACTGAGTCCAACTGCCTTTGCAACTTTGACGCTTCGTCTTTCAACGCTTCCAGGATGTTCATTGGCCCTCCGGCGACAATCTATCACACGAAATGGAGCACGCATGAGGTGTTAACTCGCAGGGCTATGGCACGCTGAAGCAACATGAAGATCGGTGAGGTTGCGGGCTTGCATTGCGCTTCCGGCGGCGAGAGCATTTGGCTTTGGAGTTGCGATGCTGCAAGCGGGACAACTTGTGCGTGTGAACCTAGCCGGTTTGCAGGCCGAGGGTGTAATGTTTCAGGCTGCCGTTACCGACGCGGTTGGGCACATCATCAAGCAGACCTCGGAACAGCCACCCAAGTATCTTGTAAAGTTGCTGTTCTCGTTTCGTGGAGTCACTGAAGTCGAGGTCCCGGCTGAACGCATCCACGCCGACAAATAATCCGGTTCAGGCCGTCCATGGGGACGCGGCCCAATTGGATTCATAGCAAGGCCATCGGGTCCGCACCTGCTCGCGACGTTCTTGTTTCCGTCGGATGTTTCGCAGTCTGGCGCGAAGCGGTGGCGGATGCTGTTAAGAGGACCTAAAAAACACTCCTCCAGACTGTGGGTGAATCGCGTGTAAGACCCTGAAACTCGCCGCCAGAGCTCGCCGACCGTCTACTTGATTACACAGGGCTTTCTGGCAGAGCCGAGCGCCTGGCGCTGAGGCACTGGCGAGCCGCGCCAAGCCTTTGTCTTCCTAGTGGCACAATATTGGCGGTGCCATGAGTTTTCGGTGATGCATCCAATGGTTTGAAGCGTGCTCTTCGATCGCACCGCAGGTCTCGAGGAGCGTGGAACCGCACATTCGGACTATAATCCCCGCATGGCATCCGCAAGGGACGGTTCCCGACCATTCGCCGATCGGCGCACTAAGGCGCTTAGTCTCGGTTGGAATGCCGGGCTCGTGATTTGGGATGGTCACGGCTCGAAGCGCGTGCAGCTGTTTCGTCCAATGGATGCCGAGCGTCCCGAGGTTAGTCTGATCCTGGTCGTGTTCGCTCTGTAATCCGTCCGGTCACACGACTCGGAGGCTAACGCGGCGAAAGGGAGCCGAAACTGGCGGGGTCGGAGACCAATCCGTAATGGCGGAGGAGTGCGTTCTCGTGAGTCAGGGCAGTCTGCTTCTCAAAATGGAACTACGCAGCAACCCTGAGACGCTGTGCGTAGTTCGAGATGCGCTCGGGAAACTCGCGGAAACGCTAGGGTTTCCTGAGACAGAATGCCGGGCTGTGGTCCTCGCCGTTGACGAAGCGTTGACGAACATCATTCGCCACGCCTATCAAGGACAGACCGAACGGCCGATCGAAGCTTCCTTTCGTCGCATTCAGGTGGCCCGGGATGGCGCGCGCAAACCCGCCCTTGAAATTGTTCTGGAAGATCGCGGCATCCGGGTACATGAAGAGCAGCTTTGCGGCCGCGCCTTGGAAGACATCCGAGCCGGCGGCCTGGGTTTGCATTTCATGCGAAAGAGCATGGATGCAGTAGAATTCCGGCGCAAGTGGGGCCGTAACCAGTTGCGTATGGTGAAATTGCTGGCTACGGCAGATCCCGCGAAAGGCTCGTGAGGCGAATTCATGATGCAGATCTCCGCACGCCAGTTGGACAAGACCACAATTCTGGATGTATCGGGAGACATTGACCTCGCGAGGTCCCCCGAATTTCGGAAAGTTGTCTTACGGGAGCTCCGCGAATTGCGCACGCCGCGTGTGGTGCTAAACCTAACGGCGGTTCGCTACATTGACAGCTCCGGCGTGGCTTCCCTGGTGGAGGCGCTCAAAGCGTCTCGCGACCTGGGCTCCCGCCTCATCCTGTTTGGCTTGAGCTCAGGGGTCCGGGAAGTCCTGCAGCTGTCCAAGTTGATCAGGGTTTTTGAGATCGCCGACACCGAAGAACAGGCCGTGGCACCCTAGGGTGGCAAAACCGGAGTCCCGGAAGGCTGGCCGTGAACGTCATGGAACTTACATCGCAAATCGGAGGATCTGTTACTGACAGCCTTGCGTATCTAGGGGGGTTAGCTTCGCTCGCCGGCCGCGCAGCGTACTTCACCTTTGTAGGCCCCTTTCGCGGCAAGCCACTTCGTTTGCCGCGTGCCGTTTCGCAAGCGATGCAGGTGGGCGTTCGGGCGCTACCGATCCTCTCCCTCATTACCTTTTTCATCGGCTTGATCCTGGCGCTGCAGGCCGCTTACGAACTGCGGAGATTAGGCGCCATGACTCTCGTGGCTAACGCCGTGGCTATTTCGATGACCAGAGAACTCGGACCGCTCATTACGGCAATCGTGGTCATCGGTCGTTCGGGATCGGCGTTTGCGGCGGAAATCGCCACGATGAAGGTCTCGGAAGAAATCGATGCCCTGGAGACGATGGCCATCCATCCCGTCGATTTCCTGGTGACGCCGAAATTCCTGGCGATGATCGTCATGCTGCCCTGCCTCACGATCTGGGCGAACTCCATGGGGATTCTAGGGGGAGCGTTGTTTGGTGTAGCGCAAGCAAATTTCACCTTGACGCGTTACATTCGGACTTCGCTTGATGCGCTCTTTCTGCGCGATATCGTGACGGGATTGGTCAAAAGCGTGATGTTCGGTATCACCATCACCGCGGTCGGATGCTACGAGGGACTTACCACCGGAGCGGGAGCCGAGCAGGTGGGACGGTCGACGACGCGCGCCGTGGTGGTTTCCATTTTTCTGGTTATCCTGGTTGACTTGGTTTTTACGATCCTCTTTTTCTTCATCAGCGCGCAGTAGAGTTGCTTGTATCGGAGCAGAAGTGATGGTTGAGACGGCCGAACACGCGGAGACGATGATTTCGCTGCACAATCTACGCGTGAGCTATGGCGAGCGAGAAATCTTGCATGGCATCAACTTCGACGTGATACGCGGCGAAACGTTGGTGATTCTAGGAGGTTCCGGCTCTGGCAAGAGCACGCTCTTGCGCACGCTTGTAGGTCTGGAAAAGCCCAGCTCAGGCGAAATCTGGCTTCGGGGAAAGAATCTAGCTGCGATTTCAAGCCAGGAGATGGCGGAGATTCGCAAGAAGATCGGGATGTCGTTTCAGGGGGGCGCGCTTTTTGGATCGATGACGGTTGGGGAAAACGTCGCCCTCCCCCTTCGCGAGCACACCAAGCTCGAGGATTCAACCATTGGAATCATCGTGCGGCTCAAACTGGATCAGGTGGGCTTGGCTGGATTCGAGAACTATATGCCATCGCAGCTCAGCGGGGGTATGAAGAAACGCGCCGCGGTAGCCCGCGCGCTGTCGATGGATCCGGAGATTCTGTTTTTCGACGAACCGTCAGCAGGTCTCGATCCGATTATCGCCGCGGGTGTCGACCAACTGATTTTGGAATTAAAGAAAGCTTTTCACATGACCATCATTGTGGTTACGCACGAGCTGGCGAGTGCCTTTCTGATCGCGGACCGCATGGTGCTAATCGATAAGGGAAATGTCGTGGCCATTGGCCCGGCCGAGGAGATGCGTGCGAGCACGCATCCTCGAGTGCGGCAGTTTCTCGACCGCGTCGCCGAGCCGGAGGTTGCGCAAGAGTTGGACTATCTGCAAATGCTGACGGAAAACCGTTAAGCGGCGGGGAAACGAGGTGTGCGATGGATTCGAAACGCGAGCAGGCCATGGTGGGGTCGTTCGTGCTCTTGGCTGGCGGCATCCTCGTGGCCATGGTCTTTACGCTGAGTGGCGCTTTCGGAGGCGCAGCCAAAACCTACCGTGCCTATTTTCCGTTTGCCGGTGGCCTGGAACCGGGAGCGACGGTCCGCTATGCGGGGGGGCCGAAGGTCGGACGTGTCGAAAAATTGCAGCTTGATCCAAAGGACTCGTCGCGCATCGAGATCACCTTCAGCGTGAAGTCTGATCTGCCGGTGAAGACGGACAGCCGCGCGAAGATTATGAGCATGACCCCGCTAGCCGACAATCATTTGGAAATTGTTGCGGGAAGCGAGAAAGCCCCGCTGGCTGCAGCAGGGACACTGTTGCCGTCTGAACCTTACGTCGATTTCAATGCGCTGACACAAAAGATCAACGATATTGCGCCGCAGGCCCAGCAGCTTCTTGCTACCCTCAATGGCCGCGCGAACGAATTGCAGGTGACGCTCGCACGCGTAAATGACTTGCTGAACGATTCGAATCGAGCGAATTTTTCGGGCGCGCTGGCGGAAACCCGCGGGATGGTCGCCGAAAACCGCGCTCCGGTAAAATCAGCGGTACAGAACCTGAGTTCTGCAAGCCAGAAGCTGGAACCCTTGCTTGGGGATTTGCGGAAAACTTCGGCGGAAGCCAATCAAGCTCTTGACCACATCGATGCCTTGATTGGAGAGAATCGCAAAGACGTTCGTCAAGCCATCCTCGAGCTTCGGCGATCGCTCGCTACTGTGACGGATTTAACGGGACGCCTGGATCAAACGCTGGATGTGAATTCAGAGAACATCGACGAGTTGCTCGAGAATCTGCGGCACGTTTCGGAAAACTTGAGAGAATTCACCAACACCATCAAGACCCGGCCCTATACCCTGATTCGCTCTAGCAGTCCACCAGAGCACAAAACAGGGGAGCCTCGATGAGCCCCACGAAGATAGACGCGGCCACAAGGCAGCTGGATAAAGCGCATTCGTTTGCGTTCGTCAAAGCTCCTTCGCTGAAAATGAGAGTTGTGACCTTTCTCTGTGTGATGATGGCCGGACTCCTTGGCAGTTGCGGGGCAGCGCGCCCCAGCAAGTATTACCAGTTGACCGTGCCCGGCGCCGCCGGGGCGCAAACGGCAGATTCCGCGCCGGAGGGGAAGGCAAACGATCCAATTCCACTGACGCTGCTCGTCGGCAATCTGATGGCCTCTCATCTCTACCGCGAAGACCGCATTGTCTATGGCGGAGCCGGAGAGCAAATGGGGACGTACGAATACCAGCGCTGGGCCGAGCCGCCCACCGAGATGGTGCAGGAAGTCTTGCTCCGAGCGTTGCGCTCTTCGGGGCGCTTTCGCGCAGTCTACGTGCAGAGGAGCAATATCAATGGCGACTTTCTGTTGCGTGGGCGGATCTATGATTTCAAGGAAATTTCCGGAAATCCGATGACCGCTAGAGTGACGATGGAATTGGAGATGCGCGACCTGAAGACTGGTGCAACGGTGTGGACGCACTACTACCAGCACGACGAACCGGTGAGTGGAAAAGACGTGCCGGCAGTGGTCGCGGCATTGGATAGGAACGTACAGCTGGGCGTGAAACAAGTTTTGGGAAGCTTGGAAGAGTATTTTGCGGCACATCCCGCAAAGTAGATCGAGACTTACCGGCAATTCAAAAAGAAAGCTCTAAGCGGTAACTCCTATTTTGCGGCGAAGGGTCAGCAGCGTTACGTCGTCCTCCAACTCAGTGTCGCGGCCGCGATACTCCTGGAGCCTCCGGAGCAGTGCCTCCGAGAAATCCGCCAACACGAGCGGACGCGGCAATTCCTTCACCGTCTTCTCCGCGAGTTCCCAGAAGCCTTTTGCTGTGAGTTGTGCTCCCTCTGGCGGACGAACCTCCGTCGCTCCGTCAGAGAAAGCCAGAATCATGTCTCCAGGGTGCAAGCGCACACTTTGCTGGTTATAAGTTTCCCCGGTTATATATCCGAGCGGGAACCCCTCGAGGCCTTCGCCCAGTTCTTGATACTGGCCTTCGCGCTCGCGCCACAACAGCATGCGCGGATGCGCCGCGTAGGCAAAATTGAATTCGCCCGTCGTGCCGTCAAAAGTACCTGTAACCACGGTGGTCAGCCGGAGCGGGCGGTCTGATTTTTCATTTGACAGCGTGAAGACATCATTGAGCGCGCCCAACAACCCAGCCGTGTCTCGAATATCCTGGAATTTGTGCAAGAGATGATGGACATGCCGGGCGACGCCGCTGGCCGTATATCCGTGGCCCACGCAATCAGCCAATACCACCCGGGCGATGTTGTCGGTGCAAGAAAACACCGCAGAAAGGTCACCGCCCTCGTCTCCCCCGGAAGGAACGGCAATCACATCGCTTTCCAATCCAGCCAGTTCCAAAGAGCGGTGCGCGCGCTCGTTGCCCGCCCACAGTTCCATACAGCCGAACGGACGCTGGTCCGACGTTGTACATGCGAATTGCTCGCGTTCGACTTTCTTGAATCCCATGGCGCATTCGATGCGGAGGAAACCAATCCAGTTACAAGGCGTCCTAGCTTAGCACTGTTAAGGCCTGCTCTCGGTAAGAGTGGAACGCCGGGCATAGCAACACCCGGCGCCATCGAAGTTTATAAAGATCCGTTTTCTTCTTGTTTCGGGCAAGTCCCTCCCGGAACCGCGTCCTGAATCGCACGTCCGGTCTGTTGCCGGCTCTTGCTATGCTCAGTGGCCGCCGGCTTGAATCACGCCGCAGGCGATGCGCGCGCCAGAGTTGCCGGAGGGATCCGTTTTGTAATCGTCTGCTTTCTCGTGAATCACCAAAGCGGTGCCACCTTCATGGAACAGCGAGTTTGGCCCGCCGCCGAGCGTTGCGTTCGCGTCTAAGAGCGACGCTTTGCCGGTTCCATCGGCGCCCACCTCGATATTCAGCAGATCTCCCGAGTGTGGTCCATCGGGATTGTCTTTTCCGTGTTTCTTTGACGTTGGATTGAAATGTGCCCCTGCGCTTGCGAATGCCGGGCCTTCACATTTTCCGACGGTATGAATGTGAATGCCGTGCGTGCCGGGCGGCAGCTGAGATACCTCGACTTCGAGACGAGTACCGCTACCGGACGGATGGATCGTGGCGGAACCGATCTTCTGCCCTTGCGCGTTGACGATGTCGGCGTGGCCGGACAACGATGCTTGACGTGGGATGGCGCGCGTCGTGCCAATCGTCGTCGCTAAACCGCATAGGCAGACGATAGCCATCCTAATCAAAAGTCGACGCATGAGAATCTACCTCCTTCGCGATTTTAGGGACCAACGGCCTCGTTCGCAGCCTATCCCCATGTTCAAAGCAGTGTCAACACTGCTCTCGGTCTTTGGTCGCCTACACTCGCAGCATGAAACCTTGAGCACATCGGCGATGGGGACATTGCGGGTTGCGCAGGCGTTCAAACCTTGTCGTCATCAGACCGGCTGCGCAAACCAGGGATGGCTCGGCGAGCGCATGCCTATTCTTGGGCCACTCCTTTTGACAGCATGAGAATCGAAGATAACTCGCCGCTCGCCATGCGACATCGATGTATACTCTTGGCAATAAGACAGACGAGATAGAAGCTCCAACGTATTGCGGATTTTTTGAAATTTTGCGTGCAGTGGTTTGGTATCTCTGAAAAAGCCCGCTTGTTCACAGGTAGCCATGTAGGCGAGGTGGAAGTATGGGTGAAGGAACTCCGGCGGTTGCTTCGTTTCATGCCCACGAACAAACGCTGGAAAAAGCGCACACCGCTGCCTGGTATGTGTGGTGCTCGGCCATCGCGGCGACAGCAACGACAGGCGGACTGTTCTGGGACATCTCCTGGCACTTGTCGATTGGCCGTGACACCTTCTGGACACCCGCGCACCTCGCGATCCATTTCGGTGCGGTTGTGGCGGGGATTTCGAGCGCGTATCTGATTGTCTCGACAACCTTTGGCAAGGATGCCACGCGTCGCGCCTCATCGGTGAGAATGTGGGGATTTTACGGACCCCTCGGGGCGTTTGTCTCGCTGTGGGGCGGACTAACGATGCTCACCTCGGCACCGTTTGACAATTGGTGGCACAACGCGTTTGGCCTGGACGTGCAGATCCTGAGTCCCCCCCACGTCGTTCTGATCCTGGGCATCTTTACCGTCGCACTCGGCGGTCTAATCTTGATTGTGGCCGAAATGAATCGAGCCAGCATGGAAGTTCGAGCGAAGCTGAACGGAGTCTTTCTGTATGCCGGATGCATGCTGACATTGCTGTTGCTCATGCTGATCTGGGAGTACACCGACCAGAATCTCATGCACTCGGCGATTTTCTACCGAGCCGTGGCTCTGGCCGTCCCGCCGATCCTTGTGGGCATTGCCCGGGCCTCGGGGTACCGTTGGGCGGCAACCAAGGTGGCCCTGATTTATTTCGTTCTTTGGCTCCTGACGCTTTGGCTCCTCCCACTGGTTCCGGCGGAGCCCAAGCTTGGGCCTGTTTATACGCCCATAACTCATCTCGTGCCGCTGCGGTTTCCGTTGCTGCTGTTTGCCGGCGCGGCGGCGCTCGATTATTTGCTCGACAAGACCGCTCCGCGGAACAGTTGGCTTCAAGCCGTTGTTGCAGGGACAGGGTTTCTCGTTGCACTAGTGGTTGTGCAATGGCCCATGGGCAGTTTTCTCATCTCATCCCATGCCGAGAATTGGATCTTTGGCACGGCCTATTACCCGTACATGATGCCTCCGAGCGCCTACAAATATGCTCATTCCTTCCAGGCCTACGAGGGGACGCCGGCAAGATTTTGGATCGGCATGGGCTACGCGCTGCTAGCGGCAATTCTGACCACGCGGATTGGCCTCGCCTGGGGGAGCTGGATGCACCGGATCAAAAGGTAGCACGTCCATGACGCGCGCCCTGTTTCTTCCGCTTCTTTCGATGATCTCACTACCCCTCGCCTGCGTGGCGCATGTGGGTAGTCCGGACGTCTTCTATGAAGGAAACGCGGGGCCGTACCGGCTTTTTGTAACCGTTCGGACACCGGCGATGATTCCGGGGATCGCGGCAATTGAAGTGAGGTCGCTCGACGGGCACGTCACCGGGATCAACATCGCGCCATCGCGCATCCTTGGGGAAGGATCGACGAACGCCCCGCCGCCAGACCATATGGACCGCTCCTCCACAGACCCGGATTATTTCACGGGAAGGCTATGGCTCATGGCGTCGGGAACCTACCAAGTCCGGATGGAGGTTTTCGGTGCGGGAGGTCAGGCGCAAATGGCCGTGCCTATCGCGGCCGCGGCAAGGAGCACGCTGCCAATCGAGAGGGCTTTGGGCGCGCTTCTATTGGGACTGATGGCGGTGTTGAGCGTTGCGCTCGTCGCCATTCTCGGAGCGGCCGCTCGGGAGAGCCAGCTCGAGCCGGGCACCGTGCCGTCGCCAGCCGAGCTTCGCTGGGGCCGGGTTGCCATAGCGGTCACGGCTGCGGCGATTTTGCTCATCCTGTTTTTCGGAAATTGGTGGTGGAATGTCGTGGCCGCGGTGCGCAAAGACTTGATGCTTTACAAACGCCCCCCGGTTGAAGTTTCGCTCGCGAACGGAAACACGCTTGTTTTGAAGATGGGGTTTTCCGTCTGGCATGACCGCCGAAAGGCCCTGCTGCTTGACAAGATCATTCCGGACCACGGCCATCTGATGCACGTATTCCTGTTGCGCCTGCCGGAGATGGACCGTTTCTATCATCTGCATCCGGATCGCACGGGGCAGGACCTGTTCTCCGAGGAATTGCCGTCGGTTTCCCAGGGCGACTACCAGGTCTTTGCGGACGTGGTGCGTGAATCCGGGTTTGCCGATACCATGACCGCGCAGATCACCTTGCCCGAGGTTTCGGGCCAAGCATGGAGCGGAGATGACTCAGCGACTTCCCCAACGCCAATAACCAGCGCAGAACAAAAGACCACCGCCGCCTTCGAGGATGGCGGCAATGCCGAATGGATGATGGGCGGTCAGGCAATTCGAGCGCAAACTCCCATGCTCTTGCGCTTTCGGGTCTTGGACCAGGCGGGCAAGCCGGTTACGGACCTCGAGCCGTACATGGGAATGGCCGGGCACCTTGTCGTCGTCAAGAAGGACTTAAGCGTTTTTTCGCACGTGCACCCGAGCGGCTCCGTACCTATGGCGGCCATCTGGCTCTTACAAGGGAGTGGGGCCGGGTCTGGCGACGCGATGGGCAGCATGCCAGGTATGCGGGAAGCTGCTCTGCCCTGGGAGATCACTTTCCCTTACGGGTTTCCTCAACCGGGTAAATACCGATTGTTTGTGCAGGTGAAGCGTCGAGGACGGATTGAAACCGCCGTGTTTGACACGAGTGTTGTTGCGCCTTAAATCTGCGGGCGCTACACACCGGGGCTCTTGTCCGTTGCCAGGGAAAATACAGGAATTCTTATGCCCGATCAGGTTTTAGTCGGCGTTCAAGGCCGGATTCTCACAATTCGCCTGAACAGGCCGGAGAAAAAGAACGCTCTCACTTTCGAAATGTATACGGGGTTGACTGAGGCATTGACGAAAGCGGACGGCGATCCCGCCGTCCGCGTTGTGCTGATCACCGGAGCCCCGGATTGCTTCACCGCCGGGAATGATCTGGCGGACTTTGCCGCCGCTCAGCCAGGGCAGGTGTCTCCCGCCATCCGCTACCTGGAGACGCTGGCGGCCGCTTCGAAGCCCGTGGTGGCCGCCGTTGCGGGAGCGGCCATCGGCATCGGCACGACGATGCTGTTGCACTGCGATCTGGTGTACGCCGCAGCGAGCGCACGGTTCCAGCTTCCGTTCGTGAACCTGGGTTTGTGCCCGGAAGCCGCGTCCAGCGCCGTATTGCCGGCGCTCGTGGGTCCTCACCGCGCCGCCGAGCTGCTGCTGCTCGGCGAGCCGTTCGGCGCGGAACGGGCGCGCGATCTGGGCATCGTGAATCAAGTCGTCACCGACGCGGATCTGCTGGCAACGGCAGGGGCAAAGGCCCAGCAACTGGCGGAAAAACCTCCCCGAGCGCTGAGGACGACCAAGATGCTTCTCAAATGGGGTCAGGCCGAGGTCGTCAAGCATGCCATGTCGCGCGAAGGCGAGCAATTTGCTGCATTGCTCGAGGGCCCCGAAGCGAAAGAGGCGTTGGCGGCGTTCCTGGAACGGCGCAAGCCGGACTTCTGCCGGTTCTGAGAATCTGCGCGAGGAGAAAAGCGCAGCCACATGAACGGAGGAGATGTCCGATGATGAAAAAAGCCGTGACCCTGGTCGTTGCAATCACGGTCTCCGTGACCTGCATTCCTGCTAGGACTCAGGTACCGAGTCGAGCTCGGAAACACAAGAATCCACCGCCGACACCGAATACCGTGGACCCGCAACTTATCGACAAACTTGCTGCCGCAAAAAAGCCAGCCGTAGGGCAGCCGCTTATCATCGGCGGGAAGACCGTATGCGGGCCGCGGGGAAATGCTGCTGGCGCAAAGATGCAAGAGCTGAACAATAACAAGAACCGGACCGATGAACCGGCGGACAGCGATTTAATCCCGATTAGTTGGGATGACTTGAACAACTTACCTGCTGACAGGGTGAACGATATTCAGGGTGCTCCCGTGTCTGTCGTCGGACATCTTTCAATCCGCGTGAAGGAGCAAACGGGGGCGCCCGGTGAGACGACCAACTGCAACCTTTTGAGCCCTGACGAAGTGGATTGGCACATGTACCTCACGAAAGGACCAAAGCAGCTCATTAAGACCGCGATCATCGTCGAGACGACTCCGCGGGTGCGCCCGAATCACAAGTGGACGACACAAATGTTGGCAGCTTACGTCAACCAGACCAAACAGGTTCGCGTCAGCGGCTGGCTAATGTATGACTTCCAACATCTCGACGTTGTAGGCACGGAGCGCGGAACAGTTTGGGAAGTACATCCCATAACGAAGATTGAAGTCCAAGACCAGACAGGGAATTGGGTGAATATCGAACC
>Ga0182041_10000621_pt1 | contig 16931 bp, 14 predicted proteins | sample flu12Cox44000178_FD_125967 | JGI IMG/M metagenome (GOLD analysis project Ga0182041, IMG submission 125967) | Lab enrichment of tropical soil microbial communities from Luquillo Experimental Forest, Puerto Rico - flux8day.12C.oxic.44.000.178 | ecosystem: Environmental > Terrestrial > Soil >...
CGGACCGGAAATCCATGTAGACTCAATGAATTATAGCATGATCCTGATATCCGGCTAATATGGCCACAGCAAGGTTAGGATCTTGCCGCGGCAAGCCGGGCGAAACCATGCGCTGAAACGCTGCTTGCAGGAGGACCCGCGCCGGGCCACTTCTGCCCGCGGGGGCACAAGTATGGACAGGCCAACCACAGAAACCGCCACGGTCGGCAATGTCGATGTCGAGGCCCTGTCGCACAACATTGCCCGCCTGATCGAAGAAGGCGGCAAGGCGCTCGCCGCGTATCTGAAGCCGCGTGAGGAAGGCAAGATTAAGGGGGATACCGCCGAAGACATCACCGATGTGGTCAAGTCGGTCGGCCGCGTGGCGGAATACTGGTTGTCGGACCCCCGCCGCGCGCTTGAGGTCCAGACCAGCCTGGGTCGCGCCTACCTCGAGCTGTGGGCCAGCACGGTCAAGCGTATGGCGGGCGAGCAGGCCGAACCGGTCGTCGCCCCGGACCCGCGGGACAAACGGTTCGCCGATCCCGAGTGGTCGCAAAATCAGTTCTTCGATTTTTTGAAGCAGGCCTATTTGCTCGGCACGCAATGGGCCGAACGCCTGGTCAAGGATGCTGGCGGAGTCGATGAGACGACCCGCAAGAAGGCCGAGTTCTACGTCAAGCAAATCGCGAATGCGGTTTCGCCGTCCAACTTCGTCTTCACCAATCCGGAATTACTGCGCGAGACGCTCGCCTCAAATGGCGAAAATCTTGTTCGCGGCATGCATATGCTTTCGGAAGACATCAAGGCCGGGCAAGGCACACTGAAAATTCGCCAGTCCGACCCTTCTATGTTCGATGTCGGCCGCAACCTCGCGGTCACGCCAGGCAAGGTCGTATTTCAAAACGAGTTGCTGCAGCTGATCCAGTACGAAGCAACGACGAAGCAGGTCCTGAAAACACCACTCCTGATCGTGCCGCCGTGGATCAACAAGTTCTACATCCTCGACCTGACACCGGAAAAATCTTTCATCAAGTGGTGCGTCAGTCAGGGCGTCACGGTTTTTGTCCTGTCCTGGGTCAATCCCGATGCGCGGCTCGCGAAAAAAAGCTTCGAAGAATACATGCGCGAGGGCGTTATTGCGGCTCTCGATGCGGTTGCGAAGGTGGCCGGAGAAAAACAGGTTCACGCCATCGGCTACTGTGTCGGCGGCACGCTGCTGTCGATCACCCTCGCCTATCTCGCCGCGAAAAAACAGAATCGCGTCAAGTCCGCGACGTTTTTCGCAGCGCAAGTTGACTTTACCTATGCCGGCGACCTGATGGTGTTCGTTGATGAAGAACGCATAAAACAACTCGAAGCACACATGAAGGAACAGGGCTATCTCGAGGCCTCGCGTATGGCCAACACCTTCAACATGCTTCGATCCAACGACCTGATCTGGCCTTACGTCGTCAACAATTACATGCGCGGCAAGAAGCCGATGCCGTTCGATATTCTGTATTGGAATTCCGATGCCACGCGCATGCCGGCTGGAAATCATTCGTTCTATTTGCGGAATTGCTATCTCGACAACAAGCTTTCAAAAGGCGAGATGGAAATCGGCGGAATCAAGCTCGACCTCAAAAAAGTGAAGGTGCCGGTCTACAATCTCGCGACCCGCGAAGATCACATTGCGCCAGCGAAATCGGTTTTGTTCGGATCGCAATTCTTCGGCGGTCCCGTCAAATACGTACTCGCCGGTTCCGGCCACATTGCCGGCGTCGTCAATCCGCCCAGCAAGCCGAAATACCAGTATTGGACCGGTGCAAAGCCGACCGGTTCAAATGTCGACGACTGGCTCAAAAAAGCAACCGAGCATCAAGGCTCATGGTGGCCGGATTGGCTAAAATGGCTGAAGTCGCATGACGCCAAGAAAACGGTTGCCGCGCGCAAGATCGGCGGCGGCAAGCTCAAACCGACGGAAGACGCGCCCGGCTCCTATGTCAAAGTAAAAAGCTGGACCTGACGTCGGCGGGCGGGACAGCGGGCGCAGCATCCACTATGCTCCCCGCCGAAAGCATCAAGATCGGGGAACAGCAATGACCAAGGAACTGCTGTGGCTGACGCTGACGATCATCCTGACCGGGCTAATGTGGGTCCCTTATATCCTCGACCGCATCGTGGTCCGTGGCCTGATGGGCACCATGGCCAACCCTTCGCGCAAGGACAAGCCGCAATCGGAATGGGCGCAGCGTCTCTATTTTGCTCATACCAACGCGGTTGAAAACCTGATCATTTTTGCACCCTTGGTGCTCATTCTCGACGCCCAGGGCCACTCGACCCCAAATACCGTGATCGCCTGCGCGGTCTATTTCTGGGCACGCCTCGCACACGCCGTCGTCTACACAATGGGCGTGCCGATCCTGCGCACGCTGGCATTCACAGTCGGATTTCTGGCGCAGGTTGCGCTGGTCTTTGCGGTGTTTGGCAAGCTCTAGTTTCGGGAAGCCGCCCGGTCGGCGATCGCGCGAAAGTCAACTCCGCGCGGCAGCATGCCAAAAGCCGAGCCATCTTTGGCATTCAGGCGCGAGGCGCAAAAGGCCTCGGATACCGCCGCTGGCGCATGCCGCGCCAGCAGTGCCGCCTGAAGTGTCACGATCAGATCGCGCACAAGAGCCCGCGCCTGCGACTCGTCATTGCGGTCGTGTGCAGCAAGCCGTTTCTCCAGGCGCGTCGTGGCGTCCTTGAGCCGGGCGTCCTTGCCGTCGCCCAGTTCATGACGCAACACATCGACCGCATTCGGGGTCCGTCCGATGGCGCGCAGCACGTCGAGGCACATGATGTTTCCAGAGCCCTCCCAGATCGAGTTGACCGGCGCCTCACGATAGAGGCGCGGCATGATGCTTTCCTCGATGTAACCGGAGCCGCCGAGCACCTCCATTGCTTCGTAGGTCACAAAGGGCGTGCGCTTGCAGATCCAGAATTTCGCCGCGGGAGTGACCACGCGTCGGATGACCTGTGCCGCCTCGTTATCCTCGTCGTAGGCGCGCGCTAGCCGCATCGTAAGTACAGTCGCGGCCTCTGATTCAAGGGCAAGATCGGCCAACACGTTCGTCATGAGCGGCTGGTCGATGAGCTTCTTCTGAAACGCCGTGCGATATCTGGTGTGATGAACCGCCTGCACGACCGCCTGTCGCATCAGGCCCGACGAACCGATACAGCAATCAAGCCGGGTGTAATTGCCCATCTCGATGATGTTGGGAATGCCACGCCCCTCCTCCCCAACGAGCTGCGCATACGCACCGCGGAATTCCACCTCGCTTGAAGCATTCGAGCGATTGCCGAGCTTGTCTTTCAAACGCAGGATCTGGATGGCGTTGCGCTCACCATCGGGTGTCCAGCGTGGCATCAGGAAACAGCTCAAGCCTTTCGGCGACTGTGCAAGCACCAAGAACGCGTCGCACATTGGCGCCGACATGAACCACTTGTGACCATGCAAACGAAAACTGCCATCGCCGGCTGGTTCTGCTTGCGTGGTATTGGTGCGCAGGTCCGAGCCGCCCTGGTTCTCGGTCATGCCCATGCCAAGGAGCGCCGAGGTTTTCTGTTTTACGGGACGAAAGTTGCGATCGTAGTCGCGTGAAAAAATTCGCGGCAGCCATTCGGACGCAATGGCCGGAGCGTGACGTAATGTCGGCACCGAGCCGTAAGTCATCGCGATCGGGCAATAGACGCCGCTTTCGACCTGCCCGAGCATATAAGTTCCCGCCGCGCGCGCGACGTGAGCGCCGGACTTTGGGTCCGCCCAAGGACTTGAATGCAGACCGGCTGCGAGAGCGATCGTGAGAAGTTCGTGCCAAGCTGGATGGAATTCGACCTCGTCCAGGCGATGACCGTAACGATCGAGCGTGCGCAATTGCGGAGTGAATCTGTTGGCATCGAAGCCCAGCCGGATGGTTTCCGGCTTGCCGAGCGTTGCACCCAAAGCAATCAACTCGCCTTTTGCCCAGCCCGCACCCTCGCGTTGCACGGCTTCGCCGAGCACAGCGTCGCTGGCAAACAAATTATAGGGCTCGAGCGGCGGCGGCTGGTTCTGGACCTCGAACATCCCGACACTCCGGCAAAGACGCCCTATTCTATCAGTTGAATCAGGGAAACAGGGCGACCTGCTCCAGTCCCGTTGTCTCTGGCCAGCCCATGACCAGGTTCATGTTCTGAATTGCCTGGCCCGATGCGCCCTTCACCAGATTATCGAGCGCCGATATCACGATCGCTCGCCCCGGGATGCGGTCCTTAGCGACGCCGATGAACGTCATATTCGAGCCGCGGACATGTCTGGTCTGTGGAGTCTCGCCAAACGGCAAGACATGTACGAAAGGCTCTTTCATGTAGAACTTTAAAAGTATTGCATGAAGATCTTCGGGCGTCCGTCCGCGACGACCTCTCACGTAAATGGTCGAGAGAATTCCCCTGTTCATCGGCACCAGATGGGGCGTGAAAGAAACGATCACCTCCCGCTCCGCCGCGAGCGAAAATTCTTGATCGAGCTCCGCCATGTGCCGATGATGTCCGACGCCGTATGCGTGGAAGCCTTCAGACACTTCGGAAAACAGCATGGATTCCTTCGCTGCCCGCCCTGCTCCAGTCATCCCGGACTTGGCGTCAATGACGATCTCGTCGAGCTCGATCGCTTTGTTCTTGAGCAGCGGTATCAAAGGCAATTGCGCGCAGCTTGTGTAGCAGCCGGGATTGGCAACGAGCCGTGCCTTGCGGATTTCTCGTCGGTGAATCTCGGTGAGGCCATAGACTGCCTCCTTCTGCAGATCGGGCGCGTGATGTTCGTGGCCGTACCATTTCGTGTAAGCCGCGGTATCAGCCAGACGAAAATCTGCAGAGAGATCGACGACCTTGGTCGCGGGGGATGTTGCCAGAAGTTCCTTGATCACCTTCTGCGTGGTCGCGTGCGGCAACGCACAGAACGCGACGTCGAGAGCCAGGCCGGCCCAGTCGAGACTATCGATCGCCACAAGCTGTGGCAGCGGGAACGGCGAGAAATGCGCGAACACATCCCGCATCGCTTTGCCGGCGCTGCGCTCCGCCGTAAGCAGGACGATATCCGCTCGCGGATGGCGCAAAAGAATACGGACCAGTTCGCCACCGGTGTAACCCGAAGCACCCAGCACCCCGATCTTCGCTTTTGTAGCCATAGTCGATCCTTATCCAGAAGTTTTAAAGAACTACCGGAAGATGGCCAGCGGCGGGAATTCTTTGGGGAGCCTTGCCGCAGCCTCAAATCCGGGCGGCACGGCGATGCAAACGCTACGCCCGTGCCGAGGTGGCACGGCGGCGGCGGGGAAAAATTGCTGCAACTAGCGTTTTCATGAGCGCGGCATATAGGGCCCGTCCGCTGCCTCGTCAACTAGCGTCCGCAGGCAAAGACCGCCAGATGGGCATATAGGCGAATGCCAGGCAGTTGGATAAGCTGCCACCCGGGATCGTCCTGCCGCACCTCATGCGGGACAGGAGCCCAGCCGGGTCTACTGGAAAAATCAATCATTTGGGAGGAAGTCCAATGCATCGTTTGAGTGTGATGGCGGGCATCTTTGGCGCCGCGCTGCTGATGAGCTCGGCCGCTTTCGCGCAAGTTCCTGCTGATCCGAACAATCCGAACGAAGCCGTGCCTGATGCGATGACTCAGCCGCCCTACGGCGAGACAATCAACATTGAGACCGCAAAGAAAGCGGCCGCGGCCGCAATTGCGGAAGCCGTGAAGCGGAATTGGAATGGTCTCTGCGTGGCAATCGTCGGGCCCTCCGGAGACCTCGTCTATTTCGAAAAGCAGGACAATTGCCAATTCGCTTCAGTCACGATTTCGCAACACAAGGCACGCACCGCGGCCCGCTATCGGCGTCCGACACTGGTTTTTGAGCGCCTGCTCGGCAAAGGCAGCTTCTTCGCTTATCTGCCAACGCTCGACGACGTTATAGCATCGCGCGGCGGAAACCCGCTTATGGTCGGCGGCAAGATTATCGGCGCAATCGGCGTCAGCGGTGGCACAGGCTCGCAGGACGATGTCGTGTCGCAGGCTGGCGCGGCCGCTCTGAAATAGATTCAGCGTATCCGCGAACAATTCGCCGGGCGAAAGTCCGGCGGATTCTTTTGTCACCAGAGCCACATGATCATTTTCGATATCACGTCGCCAATCGTCAGCAACGTTGCCGCCCAGATAAATGCTGAAATGAAATTGGCAATCTGGAATTGCCAGAACGGCATTTCGAAGATGCCGGCGATCAGAGGCACGGAAGCACGCAACGGACCAAAAAACCGGCCAATGAAAATTCCGACGACGCCCCACTTCTTCATGAAGGTTTCGCCGCGCGGGATGAGATCAGGATGGCGCGACAGCGGCCACATTTGCGCAACCGTGTATTCAAGTTTGAGACCGACCCAATAGGACACCCAGTCGCCGAAGGCCGCACCGAGCGAAGCCGAAACCCAGATCGGCCAGAAGCTGATCCCGCTGTGGCCAATCAGCGCACCAATTGCGACCAAGGCACCCCAAGCCGGAATCAGCAACGAGATGAAAGCCAGCGACTCCCCAAACGCGAGACCAAAAACGACGGGAACCGCCCACCCTCCGTTGTTGTGGACGAATTCAACGACGTGTTGGGCAATCGCTTGAAGGTCCATCGGAGGGTTGGGCCGAGCGCTGTCAGACTTGTGTAACCCGGCAGAGACAGACGCGCCAGTACACTAGGTCGGCAGTTCGGGCTCATCCTCACGAAAGAGATGGCCGATCACCACCAATGCCATGATTAACAAGGGCACCGCCAGAAACGCGCCGACCGGCCCCCAAAGCCAGGTCCAGAACACCAGCGACAAGAATACGGTGAGCGGGTTCAGTGTCAGTCGGTGGCCGATAATGCTCGGCGTGACGAAATGTCCCTCCAGCGTTGCGAGCGCGAGAAACAGCACTGGCGCAAGCAGCGCCTGGGTGAGCGTCGGAAAAGTGACGAGCCCGACCATGAACATCGCGACTTCGACAATGAGCGCCCCGATATAAGGAATGAAATTGAGGATGAAACCGAGTACAGCCCACGCCATGGGATCCGGCAGACCCGCTACCCACGCGGCCACGCCACCGCAGATACCCACAGCGACGTTGATGATCGTCACCATGCTGAGATAGCCGGTCAGGTTGTGCTCGATGTCGTTCATAATCTTCAGCGTGCGCAGGCGCGCTTCCCGCTCGTCGAAAAATGCCACCAGCACCCGCCGAAGTTGCGAACGGCCGAGCAGCATGAAAAACAGCGTGCCGAAAAATATGAACGTCTGGCCGATCGCCGGCGTCACGACGAGGAGCGCAGGCTGCACGAAACTTATGATATCGACGCCGAGGCTACCCTTTTTGTCGGACGGCAGCAGCGCGTCGCGCAGTTCCTGCAATGCAGCCAGCGGTCGATCGAGCACATGCAGTTTTTCCTGAACGATCCGGCCGATCTCAGGTGCTTTGCCGATCCAATCAACCGCCGGCGCTCCCAAAAGAATAATGACGGCGTAGCAGACTGCGATGACAAGAAGCCAAAGTACGATCGCCGCTAACAGAGACGGTATCTTGTATTGCTCGGCCCGTGCAGACAGTGGCCCGAGCATCATGGTCACCACAAAGGCCGATGCCACCGGAAGCAGAAGTGGTCGCGCCAGGCTGAGCGCGACCACAAGAAGGATGATGAACATTCCGATCGTGGCCGACTGGGCGGCGGTTCGCCAAAATCGCGCAACCTCGGCCATTGGTTGCGGATCGTTGACGGCCAGCGAAAACCCAGCCTCCCGCATACCGCGGATTGCCGGTTTCTCGACGCGCCGCGGCTTGGCCTTGGTTACACCTGCCTCCATGGGCAAGATAACGGGCGAAGTTCCTTTTGGTTGCCGGCCCCCTTTCCACAGGGCTTTTTGCCGTAAAAAACGCCTCTTTAAACCTTCCCTTAAGCGGCACAGCGCAGGTTGTGCCGTCAAGGCTTTGCAGCCATGGCATATAGTGGCTGGCAACTGATTCGCCGTGACCCTATCTGAAGGCTTCTATGGCCAAGACAGCGACCAAGAACAAACCCTCAAAACAGCCAGATCTTTTCGACGCACCCCGCAGCGGGAAGTCGTCCGCGCGCAAGGCACCGAAGGCATCGGCGCGCGCCCGCACGAAGTCCTCCGCGCGCGGATCGAGCGCGGAAGCCGGCTATACCGCCAAGCATATCGAGGTCCTCGAGGGACTCGAGCCGGTCCGCCGACGCCCCGGCATGTATATCGGCGGCACCGACGAAAAGGCGCTGCACCACCTGTTCGCTGAAGTCATCGACAACGCCATGGACGAGGCGCTGGCCGGCCACGCCGACTGGATCGAAGTCGAGATGGAGGCAAATGGCTTTGTCAGCGTGACGGACAATGGCCGCGGTATCCCGGTCGATCCCCACCCCAAATTCAAGAGCAAGTCCGCGCTTGAAGTGATCATGTGCACGTTGCACGCGGGCGGCAAATTCGACTCGAAGGTGTACGAGACGTCCGGCGGCCTGCATGGCGTCGGCGTCTCGGTCGCCAACGCGCTTTCCGAGCGCATGGAAGTCGAGGTCGCGCGCGAGCAGCAGCTCTATCGGATGGCGTTCGAGCGCGGCAAGCCAAAAGGCAAGCTAGAAAAAGCCGGTCGTGCACCCAATCGGCGCGGCACGCGCGTGCGCTTCAAGCCTGACCCCGATATTTTTGGTCCCAAGGCCGCATTCAAGCCCGAACGCGTCTTCAAGATGGCGCGGTCGAAAGCTTACCTCTATGGCGGCGTCGAAATTCGCTGGCACTGCGACAAGGCACTGCTCAAAGGCGTCGAGGACGTTCCCGAGAAGGCCACGTTCCATTTCGCCGAAGGGCTGAAAGATTACCTCGCATCCAATCTCATGGGCGCGACGCTCGTTCATCCTGACATCTTTACCGGCTCCGCCGGCAAGACCGGCCGCCACGGCGCGGTCGAATGGGCCGTAGCCTGGACTGCCGATACGGACGGTTTCCTCAACTCTTACTGCAACACAATCCCAACACCCGACGGCGGGACACACGAATCCGGTTTGCGGACGGCACTGCTGCGTGGGCTGAAGGACCACGCCGCCCGTGTCGGACAGGAAAAACGCGCTGCTCCGGTCACCAGCGACGATGTCATGACCGGCGCCGGCTGCATGCTCTCTGTTTTCGTGCGGGAACCCGAATTCCAGGGACAAACGAAAGACCGTCTGGCCACCGCCGAAGCCCAGCGCATCGTCGAGCAGGCAATAAAGGATCCATTCGACCATTGGCTCGCAGGCAACCCGCTGCAGGCCAACAAGTTGCTCGATTTCGTCGTCGAACGCGCCGAAGAGCGCATTCGCCGGCGGCAGGAAAAGGACATCGCCCGCAAGACCGCGGTGCGCAAGCTGCGTCTCCCCGGCAAACTTGCCGATTGCACTTCATCGGCCTCTGAAGGCTCGGAGATCTTCATCGTCGAGGGCGACAGCGCCGGCGGTTCGGCCAAACAGGCGCGCGACCGACGCACCCAGGCCGTTTTGCCATTGCGCGGCAAGATCCTGAACGTTGCGTCCGCCGGCAAGGAAAAGCTGGCCCAAAACGCCCAGCTTGCCGACCTCATCCAGGCGCTCGGCTGCGGCACCGGCACCCACTATCACGAGAAGGATCTTCGCTACGAGAAGGTCATCGTGATGACCGACGCGGATGTGGACGGCGCGCACATCGCGTCACTCCTAATAACTTTCTTCTATCGTCAGATGCCGAAGCTGATCGAAGGCGGGAAACTCTATTTGGCGGTGCCGCCCCTTTATCGCCTGTCACATGGCGGCAAGATCGTCTACGCGCGCGATGACAAGCACAAGGAAGTGCTTCTCAAGAAAGAGTTCCATGCCAACGCAAAGGTCGAAGTGTCCCGCTTCAAGGGCCTCGGCGAGATGATGGCGGCGCAACTCAAGGAAACCACCATGGACCCCGGCAAACGCACGCTGTTGCGCGTGGTTCTCGTGGACAAGGAGATTAAACCAACCGCGCGCAGCGTCGAGCGGCTGATGGGTACGAAAGCCGAGGCGCGCTTCGAGTTCATCCAGGAGAAGGCGGAATTCGCGAGCGCCGATCTGCTCGACGTCTGATCGCCGCTATCCAGTACCAGAAATTTTCCAGCCGACGTTCGGACAGACTATGAAACTGTCCGAAGCCGGAAGCTTCATGTCGCAACAATTCTCAGCGTCAAGAGCGACGATGTGATAAACTACATCCGCTAGACAGGTGCAACGGCTGTTCCAGAAAGTCGGTTTGGCGCTCGGGAGTGCCCGCGCGGGAGTCGCGGGAGTGATCTTTTGGGGTGTATTCAATGCCGCGCTCGAACTCACCAACACCGAGACATTCTGTATTTCCTGCCTCGAAATGCGTTCGAATGTTTTCGAGGAACTTAAAACGACGATCCACTAACTCGTTCGGGCGTCCGCGCCCATTGTCCCGAATGTCACGTTCCGCACGAATGGACACACAAAATCGCATGCAAGATGCAGGCTTCAAAAGAAGTCTGGGGAAAGCTTTTCGGAACGATCAGCACGCGCGAAAAGTTTCTGGACCAGCGGCTGGAGCTGGCGATTCATGAATGGGCTCGCATGAAGGCCAACGACTCCCTGGAGTACCGTAACTGCCACAGCGCCCAATCGAAGGACACCACCCGACAGAGTCTACGGGCTGTCGAGGCGCACCAGCGTTTTCTGTTCACTGGTGAAAAGACTTGTATCGATTGCCACAAAGGCATCGCTCATTATCTCCCCGATATGCGCAATGTTCCTGGCTGGCAGTAGGCCGGCACGGAAATATCAATGGCTGGCGCTGCCTTCATCGCACTTTCTTAGCAGCGGGGTCTTGCTCCCCCGGGCAACCGCAATCCCATCCTTGACCCGCACTGGCCCGCCATCGGTTTGATTGAACATGGTGCGGCGGGTCTTGTCGCGGACCGCAAAAACGAGCTTTTGCCGTTCTTCGGCCTCGGTGCCGGGCTGGAAGATCACATTGACCGCTACGCTCGTAGACGACACCTGCTCGGCCGAAAGAACACTGTAGCGGTTAACCGCATAGTCGGGACCAAGATTGTGGTCCTCGAGGATCAACCCCGCGCTCGGCGTCGTGATGCTGACGTGTGGATTGCTGGGTGTTGCCGGATTCTTGCAATCCGTGGCCCAGGTCCCGAACAAATTGAAATGCCGGAACAGTTCGTCGGCCGATGCAGCATCGGCCCGACCCGGAACGACGAAAGCTCCAACGAGCAACGTAAACGCTGCAAGCCGACGCATGCTATCCCCACTCTACTCATCGCGTACAATATCAGCGGTCGACGCCGCGGCAATTAATTTAAGGGCAGCAACGCCGGGTGGCCCGCACGAGAAGGCGACTATTTGAAAGTTAGGTTAGCGGCCTTCACAACTTCCGCGAATGATTTGATGTCGGCCTCGATCCGTTTCTTGAAGTCGTTCCCGGTAGGCCCGCCCGGTTTCACCGCCATTTTTTGCAGGCCTTCCTGGACCGCCGGGTCGGCCAGCGCCTTGGCCAAGTCCGCCGTTAACTTGCTTACGATCGGCCCCGGCGTCCCGACGGGTAAGAAGAACCCACTCCAAAGCTGGGTATCGACATCGGGAAACCCGGCCTCAGCCATGCTTGGCACATCGGGCAGTTCGGGTGAGCGCTCCGAGCCTGTAACCGCGAGTGCGCGGATTTTGCCTGCCTGAACCAACGGGATGACCGGCGGTCCGTCCGAAATTGTGAACAGGCTCTGTCCCGAAACGACACTGAGGTTTGACTCGTTGCTGCTCTTATAGGGGATCGCCACGGCAGGCATTCCGCTTTTGAGCTTGAGCAGCTCACTTGCAATTGTGAATGCTGGCGACGAAGTGCCGTAATTCGATTTGTCCGGGTTGGATTTCGCCCAGGCAACGAGTTCCTTCACATCCTTCGCCGGGTGATCTGCCGGCACCACAAGCACCAGCGGGAACGAAGCAATCATGTTCAGGGGTATGAAACTGTTGCTCGCGTGATAACCAAGATCCGGAAAAATTGCCGTGGCGATCGACATTTGTCCGGTTGCGCCGACCAGGACCGTATAACCGTCAGCTGGCTGACGCGCGACGAATTCGGCCGCGATCCGTCCACCGGCACCGATGCGATTCTCAATCACCACAGTTGAACCGGTATTCTCCTGAAATTTCTGTAGAACAAGTCTCGCGAAGAGATCATTTCCGCCGCCGGCGGCGAACCCGACGATGAAATGGATCGGCCGGTTCGGGTAGTCGGTTTGCGCACGAGAATGGCCAGCGGACAAAACCGCGAACAACATGGACACAGCGAAAACGAAACCGCTCCGACCTCTCATCACAGCCCCGCTTATGCTCCCTAGTGAGACTTGAAAAACCGTATACCGAGTTCAGCCGCCGGAAAACATGTTTGTCGCCGTGTGATATCGTTTGCCCAGCAATCATTCAGTCGGAACCGACATGACCTCCATACGCGCTCTTCTCCGCTCTCAGTCCGGCGCGCGTGAGGAAATCTTTGGCCACCCGCGAGGACTGGCCTACCTGTTCACGACTGAAATGTGGGAGCGCTTTTCCTACTACGGAATGCGGGCCCTTCTTGTGCTTTACATGATCAAGTATTTGTTCACGCCGCAAAGTTCCGCGGAGGTGCTCGGACTTGCATCGTTCAAGCACGGATTGGAATTCGTATTCGGCCCGCTGGCGCCGCAGCCGCTCGCCTCGCAGATCTACGGCTTCTATACGGGACTGGTCTACTTGACCCCGATCTTCGGTGGATTAGTGGCCGACCGCGTGCTCGGCCAGCGCCGAACGGTGATCATCGGCGCCACGTTGATGGCCATCGGGCATTTCATGATGGCTTTCGAGCATTTGTTTCTGGTGGCTCTCGGTTTTCTTATTCTGGGAAATGGAGCTTTCAAGCCAAACATTTCCACCCAGGTCGGCTCGCTCTATCCGCCAGGAGATCGGCGCAGAGACCGCGCTTTTTCGATTTTCTACGTCGGCATCAATCTGGGTGCGTTTCTCGCCCCGCTCGTCTGCGGCACGCTTGGTGAAGAACTTGGCTGGCACTATGGGTTCACCGCCGCCGGAATTGGGATGACAATTGGACTGATCATTTACCTTGCTGCTACGCCGCACTTGCCGCGCGACGCCTTTGAAAAACGGGCAGTCCCTGGCGCCGCACTCGACGCAAAGGCCTGGCAGTCAATTGCAGCCCTTTTGCTGCTATTTGTGCCCGTCAGCCTGTTCTGGGCGACCTACGAACAGCAGGGAAACACAATCACGCTCTGGGCCGACCAATTCACCGACCGGCATTTTCCTGGCGGCGAAATTCCGGTGACCTGGTTCCAGGCTTTCAATCCCTTCATGATCTTCGCGTTCACGCCATTCATCGTTGCGCTATGGCGTTGGCAGGGGAAAAGCGAGCCCGCCACCAGCACAAAACTCGCGATGGGGTGTCTGATCAACGCCCTCGCCTACCTTGTCATGGTCGCCGCCGCCTGGAGGGCCGGTGACGGTAAGGCGAGCTGGCTGTGGTTGTTCTTTTACTTTGTCGTCATCACCGTCGGCGAACTTTATCTTTCTCCAACCAGTCTTTCGCTCGTAACCAAGATCGCACCGAAGACACTGCTGTCGATGATGATGGGAGTTTGGCTAGCCACGAGCTTCGTCGGCGGATTTCTGGCCGGCTATCTCGGCACATTCTGGTCAACAATGGACAAGGTCAATTTTTTCCTGATGCTCGCGCTTATATCCAGCGCGGCCGGTGTCGCAATCATGCTTTTGCGTCGGCCGCTTCGGTCGGTGCTGCAGGATTAACCGACGGGAAGGCCGACATATTGTTCGGCCAGCGAGGTCGCTGCGGCACTTGAGCTGGTGAGATAATCGAGATCCGAAAGTTGTCGCCGGCGGTCAAAGGCCGACTCGTTCGGAAACCGATGCATGCTCTGCGTCATCCACCAGGAGAACCGCTGCGCATACCAAACCCGCCGCAGGCACGTGGTAGAATAGTTTTCCAGCCGATCATTGTTTTTGTTTTTGTAGTAAGCGTCCAAAGCGCGCGAGAGCATCACTACATCGGCAAATGCAAGGTTCATCCCTTTTGCGCCAGTCGGAGGAACAATGTGTGCGCTGTCGCCGGCGAGGAAAAGCCGGCCATACTGCATTGGTTCAACGACGAAACTGCGCATCGGCGTGATGCCCTTTTGCAGCATCTTGCCTTCGGCGAGTTTGCGGACTCCACCTAGCCGCCTGTGCAGCTCATCCCAGATGCGGTTATCGGGCCAAGCTTCAATCTCCTCATCGTGATCACATTGAAGATAGAGCCGCGCCAGACTTGGAGAACGCATGGTGTAAAGCGCAAAGCCGCGATCAGTGTACGAATAGATCAATTCATGATCGGGTGGCGGGCTCTCCGATAGGATGCCGAGCCAGCCGAACGGATAGTCTCGCTGGAATACACTGAGCACGCCGTCCGGAATACTCGGCCGGCAGATGCCGTGGAAGCCGTCGCACCCCGCTATGAAATCGCAGTCGATTTCCTGGGATCGCCCTTCATGCTTGAAACGGATTTTCGGTTTTTGCGTCTTTAGGTCGTGAATTGTGACGTCGTCGACTTTAAAGAGCAAAGGCGCGCCGTCGGAAATGCGACGATCCACGAGGTCCTTTACCACTTCCTGTTGCCCGTAAATCGTAACGCGCTTGTTCACCAGTTTCTTGAAGTCGATCCGGTGCAGATCGCCATTTATGCCGACATTGATCCCCCAATGCAGCATGCCCTCGCGTTGCATGCGGCTGCCGACGCCGACGTCGACGAGGAAGTCGGCAGCCCAATGCTCGATCAAGCCGGCGCGTATGCGATTTTCAATATAGTCGCGACTGCGATTTTCGATGATGATCGATTCGATACCCTGCAGGTGCAAAAGCCTGGCCAACATGAGGCCGGCGGGCCCTGCTCCAACAATTCCGACTTGCGTGCGCATCATTTGCTTCCGGCGATAGTTCTCGCCTCCCTATAGGCCGCGATCGGGGCACGGGCAAAGGGATGCGCACCGGAAAGCATTGCACAATGGCGATGCGGACGACGTCAGGCCTGAGGGGTAACATCGCAATCGCGCGTTTCAGAGCTAAAAAGCTAATAATTAATGCGACTTATCGTCGTGCAAAGCATTGACTTTGGCCCTTTGCACCCTATGTTCCGTCCAACCGGTCTGACATGAAGATTCGGCCGTCCTCCGCGCAAAGCAACTGGTTTTGTTAGTCCAGCGCGCTCTGGACGGCTTCTGAGGTTATATGCCTTTTTCACATCTCGGCTTATCAGCCAAAGTTCTCGCCGCCATCAAAACGGCTGGCTACAAAGCTCCCACCCCGATTCAAGACCAGGCTATCCCTCACGTGCTGGCGCGGCGCGACGTGCTCGGTATTGCACAAACCGGCACCGGAAAGACGGCTGCCTTCGTGTTGCCGATGCTGACCATGCTGGAACGGGGTCGCGCTCGCGCGCGCATGCCGCGCACGCTCATCCTCGAGCCGACGCGTGAACTTGCGGCGCAGGTCGCCGAACACTTCGAGAAGTACGGCAAGAACCACAAGCTCAACGTGGCGCTGATCATCGGTGGCGTTTCGTTCGACGATCAGGACGCCAAGCTGCTTCGTGGCGTCGACGTTTTGATCGCCACACCGGGTCGCCTGCTCGATCACTTTGAACGCGGGCGACTGCTTTTGTCGGGCTGTGAGTTGCTCATCATCGACGAAGCAGACCGCATGCTCGACATGGGCTTCATCCCCGACATCGAGCGGATTGGCAAACTGGTACCGTTCACAAGGCAGACGCTGTTCTTTACGGCGACCATGCCACCGGAGATTCAGCGCATAGCCGATACCTTCTTGCACAATCCTGTGCGTGTCGAGGTCGCCAAGCCCGCCACTACAGCGGCAACAATCACGCAATTGCTGGTGTCGACCGGTCGCGAACCGCATGAGAAGCGCGAAACGCTACGTGACCTGATCCGCTCTGCTTCCGGTTTCAAGAACGCGATCATTTTTTGCAATCGCAAGCGCGAGGTTGCCAACCTCCATCGCTCTTTGATCCGTCACAAATTCAATGCCGTCGCACTGCACGGCGATATGGATCAACCCGCGCGCATGGCGGCACTCGACAGATTCCGTCGCGGCGAAGCCGAATTGTTGATCGCATCCGACGTCGCCGCCCGCGGCCTCGACATTCCCGAGGTCAGTCATGTGTTGAATTTCGACGTGCCACATCACGCAGATGATTACGTGCACCGCATCGGTCGTACCGGTCGCGCCGGACGTTCCGGTACGGCAATCACGATCGTCGCTCCGATCGACAACAAGGCCGTCCACGCCATTGAACGCCTGATCGGCCAGAGCATTCCCTGGCTGGACAAACCGGCAGCATCGGAGAAGAGCGCAAGCCCCGCGCCTCGGGAGCATGGCCCACGACCTCACGCCGAGGCCCAGCGCGGCCGAAATCGTGGGCGCGGCCCGGCACGTCAGGCAAAGAAAAATACGCCTGCTCCCAAGGCACCGTCCTATCAACCCGCGCAGGAAGGCGATGGAGGCCATCTCCCGGCCTTCTTGCTTCGACCTGTCCCGGTCAAGGCCTGACGCGCGGACCCTGGTTACGCAACGTTGATGGCGTAGCCGGTTCCAAATTTACCCCTGATTCGATGAGGCGCCGGAGCGTCGTCCTCCGCAAGCACCGGCTTGCGGCTGGGGTAGTCAGCAATGGCGGGGCGTGTCCACGACTACGAACGCACAATGGCGTTTGCAGACATTGCTCTCGGACAGATGAAGGCACTGCGCCAGCCCGCCAGCCCGCGGGTACGCCTATGCGAGCGGCTACCACCCTGCGCGTCATTCTAG
>Ga0182041_10000625_pt1 | contig 16913 bp, 14 predicted proteins | sample flu12Cox44000178_FD_125967 | JGI IMG/M metagenome (GOLD analysis project Ga0182041, IMG submission 125967) | Lab enrichment of tropical soil microbial communities from Luquillo Experimental Forest, Puerto Rico - flux8day.12C.oxic.44.000.178 | ecosystem: Environmental > Terrestrial > Soil >...
CAACCGGGCTCGGAAGGACTTTCAACTCGCGCAGTCACAATGGAGCGCCATCCAGATTAAGCAGCTCCTGCTGCGAGTCTTGCTTAACGAGATATCGGTGCGGCCGCGAAAGAATTGCGGTGCGCCGACGAAAATGTAGGGAAGTTCGCTTAGTCCTCAAATTCAGTCTTCACGTCGACATTTCCCTGAGTCCGTAGGACTTCAAGCGACGTTCGGTCGCCGTGCCGACGAATGACCGCGTCGACACAGCCGTTTCCTGCCGCGAGTCCCCTGAGGACCACCTCGTCCAAGAAATTCGGCAGCCTCGCGTTCTGGAATCTAATCTCCTTCTTCCAGGGATCGAGCTTGATGCCGAGTGAGGCTTGCAACGCCGCGAAGAACGTCCCGGCCGCCCAGGCTTGCGGAGCGCAGGCGACCGGATAAAGCGTCGGTCCCCGCCCGGCAAAGCGCGGAAAGCCGCAAAAGAGTTCAGGCAACCGGTGGAGCTCCAAGAAGGTCGCGGCGTCGAACAGCGCCCGAAAGATGCGGTTGACCGCGGTCTTAGCGTGGTAGCGCGCAAATCCCAGCGCAATAAGTGCATTGTCATGCGGCCAGACCGAGCCGTTGTGATAGGACATGGGATTGTAGCGACGCTCCTCGGCCGAGACCGTTCGGATGCCCCAGCCGGAAAAGCTGTCGCTTCCCATTAAAGATGATACGACGCGTTCGGTCCGCTCAGGGCGCGCGATCCCGCTGTAAAGCACCTGGCCCGCGTTTGAGGTGCGAACCCGGCAGGGCTCCTTGTTGCCATCGAGCGCAAGCGCATAGGTGCCGATCTCTTCGCACCAGAAAGCCTGGTCAAAGCACTCGGCAAGCCGCTCGGCTTCGTCTATCAGCGTCCGCGAGCGCTCTCCAAGCCCGAGCTTCTCCGCGCACCAGGCTGCGAGCTTCTTCGCCGCGTAGACATATCCTTGCACCTCTGCGAGAGCGATTGGCCCTTCCGCTAGGCGGCCATCGGCGTGGAAAACGGCATCTTGCGAGTCCTTCCAGCCCTGGTTGACCAGGCCTTTCTCCGACTCCCTGTGGTATTCGATGAACCTGTCTTGATCGGCATCGCCGGGGCCGTCGATCCAGGCGAGCGCCCGCTCGATAGCGGGCCACAGCTCTTTGAGGGTCTCGACATCGCCGCTTGCCTGGACGTAATGACCGGCCAATAGAACGAACAGCGGCGTTGCATCGACGCTGCCATAGTACAGGCCGAACGGAATCTCACGTAGATTGGCCATCTCGCCAGAACGCATCTCATGAAGGATCTTGCCCGGCGCGGCATCTGAGGCGGCGTCGAACTCGGTCGCTTGAAGCGCGGCCAAGCGTTTGAGTACCGCCAGCGCAAGTCTGCGGTCGAGCCAAAGGCATTGCAGCGCCGTGATCAGCCCGTCGCGACCGAACGTGGTCGAGTACCAGGGAATTCCTGCGTAGGGAAAAAGCCCTTGCGGGGTCTCGGTGGAGAGCATCGCCAAGTCCACAGTCGAGCGGCGGAGCATTTCGTTGAAACGTTGGTTCGAGGTGTGGATCTTAGTCTCGCCCTTCATCAGCTGCTTCATTTCCCGATGGGCCTGACGCATGACCCTCAGGAAAGGCGTCCTCTCCACCCCACGTGGATCGCACGACACGGTGATGTAGAATGAGACCGATCCTTGGGGCATGAGATCGAGCCGGAAAGACGCCGAGCTCTCCGTCAAGGCCGTAGGGTGAGGATCAAACCGTATCTCGGCTTGCCGGGTCAGCCGGTCGAGGCCGGCGTAGAACAGCTTGACCAAACCTTCGCCGATCTCGGCGCGCGAGCGGCCGCGCTGCGGCCGTGTTAATCCGCGCACTTCGAATAGATCGGCAAAGTCGCTGGCGAAGGTGACTGACAAAAGCAAGGGAACGCTTATCGCCCCGTAATTGTGCACGAGGAAACGCTGATGGAGGTTGTCGCGCGCCACGAAGATGGTGCGCGAAACGTGCAACAAGCTTTTGCGCAAGATGATGCGGTCTTCCTCGAACATGTCGGGATTGGTGAGATCGACCGTCAGCACGCAGTTGTCGTTGGACAGGTTGGAGCCGAGCAACAGAGGCTGAAGCCCGTTGATCAGAAGCTCGAGATGCGACAGGTAGCGGGTGTCGGAATGGAACAGGCCGTCGGGGCCGCCAGCCGAGGCGCCGATATCCCCATGAGAATCGATCACGAGGAAGCTGTCGCCGTGCTTCATCGCATGGCGGGGGCGCTCCGGCGAGGCGCGTACCGCGATCCCAAAGGCGAGGCCGGGACTGCGTTCGATTTCTTTTGGTCTAACGCTCTGTCTCTTAGTCGACATGCAAGCCGGCGTCGCTGAGATACTTGTCTCCATTGACGCGCGTCACTTCATCGGCGATAGAGCGAGAGCTCGGTCTCGTCCGCGACCGTCTCAAAAGCATCTGATAGATGCGGACGTAGTCTTCGCCCATGCGGCGTGCCGAGAAACGTTTCTCGAACCGCCGGCGTACCTCGCCCCGATCAAGTTGCAGCACTTTCGGCAGGGTTGCGATTGCTTCGTCGAGGGATCTCACCACATTACCGGTGACGCCCTCGTCGATGACCTCTCGAACCGAGCCATAGTCGTAAGCGAGAATAGGAGTGCCGCACGCCATAGCCTCAATCATGACTAAACCGAATGGCTCCGGCCAGCAAATTGGAAACAGCAGCGCTGCTGCGTCACGGAGGAAATCGCCCTTCTCCTTTTCGCCCACCTCGCCGATGTACTCGACCCCCGGCGTATCGAGCAGAGGCTCGACCTTCTCCCGGAAGTAATCTTCGTCCACCCTGTCGACTTTGGCGGCGATCTTGAGCGGCATGTTTAAGGCATGGGCGATCTTAATCGCTTGGATAGGGTCTTTCTCGGGAGAGATGCGCCCAAGGAAGGCCAGGTAACCCCCGCGCGGAGCGAAGCTCGGATAGTAAAGATCAATCGGCAAGCCGTGGTGGACTGTGCCCACGAAATTCGCATGTGCGATCGGGCCGCGTTGCGCTCGCGATATCGAGATTACCGGAAGATCGCGGAAATGCGCATAGAAAGGCGGCGCAACTGGGAGGTCTTGCCGGCCGTGCAGGGTCGTCACCACTGCGTTGTCCAGCTGCCGGAGGAGCGGGAAATGCAGGTGGTCGATATGAAAATGCAGGACGTCGAACTCGGCCGCCTGGGCCATGACCTTGTCAAGCATCACCATGTAATAGGGGATCGGATCGTGCCCCTTGGCATCCAACCGCAAGGCGCGGTTGCTGCAGGGAACGATGTTGGCACTCGTGATCGAGTCGCCGCTTGCGAACAACGTCACGTCGTGGCCGAGAGCGACGAGCTCTTCCGTGAGATAGGACACTACACGCTCAGTGCCCCCGTACAGTCTCGGGGGCACGCTTTCAACCAAAGGCGAAATCTGCGCAATCTTCATCAATTGGGTTCCGTCTAGAAGCGAGCGATCGCGAACAATCATCTCTGGACTTAATCCCAAACCGCCCGCAAAGTTCCGGGATTCCCAGGCGCACTGCTTCGGCGCGCTTGTGCGCCGTCGCGTGGAACCTCACGGAGAATTGTTGCGTTGTGAGTCGCCGATATTGGCGCCCATTCGAACTGCCATGACGCGTCTCTATCCCCTCCGGAGCATGAAGACTGGTTTGGCAAGAGGAGCTCGGAACTCACCTCCGGGCTTCTCTTTCGACGAGGGCCTAGGCCCGGAGCATGCGCACGCTGCTGCTTCATAATCCGACCGCAGGCGCCGCCCACCCCAACGCGGACGAGCTCATGGGCCGGCTGTACGCTGCCGGCTTCTCGCCGCAGTACCAGTCGAGCAAGGATGAAGACTACCGGGAAGCCCTGGCCGAGGACTGGAACCTCGTGGTGGTGGCGGGCGGCGGTGGCACGGTGGCAAGGGTCGCCCGCTCATTGCGCGACCGCACAACCCCTATTGCCATTCTGCCGGTCGGCACAGCCAATAACATCGCCCGCGCACTCGGAATAACCGGCGACATCGATGCCATGATAGATTGTCTCGGGACGGCTCAGGCTCGGCGCCTCGATGTTGGCCTGACGCAGGGACCCTGGGGTAAGCGGAGGTTCCTAGAGGCCGTCGGTTTTGGCGCTATCGCCAGGGCGATTTCTCATAGCGGACCTAAGCCGCCCCAACCCCTCCGGATCGACTCGGGACGGGAGGAGTTGCAGAAATTGGTTTGCGAGGCAGAAGCGGAGCGCTTCGAGTTCAGCGTGGATGGGGAGCAGTTTGCCGGCGACTTTCTCCTCTTTGAGATACTCAATCTCAACCTGACCGGTCCTGCGCTCCCCATCTTGTTCGCAGCACAGCCAGATGACGGCATGCTCGAGATCGTTTTCCTGCTGGAAAGCGAGAGGGCGCAGATGTCATCCTGGCTCAAGAATCCCGAGAAGGCGCCCTCTCCGGTCAGCGTTCGCAAAGGCCGCAGGATCGATGTGACCTGGGAGCATAGCTACGCGCGGGTAGACAGCAGAGTCTATTTGCCGCCTAAGGGCACCAATCCAATAACGATCAAGCTCGAGGATGACGCGCTGCGTGTGCTCGTCCCCGATTCCGTTGCGCCTCAGCAGGCGGCGCTTTAGCGGCTTCCCTCGGGCCGTCAAATACCCCCGCAAGCTTATTGCGGGTCGGCTGGTCGGTATAGTCGAGGCAGAGCGGGGTCACCGAGATGAAGTTCGAGCGGACGGCCCAAAGATCCGTGCCCTGGCGCGGCTCGGCGCGACGCCGCTCGATGCCCACCCAATAATAGGCCCTCCCCCGCGTATCGAGCCGATCCTCGATGCGTAAGAGCCCCGGATCGCGCAACCCTTGCGCCGTTGCGGCGACGCCTTTGACCGCCCCCGGCCCGCAATTCGGAAAGTTGACATTTATGACCACGCCTTCGGGCCAACCCGCATCGAGGAGTTTCCGCACGAGGTCGCCGCCATGTTGCATCGGCGTTTCCCACTGCGGAGCTTGGCGCCCATCCTGGTCGGTATCAATCGACCCGCAGACAATGCTCATGGCAATGGAGGGAACGCCAAGCAAGGTTCCCTGAATCGCGCCTGCGACAGTTCCCGAATAGGTCACGTCATCGGCAAGATTCTGTCCCCAGTTGACGCCCGACAAGACGAGATCGGGGGGTTGCTGCTGCAATAAGAAGCGTACGCCCATGATCACGCAGTCGGTGGGCGTCCCCTTCACCGCGTAATGGCGCTTGGCAAGCTCCCGCATGCGCAGCGGCTCAGCTAGAGTAAGCGAGTGGGACGCACCGCTGTTATCCGTCTCGGGTGCAACCACCCAGACATCATCCGTCAGGTCGGTGGCGATCTTCTCCAGCACATCGAGGCCGGTAGCTTCGATACCGTCATCATTGGTAATGAGGATGCGCATGGCGGTAGTCTTAGTCCGAAGGCCAAAGTCCAGGTGCCGGATTTGGTTCCCTTTTTGCATGGCGCGCATTAATTTCGCCGAGGTCCTAATAGGCGATGCACGCTGGCCTGTCGCAGGGCTGGGTCGAAATGACCACTTCACTGCGCCCCAACTTTTCCAGATTTGCCCGATACGGTCTTCGCAACGGTTTGATGCGGCCATGAGGCGACGACATGGGTAGGCCCTTAACTTTACGTGAGGCGTTGGCCTCCGACCGGCTGGCAGAGTTCGTGCGGCAGGCCGAAGCTCACGGCGTCGAATTGGCCAGCGGCTCCGAGCTCGAGCGAGCGCTCGCCTTGCTCATTACGCAGCGGCGGTCGGGTACTTGCAGTCAGCATCCGATCAAGGTCGATGAGACCGCGTTGTGTGAAAGAGCCCGCAGCTGAAACTCTAAAACTCGTCACCTGTCACCAGAACGCGCCGGCTATGCCGCCTGGGCGGACAGCCGCGACACTTCACGGCGCACCAGGTCACGGTAGATGCCCTTGTGCTGGACCAGCGCATTTGGCGTGCCATCTTCGACGATCTGGCCGTCTTGCAGCAGGACGATCCGATCGAAACTGCGGAGCGTCGATAGGCGATGGGCGATGGCAATCACGGTGCGGCCGCGCATTAGCCGGTCAAGCGCATGACGAATCGCTTCCTCCGAGTCGGTGTCGAGCGCGGACGTTGCCTCGTCGAGCAGCAGGATCGGCGCATCCTTGAGGAAGGCCCTGGCGATGGCAATACGCTGCCGTTGGCCTGGCGACAACTTAATGCCGCGATTGCCGACAATGGTCGCAACCCCCTGCGGGAGGGCATTGATGAAATCGCTGCAGCGGGCCGCCTCGATCGCGCGCAAAACCTCCGTGTCGCTGGCGTCGGGCCGTCCATAGCGGACATTCTCGAGGATCGAGCGATGGAACAGCGAGATGTCTTGCGGCACCGAGGCGATAGCCGCCCGCAAACTGTGTTGCGTCACCTCCATGACATTCTCGCCGCCAACCAGCACACTGCCCTCTTGCACGTCATAGAACCGCTGGACCAAGGCAAAGAGGGTTGACTTGCCGCTGCCAGAGCGGCCGACGAGCCCAAGCCGCTGCCCGGTTTCGATGTGCAGATTGAAATCGGAAAACACCTTCTCGCCATCAGGATAGGAAAAGCCGACATGGCGGAAGGTGACGCTGCCGGCGCTTCGTTTCAGTGGCACAGCCTCAGGATGGTCGCGCAGATCATGCGAAATGAGCAGCGTGGCCAGCGCCTCGGAAAGGCGCGCCATGTGCTGCGTCGCGTCAACCAGCGCGACAGCAAGGTCGCGCGTGGCGTGGAGCACGGCGATGCCGAGCGTGCAGACAAGCACCACCTGGCCCGGCGTCACCAACCCATTCTGCCAGAGCAGAATGGCCCAGGCCACGAGCACGACCGTCAGCACGACGGTAACCACGGCGTGCATCAGTCTTAGCCGCTCCAGGTAGAACAGGCTTCGCTTTCTCGCCACCAATTCGCGGCCGACCGTCCGGTCGAAGCGGCGATGCTCGCGTTTCACGCCGCAGAACGATAGCACGATCGGCATGTTGCCGATCACGTCAATCATCTCGCCGTCAACCGAGGCTGCGCGATGCGCATATTGATGATGCAACGTCTCGCCGGCGGCGGCGATGTGGAACATGGCAACCACAACGATGCCTGCGATAGCCGCCAAGACTCCTGCCATTGGCAGGTTGACGCTGAGCATAAGAATGATGGCCGAGAGTGTGGCCACGCAGGGCGGCAACACATTGCAAACCAGCATGTTCTCCACAGTAAAAGCGGCGTTTGACGTGGCCGTGATGCGGCTCGTCAAGGTGCCCGGCAGCCGGTCGGTGAAGTAGCTCGGCGCGTGCCCGGTGAGATGGCGGAACAGATCGCGGCGGATATCGCCGGTGACTGCAGTGAAGGTGAAGCTTCCGATATACATGGCGAGCCGCCACAGGAGATTGTCGGCGGCGATGAGGCTCGCAAGCGTGGCGAAGGCAAGCCACACGCCGGGAACTTCGACGCTGTCTCCGGCGAGCGAATCCACCAGCATCTTCACGCCGTATTGCGCGCCGATCGAAGAGATCACGGCACCCAGCACCGAAGCTAAGATGAAGCCGTGGGCTGTTCCGCGCCGTTTAACATAATGAGCGAGAAATGCGAGCGGGCGCCGCGTAAATGCACAAATATCATTCATCGGGCAGCCTGGTTCCGCTCTCTTCAAACCATCGCCCCCGAGACACGCCAAACGCTTCGGCCACCAATCGGTTGCCGGGCGAATGCCGCAATTGAGAAGGGAAGATCGACGTGTCTCGTGTGGTCGTCATCGAGAGTCTCGATAACTTATTGAATTAGTAAATCTTTTCTGAACATTGATATGCGGCAGGACGACGCGCTCACAAAAGGTTTACAGCAGACGCCGGAGCGCCGATGTGAAACGAGAAAAAATATCTCCAAAGAATCTCGGCGACTGAACCGCGAAGCCATCAACGGTGTTTTCATCCCGTGTTCAACACGCGGTTTGGCGGCCGAGGATCCCATGCGTCGTCTTGCGCAAGTCATCGCAATCGCCGGGATGGCGTTTGTCTCCGGTCCAGCCGCGCCGGAGACCCTCCCGGCAAATGCGGCGCCATGCCAGGCAACCGCCGACACATGGCGGCTTGCTGAGTCGGTAGATCAGCCGGCAGCGACAGCGCCGCAGGGTCCGCCCAACGGCACCCGCCAAGAAGCGCGGTCGATTACCGGTGATGGCACGCCCGCAACCGTTATCGACGACCGCGAGGTTGAGGGCATTCTAGGCAAGAGCGTTCGCTCTACCGCCGGCGAGGGCATGGGCAAGATTATCGACGTGATCGTCAAACGCGGCGGCCAAGTCCGCGCCGCGGTCATCGACTTTGGGGGATTTCTCGGCGTCGGCAGCCGGAAGATCGCGGTTGACTGGGGCGCCCTAAGCTTTCCGCCAAGCGGCGCGGTCGACCATATTGTCCTGAACCTGACGCGCGACCAAGTCAGGCTGGCCCCTGAATACCGGCCGGGCGAACCTGTCGTCGTGCTCGGATCGGCCAATCCCGAGCAAATCAAACCAGAAAATCCATCACAGCTGGAAAATACCGCCCCGGAGAAGTAACGTTGCCCTCCGCTCGGCCGCTGCGCAAGTATGGTCGATGGGGGCGGCCTGATCTCGAATCCGAAGAAAAAGAGCGCGCTCAAAGCACACAACGGGATGCTCCTCCTGCGCCAGGCGTCGAAGCCCCGCGGCCTTCACGCCGAAGTCTGTATGGCCTCGACTGGTTCGTCTTTTTCCTCGCCGATGCGCAGATGGGCTTCGGGCCACTGGTCGCGGTCTATTTGACCGCACAGAAGTGGACGCAAGGCGATATTGGACTGGTATTGACTGCGGGAAGCCTGGTCGCCCTCGTCGGCCAGATACCCGGTGGCGCCCTGGTCGACGCTGCCCGCTCAGAGCGCGTCCTCTCTGCCTTCGCCGTCGTGGGAATCGCTGTGAGTGCGGTCGTCATCGGCTTCTGGCCGTTCTTTGCCGCCGTGATGGTAGCCAAAGTCCTGCACTCAGCGGCAAGCTGTGTGCTCGGGCCGGCGATCGCGGCAATCAGCCTCGGCCTAGTCGGCCATGCCGGCATGGCGGAGAGGCTTGGACGCAACGCGCGGTTCGCTTCCATCGGGGCCGCTCTTGCCGCGGCGGGAATGGGTGCGGCTGGCTACCTGATCTCGAACCAGGCAGTCTTCTTCGTGACTGCCGCTCTTTGCGCCCCGTCGCTTGTCTCGCTGTGGGTCATTGGTCCGGGACAAGTCGATCCGGAAAGAGCTCATGGCGGCAAGGCACAGCCCCATCCCGGCGACCCCACCGCCACCCTCCGCGGCCTCGTACGCAACCGTCCGCTGATGATCTTCGCCGGCTGCGTGGCGCTGTTTCACTTGGCCAACGCAGCGATGCTGCCGCTCACCGCAAGCGTGATCACCATGCGATCGAGCGAATGGGCAGCGGCCTTGGTGGGCGCTTGCATCCTTGCCCCCCAGCTCGTGGTGGCAGCCTTCGCGCCTTGGGTTGGACGGCAGGCAGTGATCCGGGGACGCTTGCCTCTGCTCCTACTCGGCTTCGGCGTGCTGCCGGTGCGCGGCGTCCTGCTTGCCTTCGTACAAAGCCCAGAAATGCTCGTGGCGGTGCAATTGCTCGACGGCATCTCGGCTGCCGTCCTCGGTGTATTGGTCCCGCTCACCATCGCCGACGTGACGCGCGGGACTGGTCACTTCAATTTAGCCCAAGGCCTGATCGGAACAGCGGTCGGCATCGGCGCCTCACTCAGCACGACGCTCGCCGGCTACACGTGGGACTATTTCGGCGTGGTGCCGGCGTTTCTCTTTCTCGCCATCACTGCCGCTGGGGGATTTATCATGGTGCTAGCCTTCATGCCGGAGACTGGCGGATTGGCGCCAGCAATGGGCAACGAATCAGGCCGCGGAGCGTTGTTTCCAAGATCCTCCAGCGCCCCTCGCTGCGGTTCAGACCGCTCTAGCGGTCGAGCTTTGAACCGGCGCCGTTAACACCATAAATGCTCTTCGAGACAGAATGGCCATAACTGCCGACACGCTGCTGCTCTTCGGGGCCACCGGCGATCTCTCGCAGCGCATGCTGCTGCCGTCGCTCTTTGCTCTGCACGCCGACCGACTATTGCCACCCGATCTTGCGATCCTCGGCACGGCCAGGAGCGACATCAGTAACGAAGGCTTCCGCAACCTGGCCGACTCGGCGCTCGCCAAACATCTGCCGGCCGACCGCCATCGGGCGGGATCGAGCGCGGATTTCCTGAGGCGTCTTCGCTATGTAACACTGGATGCGTCGCATCCTGAGAGTTTCAGCCGGCTGTCGAAGACGCTCGGCAATGGCGGAACGGAGAGCCTAGCGATCCTGCTGTCGACGGCGCCCTCGCTGTTCCAGCCGACCATGGCCGGGCTGCAATCGGTGGGGTTGACCGGCGAAAAGGCGCGGATCGCCTTAGAAAAGCCTCTCGGCCACGATCTTCCGTCGTTCCGCACCATCAACGACGCCGTGTCCGCCGCCGTCCCCGAGGAGCGGACCTTCCGCATCGACCACTATCTTGGCAAGGAGACGGTGCAAAACCTGCTCGCGCTCAGATTCGGCAACAGGCTGTTCGAGCCGTTGTGGAATGCGAGTGGGATCGAACACATCCAGATCATGGTATCCGAGACGGTGGGGTTCGAAGGCCGCGGTGGGTTCTATGACAATGCTGGCGCCCTGCGCGATATGGTGCAGAACCACATGCTGCAACTTCTGGCGATGGTGGCGATGGAGCCGCCCGCCCATTTCAACGCCACGGAGGTGCGCGACGAGAAGGTGAAGGTGCTCAGGTCTCTTCGCCCGATCGACCAGACTATGGCAGTAACCCACACCGTCATTGGTCAATATGGCGCCGGCGTAGTACGCGGCGCTTGGGTCCCGAGCTACGTCGATGAGCTCGGCGGCCCGTCGGGCACTGAGACCTTCGTCGCCTTGAAGGCTCACGTCGACAATTGGCGGTGGAGGGGCGTGCCTTTCTATCTCAGAACTGGCAAAAGATTGGCGAACCGCCAGTCTGAAATCTTTATCCAGTTGCGGCAGGTGCCCCATTCGATCTTCGAGAGCAAGGGAGGTTTTGCCGAGCCGAACAAGCTCATCATTCGGCTACAGCCCGAGGAGAACATCCGCCTGCTGGTTATGGCGAAAGAGCCCGGCCTCGACCGCGACGGCATCAGGCTCCGTGAGGTGCCTCTCGATCTTTCGCTAACGAGCGCCTTCGCCGGCATGCGTCGCCGCATCGCCTACGAACGGTTGCTTCTCGATTTCATCGAGGGAGACCCGACGCTGTTCGTGCGACGCGATGAGGTGGAGGCCCAATGGGAGTGGATCGACGGGATTCGTGACGGCTGGGCGGCGCATCAGATGCGGCCGCAAATCTATGCGGCGGGCACCTGGGGTCCGTCCGAGGCAGTCGCATTGACAGCACGCGATGGAGTGAGTTGGCATGACTGAGGCCGAGTGGCGTGCTTATGATACGACTGCCGAGATGGCAGATGCCGTGGCCGACGAGATCGGGCATCTGATCGAGAGCGCGCTCGAGGCCCGTGACGAGGCTTTCATCGCCCTGCCGGGCGGTAAGACGCCAATCCCGATCTTCGAGCGGTTGGCGGCAAAGAAGATCGATTGGGATCGGGTCACTATCATTCCGACCGACGACCGCGTGGTTCCGATCACAGACCCTCTAAGCAATGCCGCGACAATCGCTCATCACTTTTTGCCAAAGGGCGCCCGCGTGTTACCGATCGTCGCCAAAGAGACCGCCGACTACCACACGGCGGGAGAAGCGGCGAATGCGCAGCTCGCCGATCTGAAATGGCCGCCGGACCTGGTATGGCTTGGCGTCGGCACCGACGGCCACACCGCCTCCATTTTCCAAGGCCCCGATTTCGAGGAGGCGATTGGGGGACCCAGGAGACGCAGGGCAATCGGGGTGATGCCAGACCCCCTCCCCCCCGAGGCACCGGTCCCGCGCGTGACCTTGAGCCGCGCGGCGATCCTGTCAGCGCGAATGGTTATGCTTACATTAAGTGGATCTGAGAAGCGCGCCGTGGTGGAGCGGGCCCTAAGAGACGGGCCGTCATCAGAGGCCCCGATCGGACGGGTGCTGGCCGACGCGAGGGGCCCGGTAGAGATTCACTGGAGCGCGACATGACCCTCCATCCTTCCGTTGAGGCAGTCACGCAACGGATCGTCGAGAGGTCCAAACCTACGCGCAGCGCCTATCTCGACTTTATCGCGTGCGAGCGCGAGGCGGGTGTCGACCGCCCCATGCTCTCTTGCGGAAATCTTGCCCATGGCTTTGCCGCGGCAGGCGAGGACAAGCGTGCCATCCGTGACGGCAAAGGCATCAATATCGGCATCGTCACCGCCTATAACGACATGCTATCGGCGCATCAGCCCTATGCACGGTACCCTGACCAGATCAAGCTGTTTGCCCGCGAGGCGGGCGCCACGGCTCAAGTCGCTGGTGGGACTCCGGCGATGTGCGACGGCATCACCCAAGGGCAGCGCGGCATGGAATTGTCGCTGTTCAGCCGCGACACCATCGCGCTTTCGACGGCAATTGCGCTCAGCCACGGCATGTTCGAGGCCGCCGCGCTACTCGGCATCTGTGACAAGATCGTGCCGGGTCTGTTGATCGGCGCCCTCAGATTCGGACACCTGCCGGCAATCTTCGTACCCGCGGGGCCGATGCCCCCAGGCCTCGCCAACAAGGAGAAGCAGCGGGTGCGGCAGCTTTATGCGGAAGGCAAGGCAGGCAAGGCCGAGCTCCTTGAAGCAGAGGCCGCCTCCTATCACGGCGCCGGCACCTGTACCTTTTATGGCACCGCCAACTCAAACCAGATGATGATGGAAGTGATGGGGCTGCATGTCCCAGGCGCCGCCTTCATCAATCCCGGCACCAAGCTTCGCCAGGAGCTGACTCGCGCGGCGATCCATCGCCTGGCCGGACTCGGCTGGAATGGCAACGACTATCGCCCGCTCGGCCGCGTCGTCGATGAGAAGGCGATCGTCAACGCCGTGGTCGGACTGCTCGCGACCGGCGGTTCGACCAACCACGTGATCCACCTTCCGGCCATCGGGCGCGCGGCAGGCATCGTGGTCGACTGGGAGGATATCGACCGGCTTTCGACGGTCGTACCGCTGATCGCGCGCATCTATCCCAACGGCTCGGCCGATGTGAACGAATTCCAAGCGGCCGGAGGCATGGCCTTCACGATCGCTACGCTGTTGGAGGCCGGTCTGCTCCACCGCGATGTTAGGACAGTCGGGGGCGAGGACCTCGGCGATTATGCCCGTGCGCCCAAGCTCGATGGCGAGACGCTCCTTTGGGAGGACACACCATCCGCCTCCCTCGATGAGACGATCCTGCGGCCTGCCTCCAATCCGTTCAGGCTTGACGGCGGCATGCGCCTCGTCAAGGGCAATCTCGGACGGGCAACCTTCAAGACGAGCGCGGTCGATCCGTCCCGCTGGACCATCGAAGCGCCCGCCAAGATCTTCTCGGACCAGGATGATGTGGTGAAGGCGTTCAAGGCCGGGGAGCTAGACCAGGACGCCGTCGTGGTGGTGCGCTTCCAGGGGCCACGCGCAAACGGCATGCCGGAGCTGCACAAGCTCATGCCGTCGCTCGGCGTACTGCAAGACAAAGGGTTCAAGGTGGCGCTCGTCACCGACGGACGCATGTCAGGCGCCTCGGGCAAGGTGCCCGCAGCAATTCATGTCAGCCCTGAGGCGCTCGTCGGCGGCCCGATCGCCAAGCTCCGCGACGGCGACATCGTTCGCCTATGCGCCGACCGTGGCGAGCTGACGGCTCTGGTCGACGAGAGCGAATGGGAGAGCCGCGAGCACGCGCCAGTCCCGCCGCCACCGTTCGGCACCGGGCGCGAGCTGTTCGCCATGATGCGGCACGGCGCCGACAGCGCCGAGAGAGGCGCATCGGCGATGCTTAGGGCATCCGGATTGTGATGGAGCTGGTCGCTGCCGATATCGGCGGAAGCCATGCGAGGTTCGCTCTCGCCGATGTCGAACACGGACAGGTCAAGAGCCTCGGCGAGGCGGTCACTCTCAAGACCGTGGACCATGCAAGCCTACAAACCGCATGGGAGACCTTCGGCGAGCAACTCGGACGTACTTTGCCACGGGCCGCAGCGATAGCCGTGGCCTGCCCCATCGTTGGCGAAATGCTGAAGCTCACCAATAACCCCTGGATCATCAGGCCGGCGATGATCGCCCAGGGGCTTGGGGTCGACCAGATTACCCTGATCAATGATTTTGGCGCCGTGGGCCATGCCGTGGTTCAGGTTGGGCGCGAGCATCTTCACCATCTCTGCGGTCCCGACACGCCGCTACCCGAGGAGGGGGTGATCAGCATCGTTGGACCTGGGAGCGGGCTCGGTGTCGCACATGTGTTGCGCCGCAGCGGACGCGACTATGTCATCGAATGCGAAGGCGGCCACATCGACTATGCCCCGATTGATGGTATCGAGGACGCCATCCTTGCGCGGCTACGCGAGCGTTACGGCCGCGTGTCGGTCGAGCGGGTAGTCTCTGGCCCGGGGCTTGCCAATATCTATCAGGCACTTGCCGCCATCGAGGACTGCCCGGTGCAAATGGGCGATGACAAAGCGATTTGGACCGCTGCGCTATCGGGCAGCGACGGCTTGGCGGTTGCGGCGCTCGAGCGTTTCTGCCTGATCCTCGGCAGCGTCGCCGGCAACATCGCGCTGGCACATGGGGCAAACGCCGTTGTCATTGCCGGTGGGCTTGGCGCGCGCATTGCCGAGCTCCTGCCCCGCTCGGGCTTTAGCAGCCGATTCACCGCCAAAGGCAGGTTCGAAAAGATGATGTCGGCGATTTCCGTGAAGATCATCATCCATCCGCAGCCCGGCCTGTTCGGCGCTGCGGTTGCATTTGCTGCGGAGCACGGCCAATAACCAGGACCCACACTATCGACAGAATCATGGACCTGGCACCGGTTATTCCGGTGCTCGTGATCAGGGATGCGGCCTATGCGAGGCCAATCGCTGAGGCGCGAGTAGGCGGGGGCTTGCGCGCGCTTGAAGTCACGCTGCGTACGCCCGTTGCGATCGAGGTCATAAGAGAGATGGCCAAGGTGGATGGCGCGGTCGTTGGCGCCGGCACCGTTGTGAACGAGCGCGACCTTGAGACGAGCGTGAAGGCCGGTGCGCAATTCGTCGTCTCGCCGGGCCTCACTGAGCCGCTCGGAAAGGCGGCCATTGCATCTGAAATTCCGTTCCTGCCGGGTATCGCCACTGCGGCTGATATCATGCGGGGGCTCGATATGGGCCTCAGCCGCTTCAAGTTCTTTCCCGCCACGGCCGCCGGCGGCATCCCGGCGCTCAAGGCGCTGGCGGCGCCCTTCCATCACTGCCGTTTCTGCCCGACCGGAGGCATTACCCAGGCGACCGCAGCCGAGTGGCTCGCGCTCGATCAAGTGGCTTGCGTGGGTGGAAGCTGGCTCGTCCGGCCAGGACGGCCAGACGCTGAGGTCATCACGGCCAACGCCCGTAGTGCCGCCAGACTTAGGGTGCTGGAGCCTGCTACGCGCCTTCAGTCCCGCGCCTGACGGACGGCCGGCGAACTTCATCTCGCTTAAAGGAACTTTGGCCTGCGAGGCTGGTTGATCGCCGACCTACCAGCCAAAGAGGAGGAGGAAGTGTTTGCAAAAATTGGTGCGCTGCTTGGCGTGGTACTGATTGCCGCCTTTTGCACCGAACCTGCCGGCGCATCGTTGAAGCGGGTCATCATCGTCGACAGACTCGACACGGGCCCGCCCCGCCTGGTCGATGTCGAGCAGGCCAGTCCCACTGAGCGGGAGGCCAAGGAGCGACAGGCGTCAGATTCAACGAAACTTCGTCCGCGGCCGAGTAGCCTCACGGGCAATTCTAAGCTGTAGCGAGTGCCGGGACGGCGCCCGGCTGATCGGGGTATTGCTAAGAGAGTCATTGTTCCCTCCCCGCCGTCAGCCGATCGTCTAAGCATGAACGATGCACAAGCCAGAGGCGATTGGCCCACGCCTCCGAACGGCAGGGATGGGCACCCGCCTTCGGCTTTCTGGCTCAGCAGGATATGGCGTGACTTCGAGCCCCGCCGCGGGACGTTGTTTCTCATCAATATTGGGCTTCCGATCCTCATCGGCATGGCTCGCGGCGAGACCAGCGGAGCTTTGATCGGCTGCATTACCGGCCTGCTCCTCTCCCTCGCCGATAATGAGGGGTCGTTGGCAAGCCGGGGTCGCCTGACACTGATCGTCGCCGGCGGAATCGCCGTCGGCGCGTTTCTCGGCGTCTGGCTCAAATCATTCGAAGCGATCTTCTGGATCGCCTTTTTTCTTGCCGTGTTCGCTGCCGGTTTTCTGAACCAGGTCGGCAAGGGCCCGCATTTTTCGCTGCGCTTCGGCGCCATCTCGCTAGCGGTCGTCGCCAGCTTCCCCGCCATGTCTACCTTGGACTATGTCTATTGGGGAATGGCGGTGCTCACCAGCCTCGCATCGCGAATCGCCGACCATCTCATCAACGGCCCGCTGCACTATGCCGGGCCTTGGCTCGGAGCAGGCTCATTCGACCGATGGGGCTGGGTGCGCTTCGCACTGGCCTATGCGTTTGCGGCAACCATCGGTCTTTGGATCGGCGTCGAGTCCGCAAGCACTCGAGCCGTGTGGATTTCGGCCATTACCCTCGTGCTGATGGTGCCTGACGTGCGGGTCACTTATAGCCGGGTCTTAGGCGGCATGATCGGCACGGCTTTCGCGGTCCTAGTGGTATGGCTCGTGACCAGCGTTGGGCAATCCACCCTACTCCTATGCACAACAATTTTCCTGGCAGCGTTCCCCCTTCCCTCTCAG
>Ga0182041_10000638_pt1 | contig 16811 bp, 15 predicted proteins | sample flu12Cox44000178_FD_125967 | JGI IMG/M metagenome (GOLD analysis project Ga0182041, IMG submission 125967) | Lab enrichment of tropical soil microbial communities from Luquillo Experimental Forest, Puerto Rico - flux8day.12C.oxic.44.000.178 | ecosystem: Environmental > Terrestrial > Soil >...
GCCCAGTACTCGGCCAGCAGGCGGGACGAACGCGGGCCCCAGGCGGCGCGATCCAGCACGTCACGGTCGTAGGGGCCGAGCCGGCTGAATACCGGCGCGTAGTGGGCGCGCACGGCCACCGACACCGAATCCAGTTGCAGCACTTGGATGCGCGATATCAGCTGCGTGAGATGCGCGCGGTTGATCGGACCGCCGGGCTTGGGCTCGCTAAATCCTTGGGCCGCAACGGCTATCCGCCGGGCTTGCGAGGCGGTCAGGCTACGGTTCCGGATCGACACTGCGCCGAGAATACCGGTCCTTTCCGACAACCCTCAGCGGCGACGCTTACCCCGCGCTGACTTTCTCGTCCAGCGGATTCTTTTGTCCTTGGTATGCCGACTCGAGGGCGGCCGGAACCGTTTCCAGGTCGCGGTATACGCCCATCAGTTCCTCCAAGATCTTGATCCGTTGCTGACTCGCCTCGTCTACGGCCCGCCGGGCCTGCTCACGATCCTGATCGGCTCGCTGTTTCGCGTCGGCGAGGAGGCGCTCACGCTCCTGCTGGGCGTCGTCGCGCAGGCTGGCCAGTTCGGCCTGGAGCATTTCCTTGGTTTCCTCATACTCGGCTTCCAGGGCTTCTCGGTGCGCGGCCAGGTCTGCCAGCATCTCGTCGCGCTTGCGCCGCGTGTCCTCGGCCTCGGCCTCGGCGGCCGCGATCACGGCCTCCGCCTCGGCCCGCGCCTCGGTCTGCATCTCGGCAATCTCGTCGACCGCACGCCGCAGCATCTTCGCCATCCGTTGTTGCACCGCATGGGGAGAGGGTGAGGTGTCCGTAAGGACGGCGACCTCCTTGCGCAGCGCGGCCGCTTGTTCGCCGGACTCCTTCAGCCGGGCCCTTAGGCTCTCGACGTCGTCCAGCAGCAACCGCTGCTTGGTGGTCAACATCTCGATGTGGGCGTCAACCGCGGCCGGATCGTAGCCCCTGAACATGCGGGTGAACGTCTTTGCGGGTTCGGTTAGCACTGAAAATTCCCCCTCTTGAAAAGGCCTAGTAAGACTTGGAAACGCCTGGTATACCCAGGTGAGACCGACCCAGCGTCCGAGTATGTCAGGTCATGCCGTTGGCACGGACACCAGCGCTCACCGCCGACGGTAGCTGTGAAACCGGTACCGCAGCCCCGCGCGGCTGACCTGCCACTCCCCGGTCTCGGCCAGCCACGTCTCGTCGAGCACCGGGGCCAGCGCGTCCTCATCGTCACGCGGCAGGTCGACATCGACCTCGGTGACCTCACACCGGGAGGCGTACGGCAGCGCGAGCAGGTAGATCTGCGCGCCGCCGATCACCCACGTCTCGGAGTCGGTCTCGAAAAAGGGAAAAGCCGCCTCGAGTGAATCGAGCACCTCCGCTCCGTCGGCCACGAAGTCAGCCTGGCGGGACAGTACGACATTTCTGCGGCCCGGCAGCGGCCGAACCCGTGCAGGCAACGAGTCCCAGGTCCGCCGGCCCATGACCACCGTGTGGCCCATGGTCACCCGTTTGAAGCGGGCCAGGTCTTCGGGCACCCGCCACGGGATGTCGCCGCCGCGGCCGATGACGCCCGACGTCGACTGAGCCCAGACCAGGCCCGTGAGCGTCATACAGCAACGGGAGCTTTGATCGCCGGGTGCGGATCGTAGTTCTTCACAACGATGTCGTCGTAGGTGTAGTCGAAGATCGAATCCCGGTGCGCCAGAAAGAGTTCGGGGTATGGCCGCGGCTCGCGACCGAGCTGCAACCGCACCTGTTCGACGTGGTTGTCGTAGATGTGACAGTCACCGCCCGTCCAGACGAACTCGCCGATGGACAGACCGGCCTGGGCGGCCATCATGTGGGTGAGCAGCGCGTAGCTGGCGATGTTGAAGGGCACACCGAGAAACAGGTCCGCGCTGCGCTGGTAGAGCTGGCAGCTCAGCCGCCCGTCGGCCACGTAGAACTGGAAGAACGCGTGACACGGCGGCAGCGCCATCTGCGCGATGTCGCCGACGTTCCACGCCGACACGATGATTCGCCGCGAGTTCGGGTCGGTGCGCAGCAAATCCAGTGCCGCGCTGATCTGGTCGATGTGCTCACCCGCCGGGGTCGGCCAGGACCGCCATTGCACGCCGTAGATCGGCCCGAGATCACCTGTGCTGTCGGCCCATTCGTCCCAGATGGTGACCCCGTGCTCGTGCAGCCAGGCCACGTTGGAGTCGCCACGCAGGAACCACAGCAACTCATAGACCACCGATTTGAAATGCACCTTTTTGGTGGTGAGCAGCGGGAAGCCGGCCGACAGGTCGTAGCGCAACTGCTGGCCGAACAGGCTGCGGGTGCCGGTGCCGGTGCGGTCCGATTTGGCCACGCCCCGTTCGAGCACCACGCGCAGCAGGTCCTCGTAGGGCTTGGGAATTGGGGCGATCGGCACGCGGCCAGCTTACGTCGAGGGGTGGGGAGTACAACGGAGCCCATGCCGAAAATCACCGACACCGTCACCACTCCCGACGGCTCCTGCCCCGTCCGCCTGTTCACCCCCGAAGGGCCCGGCCCCTGGCCCGGTGTGGTCATGTACCCCGATGCCGGCGGGGTGCGTGACACCTTCGACGAAATGGCCGCCAAACTGGCCGGATTCGGCTACGCCGTGCTACTTCCCGACGTCTACTACCGCGACGGCGACTGGGCCCCGTTCGACATGGCCACCGTCTTCGGCGACGAGCAGGAGCGCGACCGGCTGTTTTCCATGATCGGCGCCCTGACAGCCGACAAGATCAGCAGCGATGCCGCCGTGTTTTTCGATTATCTGGCCGGTCGCCCAGAGGTAACCGGGGAAGGCTTCGGCGTGTGTGGCTATTGCATGGGCGGACGCATGTCGGTCATGGTGGCCGGCCGGCAGCCGGACCGCGTCGCCGCCGCCGCGTCCTTCCACGGCGGCGGGCTGGTGACCGACAGGGCGGACAGCCCGCACCTGCTCGCCGACCGGATGAGCGCGACGGTGTACGTGGGCGGCGCCGAGAACGACGCGTCGTTCACCGCCGACGACGCCGAACAACTCGACAAGGCGCTGACGGCCGCCGGTGTGGCGCACACCATCGAGTGGTACCCGGCGGCCCACGGGTTCGCGGTCCCGGACAATCCGCCCTACGACGCCGCCGCCGCAGAGCGGCACTGGGCCGCGATGACGGACCTCTTCGCCTCGGCGCTACCGCGCTAACCGTTAGATGCCACATCACCCCAACGTCGATGCCCTGAGGCATATGTGGGCAGGTACGCATGTCTACACTCGGAGACAAACTTCGATTTGGAGGACTCTCATGACCTCGCCGCGCTGCTGGGGAGACGCTACGAATTGTGAGTAGCCCTCGGCTGCACGTCGCGTTTGTATGCAGTTTCAATCGCGCTCGATCGGTGATGGCTGCGGCGTTGTTCGCTGAGCAGCTGCGCGAACGTGGTCTGGGTGATCTGGTGCGGGTGTCCAGTGCGGGCACCCTCGCTTGTGTGGGTGATCGCGCCGATGAGCACGCGTGCTCGGTGCTGTCCGAGCGTGGTTATCCGGTGCCGGCGGATCATCGGGCTGCGCTGGTCGGTCCCGAGCATCTTGCAGCTGATTTGGTGGTTGCGTTGGGTCGCGAACATGTTGGGATGTTGCAGGAGCGTGGCGTTGATGACGACCGGCTTGGATGCGTCGACGTCCGGAATCCGTTCTTTGCTGCCGATTTTGAGGAGGCCTTCGCAGCTATCGAGGCCGCGATGCCGGGTCTGCATGAGTGGCTGGACGAGCGCCTGATCGCACCTGGTTTCGGCCGCTTGGAAACCGCCGTGGGCTTTCGCTTTTGGACGGGAATGTCCGGGGATGTGCTGAGGTCCCCGTACTATTCGGAGATCTCGTGGCCGACGAAATGGTCCCACGCCGGATGCCGCTATCCAGAGCACGTGCCGCCGGCGCCGGGTTGTGAGTGCGGCTGGTACGCCGATATCGAGGTCGCGGACGTGATCGCGCGGGCACGTGGGTTCCCGAGAGTGGCGCGAGCGGTGTCGCGACTGGGGGTTGTGGATCCGCCGTGGTCGTATCTGGTTGTCGGCAAGGTTGTCTTGTACGACGTGCTGCCGTTCCGGCCCATACCTACGATGAAGATCAGCCCGCGTGCCGAGTACCGGGCGCGCTTGGGAGGCATCGTCGAGCTGGGCCTCCTAGACACAGACGGGGGCCCGGAGGCCGTGGCGTTCGGCCAGGAGTTGTCGGATAGGTACGACGTGGAAGTCCTAGACATCAGCGATCGCGCGCTGCTTGACGACTTTGCCCCAGGCATTGGCGGGTGAGCACACCACCGGCGTAAACCGTCCGCCCAGGGACCGTCCCGTATTCCACTCCGAAGCCGGCTTCCAACTCGCCCTCGCAACGGGCATTTCGCTGCTCCAACTCCCGCGGCGGCGGCCTCGGCGCAGACTCTGCAGGACCGCCGCTCGTGGCACGAACTGACGATGGGCTTGGACGACTTGCTGGATGCTGTCGCGCAAGGATAGTTCTTGCTCAGATCTGACTCAGATCAGCAAGTCCCGGAGCGGTCGCCGGCGAGGGAGGGCCGTCATTCGCTGCGATACTGACATTTGTCCAGTTTGCGAACGCCTTGGCCACTGGACGCAGGGCTTTCGTGTCCGAAGGTCCGCTAACCGGGTCGAAACAATACCGTTCGGGCAGTGGAGTAATGTTTGCTGTGATACGGGCTGTCCATCGCGCCCCATGTACAAATCGGCCTCTCAGCAAATAACCTGTGCGATGAAAATCTGACAGACCTGCTGCTTTGTCACCTGAAGCAATTATGCATATGGCAAATAGCAAATTATGCTACGAACTGTGGACTAACCGCTGGTCGTGCCGTAATATTTGCTGTCAGCTCGTTTAGGCGAAAGCGTGCTCCCCTACCGCGATGGGGCTATAGCGGCGCATGACGATGGGGGAACTGGTCCCGTGATTACGAAACTCTCCACAGCCACCACCATTCCGACCATTCCAACGATTGAGCGCCGGCGCCCGAGGCCAGCGCACCAATCGCCGATCGATGAACTGGAGCGGATGTCCGCGCTGGTGGTGTTGGAGCGGCTGCCGGCTCCGGCCCTGGCGGTTGACCGCGCTGGAACGGTGCTGTTCGCTAATGGCTCGTTTTGCGGCATGTTGGGCTATTCGTCCGACGAGCTTTACTCAATGAAGTTCGATGATTTCTTCTTCAGCCTGCCGGCTAACGACCGCTGGGTCGCGCTGGTTGGGGTTGTCGAGCGCCTCGTCGAGCTGCGACACAAATGCTGCTACTCCGTGTGGGCCAGCATGAGCAAGTCCGCCATGCGACGCCGTGACGACACCGTCGCGCTGGTCAGCTTCCACGACCGCACCGAAGAGCTGTGGCACAACGGCATCGAGCCCCCTCACGACACCTGCAGCTCGATCAACTGGGCCAACCGGGCGCGGTGACGGTAGGCGGTGCCGAGGGCCAACTGGTCGCTCTTTGCCCGCTTGAGGTAGAGGTGTGCCGGATACTCCCAGGTCATTCCGATGCCGCCGTGTAGTTGCACGCACTCCTCGGCGGCGTGCACGGCGATGCCGCTGCAGTAGGCCTGCGCGATGGCCGCCGCGGTGGCCGCGTCTTCATCGCCGCGGGCACACGTGTCGGCGGCGTAGCGGGCAACCGCCGTCGCCGCACTGACCTCGAACCACAGATCCGCCAATCGGTGCTTGATCGCCTGGTACGACCCGATCGCGCGGCCGAACTGCTTGCGCTGCTTGGCATAAGCCAGCGTGGTGTCGAAACACCACTGCGCCACCCCGAGTTGCTCGGACGCGAGCAGGGCCGCTCCCGTCTGGAGCGCTTCCGCCACGGCGTCATCCGCCGGCCCCACGCGTGACGACGCCGCATTCGAGAAACGCACGTTCGCAAGGGGTCTCGTCATATCCAGCGCCAGCAGCGGGGACACCTCGACGCCCGGGGCGGTCCGCAAGACGGTGTGCAGCTCGAGTCCGTTCGGGCCGGTGACCGGCACGACGAGCACGTCCGCTGCGCCGGCGCCCGCGACGCTGCTGACCGATCCGGTCAGGCCGTCGGGGCCGATGCCGACCCCCGCGACCGGGTCGCCCGGCGCGGTGGACAGCGGCAGCACCAGCGCCGCGGTGAGTTCGCCCTGGGCCAGGGCCGACACCGTCTCGCTGTCACCGGCGCGCAGCAGCGCGACGGTGGCCAGGACAGCGCTGGACAAGAACGGCACGGGCGCGACTGCCCGCCCGATCTCCTCCATGACGACCGCGGCTTCGCGCGCACCCGCGCCGGCACCGCCGAGCGACTCGGGCACCAGCAATCCGGCCACCCCCAGCTGGCCGGCCAACGTCCGCCAGACACCTGAAAAGTCGTGGGCTACCGCATCATAGGATCGGGCCACCGTTTCCGGTGGGCACCGGTCGGCGAACAAGTGACGAACGCTGTCGCGCAACGCCTCCTCGGTATCGGAGTACAACAGGTCGGTCATCGGTCCAGGTCCTTCCACGCGACCTCCTTGTCCACGCGGTGTTCGCCCGGCAGCCCGAGAATCCGCTCGGAGATGGTGTTGCGCAAGATCTCCGACGTGCCGCCCTCGATGGAGTTGCCGCGTGCCCGCAAGTAGCGGTATCCGGGTTCGCGCCCGATCAGATCGACGACCTCGGTCCTGCGCATGGTCCAGTCGTCGTAGTGCAGCCCGGACTCGGCGTGCAACTCAAGGTCGAAGCCCGAAATGGCCTGCGCCAGTTGGGCGAAGGCCACCTTCATGCCCGCACCCTCCGGTCCGGGTTGACCCGCTTGAGCCTGCTGTCGCAGTCGCTCACCGGCCAGCCGCAGGACCTCGGCGTCGACCCACAGCCGCATCAGCTCGTCGTGCATGGCGGGGTTGCGCAGCGCCGGCTCGTTTCGCCAGGCCGCGGCGACCTTGCCGATGATCCCGCCTTCCCGCGGTGTTCCGGCGCGAGTGCCGATGGCGACACGCTCGTTGTTGAGCGTGGTGGTCGCGACCCGCCAGCCGCCTCCCTCGGGGCCGAGCCGATTGGCGTCGGGCACCCGGACGTCGGTGAGAAACACCTCGTTGAATTCCGCCTCGCCGGTGATCTGGCGCAGCGGCCGGACCTCGACGCCGGGTTGCGTCATGTCGCACAAGAAGTACGTCAGCCCAGCGTGTTTGGGCACCGTCGGGTCCGTGCGGGCGACCAGGATGGCCATCTGCGCGTGCTGGGCCATCGACGTCCACACCTTCTGCCCGTTGACGATCCAGTCCTCGCCGTCGCGGACCGCGCGGGTGGAGACGCCGGCCAGGTCCGATCCCGCGCCCGGTTCGCTGAACAACTGGCAATACACCTGCTCACCGGTGAACAACGGCCGAAGGAACTTTCGCTTCTGCTCGTCGGTACCGAACGCCGCGATCGTCGGCGCCGCCATGCCCATGCCGATGAAGTTCTTGACGGTGCCGCCCGCCGGCGCACCCGCGGCGGCGAGCTCGGCGTCGACGAATTCCTGGGCCTTCCGCGGCAGGGCGAGCCCGCCGAAACCAGGCGGCAGGTACACCCAGGCCAGCCCTGCGTCGTATTGCGCACCGAGGAATTCCCGCGGCTCGGTGGTGGCCGGGTCGTGCTCGTCCAGCAGCGCCTGAACCCCCGCCTTCAGGTCGGCCGTGAAGTCTTCGGAACTCATTGCTTGCCCTGGGGTAGCGACTGGAACCCCGGCGCGGGGCCGAGCAGCATGCCGCCGTCGATGACCATCGTCTCGCCGGTGATCCAGCTCGCCGCGTCGGAAACCAGGAACGCGACCGCGCCCGCCACGTCGGCCGGCTCACCGATGCGCCCGAGCGCCACCGTCGCCGCCAGCGGATCCTCATGGTCCTTCCACAGCGCCTCGGCCAGCCTGGTGCGCACCACGCCCGGGGCAATCGCGTTGACGCGGATACGCGGTGAGAGTTCCAGCGCCAGTTGCTTGGTGACGTGGATCAGCGCGGCCTTGGTGGCGTTGTACATCCCCATCGCCGGGGATTGGTGCAGGCCGCCGATGGAGGCGGTGTTGACGATCGCGCCGCCGTGCTCGCACATCCATGACTTGACGACGAGCGAGGTCCACAGCAGCGGGGCCCACAGGTTGACGTCGAAGATCTTGGTGAAGCGGGCGTGGTCCTGGTCGATCAGCGGACCAAACGCCGGATTGGTCCCCGCGTTGTTGATCAGGATGTCGATGCTGCCGAAGCGCTCCAGCGTGAGGTCCACGCAGCGGCGCGCGGCGTCCTCGTCGACCGCATGGGCGCCGACGCCGAGGGCCTGCTCACCGACCTGGGCCGCGGCCGCCTCCGCCGCCTCCTGTTTGCGGGCGGTCAGCACCACATTTGCGCCGGCGGCCGCCAATTGTTGCGAGATCGCCAGCCCGATGCCGCGCGAGGCGCCGGTGATGATCGCGGTGCGGCCGGTCAAATCCAGTGAGGTCATGTGTGTGCCTTCTGTTGCAGCAGAATTTTATTCGCGATGTTTTGTACACGTGCCAGCGTGGTATGCGAAACGCATGTTAGCGAAACTAACCCTCATGAAACCACTGGTGGTGGCCGGGGCTGTTGCCGCGGCGATCGCCGCGGCACCTACGGCCGCAGCTGATGCTTTTGCCACCGGACCGGCCATGAACACACCCGCCCCCACGCATGTCGTGTTCAAGGACGACCCGGGCGGCGGCGGCTGCGACGCCAACGGCAACTGCGGGTCCGGCGGCTTTAACGGCCCGGGCGGCGGTCCGGGTGGCCAGGGCTGCGTCCCGGGAGTCGGGTGCGGCTCCGGCGGCCAGTTCTTCGGCCCCGGCGGCGTGCCGGGCGGCATCGGATGCCTGCCGGGCGTCGGCTGCGGTTCCGGCCACGGATAAGAGTTCGATTCTCAGCCTCCCGGGAGCCTGGTGATCCAGGCCCGGGAGTCCGCGGGGTCGATGACGTCGTCAAGCTCAAACGTGGTAGCCGACCGCAGCGCTTTCCCGTGCTGGTAGGCCGCCGCAACGAGCTTGTCGAATAGCTGCTGGCGTTCGGCGGGATCGGCCACCGCGGCCAGTTCCTTGCTGAAGCCGAGCCGCACCGACCCCTCCAGGCCCATGCCGCCGATCTCCCCGGTGGGCCAGGCCACGGTGAACTGCGGCGCGCGGAACGAGCCGCCGGCCATCGCCATTGCGCCCAGCCCGTAGCCCTTGCGCAAGATGATCATTCCCAGCGGCACCGTCAACCTCGCGCCCAGGACGAACATCCGACCGAAGCGCCGGACCGCGGCCTCCTTTTCCGCCTCCGGCCCGACCATGAATCCGGGGGTGTCGCACAGCGAGATCACCGGCAACCGAAACGATTCACACAGGGCGAGGAAGTCGCCGGCCTTGTCGGCCGCCTCGGCATCGATCGCGCCACCGAGATGGTGGGTGCTGTTGGCGATCAGCCCGTACGCAACGCCCTCGACGCGGACAAGGGCGGTGACGATGCCGACGCCGTAGTCGGGTCGCAGCTGCAGGACGGAGCCGATGTCGACGATCGACTCGATCGCCCGGTGCACGTCATATGCTCGTAACCGGTTCTCCGGCACCACATTTCGGGCCAACCGCGGATCGGGTGCCTCCCAGTCGCCCCGATCGTGCAAGCTGCCCTGGAAATACGACAAATACCGCTTGGCGAGCGCCACCGCGTGCGCCTCGTCGCGGGCGACCAGGCTCACCACGCCGTTGTGCCGCTGCACATCGATCGGCCCGATCGCCTCGGGCGGGTATGCCCCCAGCCCCCCGCCCTCGATCATCGCCGGCCCGCCCATCCCGATGTTGGCGTCCGGGGTGGCGATGATCACGTCGCACACGCCGGCCAGCGCGGCGTTGCCGGCGAAGCAACGCCCGGAGACGATCGACACCAGCGGTACCCGGCCACTCAGGCCGGCCAGCATCCGGAAGGTCGGCACGTCCAGCCCCGCGGCGCCGCCGACGTCGGTGTCCCCGGGCCGGCCACCGCCGCCCTCGGCGAACAACACCACCGGCAGGCGTTTTCGGGTGGCCAACTCGAAGACGCGGTCGGTCTTGGCATGGTTGCGCATGCCCTGCGTTCCCGCCAGCACGGTGTAGTCGTAGGAGACGACGACCGCCTCGGCCGCCGCTCGTCCGAAACGGTCCGCGCCGATCGTCGCCACACCGGCGACCAGGCCGTCGGCCGGAGTGTTGGCGATCAGATCTTCTTCCGAGCGTCGGCTGCGCTGCGCGGCAATGGCCAGCGCGCCGTATTCGACGAAGCTGCCGGCGTCGACCAGGTCGGCGATGTTCTCCCGGGCGGTGCGGCGGCCTTGCGCGTGCCGCTTGGCGACGGCGGCCTGGCGGCCCTCGTCGAGGGTGACCAGATGGCGCTGCCGCACCTCATCGAGGTCGGCGCGTGGCCGATCGAGATCTACTGCGGCCGAGTATGATTCGCCCTCGAATCCGGCATCGGAACGGGTGAAGACCAGCAACGGATCCCCGGTTCCGACGACCTGGCCGGGCGTCACCAGACGCCGGATTGTCCGCAGCGCGTCCGGCGCGACGAGCACATGCTGCATCTTCATCGCCTCGAGGACCACCAGTTGGTCGCCCGCACCGAATTCGACACCTTCGGCCGCCACCTCGACCACGGTGCCGGCCAGTTGCGCGCGCAGCGCCTCCTCGCCCGCGTGCAGCTCGACCGGCGTGACGCGCACGTCTGGCCCGCGAGACAGCGCCGCGGCCGCCAGCTCGGGAAGCTTCTCGTCGAGAAAACCCGTCGTCACCCAGCCCGACTGGATCTGACTGTCCGACAGCAGCTCTCGCAGAAAAGGGATGTTCGTGCGCACGCCCTCCACGCCGAATTCACCCAGCGCGGTGCGGGCCTTGCGCACCGCCGCCTGCAACGACGAACCCTGCACATGGGTGATGACCTTGGCCAGCAGTGAGTCGTACCGCGGACTGGTGACCAGGCCCGGGCGTCCATACGTGTCGACGCGCACCCCGGGGCCGCTGGGCGGCGTGAACACCGTCACGGTGCCCGCAGCCGGTACCACCGAGCCGTCGGGAGCGAAGGTCTCGGTGTTGACCCGGGCCTGAATCGCAATGCCTCGCCGCGCGGCCGGCTCGCCGATGACTTCGATTCCGTCCGAGGCGATTCCGGCCGGGAGCCGCAGCTGGTAGTAGGACGCACCACCGGCGATGGCCAGCTGGACGCCGACCAGGTCCACCCCGGTGGTCTCCTCGGTGATCGTGTGCTCGACCTGGATACGCGGGTTGACCTCGAGGAAGACGAACTTCGCCCCCTCCTTTTCACTGCCGAGCAGGAATTCGACGGTGGCCAGTCCGCGCAGGCCCACCCTGGCGCACAGCCGAACCGCGGCGGTGTGCAGCTCCCGCCGCAACCCGTCCGAAAGCCCCTGGGCCGGCGCGATTTCGACGAGCTTCTGATAGCGCCGCTGGATGCTGCAGTCGCGGTCGCCGAGAGCCAGCGCGTGCGTCCGGTGCCCAGCCGGTGCGCCCACGACCTGCACCTCGATGTGCCGCGCACCGTCGAGGGCCGCCTCGGCGAACAGCGCAGGATCACCGAACCCGAGTCGCGCCTCCGCGGCGCACCGGTGGTAGGCGTCGTCGATCTGGTCCGCGCTGACCACCTTTCGCATTCCCCTGCCGCCCCCGCCGACGAGTGCCTTGATCATGATGGCGCCGTCCCGGGCCGCGAAGAAGGCGCGCACCTCTTCGATGCTGGTCGGCCCTTCGGTGGCGGGCAACACCGGAACCCCCGCGGCAATCGCCGCACCGCGGGCCGACGACTTGTTGCCGACCAACTCGAGCACGTCGGCGTCCGGCCCGACGAATGCGTAGCCGGCCGCCGCAGCGGTGCGGACGAATTCGGCATTCTCGCTCAGAAACCCGTAGCCGGGATGGATCAGCCCGGCGCCGGACTGCTTGGCCGCCGCCAGCATCGCGGGCTGGTCCAGGTAGGCCTCCGGACCACTGCCGGGAAGGCCGATCGCCTCATCGGCCGCGTGCACGTGGGGACTGTCGGCGTCGTCCTCGGCGTAAACGGCGACAGTTTGGATACCCAATTCCGTTGCGGTGCGGATGATTCGAAGCGCGATCTCGCCGCGGTTGGCGATCAGCAGGGTTGCGCTCATCGGAGCGGGTCACCCCATCGGACCTGCCCGCGGAGCTTGCCCTTGAGCAGTTTGCCGCCGGCGTTGCGCGGCAACGCTTCGTCTACCACGGTGACGTATTGGGGAACCTTGAAGTCGGCAAGCTGCCCGCGGCAGTGTTCGAGCACGGCCGGCACGTCGATGTCCTCCCGGCCGCCGAAAAGGACGGCGCCGACCTTTTCTCCCATGACGTCGTCGGGCACCGCCAGCACGCACGCGTCGGCGACGTTGGGCGCCGCCAGCAGGACGGCCTCGACCTCGACGCTCGAGACGTTCTCGCCACCCCGATTGATGATGTCCTTGAGTCGATCGATGATGTGCACCCGGCCCGCGTCGTCGACCCGCACCACGTCGCCGGTGTGCAACCAGCCGTCCGCGAAAGTGGCCAAGGTGGCATCCGGCCGATTCCAGTAACTGGCGGTCACATTGGCACCGCGCGTGACCAGCTCGCCCACCCCCGGCTCGTCGCCGGCGAACGGGACCACACCTAGATCCACCGAGGGAACCGCATACCCGACCGAGTCGGCGTGTTCGACGGTGTCCCGGCCGGGCAGCACGGTCATCAGCGACGCCGTTTCGGTCATGCCGTATCCGTTGAACACCTTGGCCTGCGGAAAGGCTTCCTTGACCGACCGCACCAACGACGGCGCGATCGGTGCGCCGCCATAGGCGGCCCAACGGACGCCGGAAACATCGGTCCCGGCAAAGCCATTGTGCCGCAACAATAATGAGTAGATCGCTGGAACGGTCACCATGGCCGAGATGCGTTCGGCAGTCAGCACGGCGATCAGCTCGTCGAGGTTGAGTGCGGGCATGATCACCGGTGCTCCCCCGAGACGCGCAGCCACCAAAAGCTGTGAGTTGCAACCGGTCACATGGAACAGCGGTACCGAGATGAGCGTTCGCATTCCCTCGCCGAGATCCCTTGGCTGTTCGAGACACCGGACCGCGTTCTCGGTGTTAGTCAGGAATGCCTCGTGCGTGGTCGGCACGCCCTTGGGGTGGCCGGTGGTGCCCGACGTGTAGAACAGGGCGGCCGTGTCCGCGCGGCCGAGCCGCTCCGTCACGTACGGGCGGGCGTCGGGCAGCGGTGTGTCCGGCGCCAGATCCACCCGCGTGCCCGAGTCGGACACGACGAACTGGACCTCCGGTTGCGCGGAGCGCGTATTGACCGCCACCGCAATGCCACCGGCCATCACGGTGCCCCAGAAAGCCAGCACCCAATTGATGCCCGCGGGGTAGCGCACGGCCACGCGATCGCCCGGTCGCACACCGGCCGCGCGCAGCCCGCCCGCAACCCGCGACGCGCGGTCCCACAGCTGCCGGTAGGTCAATCGATCGGCGCCGAGCTCGACGACGGCCTCGCTGTCCGGGCGCTGGTCGACCTGTTCGGCCAGCATGTCCAACAACGTGGCCGGCAAGTCGTCATAATGTGGAACGCCATTGGCATCGCGGGAGACACCCGTGATCGGGAATGGGTTGTGGTCGCGGGGAATTTCGATCACTGGAGGCATGCCCGGGTCCTTACTATCCGGTGTCCTATCGTGATAGCGGTGACGATCGAGGATTCCGCCATCATGCCCGAGGCGTTCTTCACTGTCGACGGCGACTCCTACCTTCCGGGCGTGCTGACGCGAGGACCGTGGGGCCCAGCGATGGGCGGTCAGATCGTTGGCGGCCTGTTGGCCTGGGGGATAGAGCGATCCGGCATCGAGCCTGATCTGCAGCCGGCCCGAATCACGGTCGACCTGTTGCGTCCGGTTCTGCTCGAGCCGGTGCAGATTCAGGCCTCGGTGCAGCGGGAAGGTCGGCGCATCAAGCTCGTCGACGCCATGATGATGCAGAACGGCAAGGCCGTCGCGCGGGCCAGCGCGTTGTTCCTCCGGCGGGGCGACCATCCCGGCGGCGAGGTGTGGTCGGCTCCGGCGCAGATGCCGCCGATTCCCACCGACTACGAAGGCTTCCCGGCCGATATGCCGTTTTTCATCTGGGGATATGGGGCCACCCTTGAAGGCACTCCCGGCCTCACCGCGGGCGAGTGGGAGCAGTCCCACTCGCAGAAGTTCGCGTGGGCGCGGGTGTTTCGCCCGATGGTCCAGGGCCACCCCCTCACACCATTTACTCGCCTGGCATTCGTCGGCGATGTCACGAGTTCGCTCACCCATTGGGGCACAGACGGATTGCGCTACATCAATGCCGACTACACCGTCACCGCGAGCCGACTGCCCGACGGTGAATTCGTCGACCTGGCAGCCCAGAGCCACTACGGCACGGCCGGTGTGGCCACAGGAGCCGCTACCCTGTTCGACCGGCACGGGCCGATCGGCACCAGCTCGGCGCTGGCATTGGCCCAGCCCGCCGACGCGTTCCAGCCGTCCTTTACCTAGGACGGGTTGGGCGCAACGACGACGGTCACGGCGGTCACGTGAGTCTTCGGAGGTTCGGGTGTCGCCGTGCCCGGCTCCGAGCATCAAATCCCTGGGCCCCTTGGCTTGTCGCTGTGAGGCGGACGGACTGTGCACCGCCTCGGCCAGAGATTCGTGGGGCAGATGTTACTTCAGGTCTGCGGCAACCCGCTCCAATGCGGCGAGGTGGTCGTCGACAGTGGCCAGGCCGGCGTTCATGGTGTTCACCGACAGATGCGTGGCCCCGCCGGCTTTCCAGGCGGCGATGTCCGCGGCGGCCTTGTCGCGGTCTCCGGCCCAGCTGACCCGGCCTTCCATCCCCAGGCTGTCGGCGTCCCGGCCCGCGGCGGCCGCCGCCCGCTTCACCTGCTCACGCGCGTAGTCGAGGCCGGGTCCGGGCTCCATCATCGGGAACCAGCCGTCGCCGAGCCGTCCGGCGCGCTCGTAGGCGCGGTCGGATGCCGCACCGAACCAAACCGGGATCGGCCGTTGGGTGGGCAACGGCGCCAGCCCCGCCCCGGTCACCGTGTGGTATTGGCCGTTGAAGGTGACCGACCGTTCCGTCCACAGCCTGCGCATGACCTCGACCTGCTCCTCGGAGCGCTTGCCGCGGTTGGTGAACTTCTCGCCAAGCGCCTCGTACTCGACGGCATTCCATCCCAGCCCAACACCGAGCCGGAATCGCCCGCCCGTGAGCAGGTCGACCTCTGCGGCCTGCTTGGCCACCAGCACCGACTGTCGCTGCGGGAGGATGATGACACCGGTGACGAGTTCGAGTGAGGTGACCGCGGCCAGGTAGCCGAACATGACGAACGGTTCATGAAATGTTGTGTCGATGTCGTAGGGGCCCTGCCAGCCCCGGTGCACCGTCGGGTCGGCGCCTACGACGTGATCGTAGGCGAGGATGTGGGTGAACCCGAGTTCCTCGACGCGCTGGCCGTACGCGCGTAGGACCGCGGGGCTGCCACCGAGCTCGGTCTGGGGGAACACAACGCCAATTCGCATTCACCGTTCAACCACGCCGCACCACAACTGCTTCCCCCGCGACTAGATTCGATTTCGCGCGACTCACTCCATCAATTGAGCGGCGACGGTCCCGCCGAGATTCCAGCACGCCTCGATGTCGGCCCTGCTCGGCTGACCCATCACCACGACCGTCTCCGCAGCCCGCACCCAGCCGAGCCCGGCAGTGATGCCGTCGATGGCGCGCTCGGCTCCCTCGGTGCCCTCGTTGCCGTGCATCCAGACGCCGAACGGTCGGCCACGGGTGGAGTCGAGCAGCTGGTAGTAGGCGCAGTCGAACGCGTGCTTGAGCGCGCCCGAAATGTAGCCAAGGTTCGCGGGGGTGCGCCGCGAAACCGCCGAACACTATCTACGCGACACCGACATCAGCCTGTCGCACCTGACACGAGAACTCGGCTACGCCGAGCACAGCGTGCTGAGCCGGTCGTTTCGGCGATGGTTCGGCTCCGGTCCCAGCAGCTACCGCAACGCGGTCCGCTCCGTCTCATCGAGGCAGCATCAGCCACCGGTTCCATCGGCGGGCACAGATCCTTGATTAATGTCGGATCAGACCCAACACCGTCGGCCAGAGAAAGTGCGACAAACCGATGGAAACAACCGCTAACCCTTCGACGGCGGTCGCCAGGAAAACCACGACCATCGCAGCGTGGCGTCACAATGATCGCGGCACCGTGTTTTGGTCTACCCGTCTTGCCGTGACGGGCCGTCCAAATAACTTGAAGGCTGGGTAGTGTAGGCCACGGCGCGAGTGGTCATCTGGCGACAGGAGCGATCATCATGGCAGACAAGCCGGCAGTTGTTCTGGTGCACGGGTTTTGGGGTAACGCTGGCCACTGGGGGAAAGTCATTGTCGAACTGAACAGACGTGGCTACACGTCGCTGCATGCCGTGGAGAACCCGCTGACATCGCTTGCCGACGACGCTGAGAGAACTAGCACGATGATTCGTCAGGTCGATGGACCGGTCGTATTGGTCGGGCACTCTTATGGCGGCGCGGTCATCACCGAAGCGGGTGACCTCCCAAACGTTGCTGCGTTGGTCTACATTGCCGCGTTTGCACCTGAGGTTGGGGAAAGCCTGGCGCAGATCAGCGAGGAAGTGCCGCCTGCGGCTCTCGATAACGCCGGTCCGGACTCCGATGGGTATCTCTGGCTGCGGCAGGACAAGTTCGCTGAAAGCTTCTGTCAGGACCTGTCCGCGGACGAGGCAC
>Ga0182041_10000640_pt1 | contig 16798 bp, 15 predicted proteins | sample flu12Cox44000178_FD_125967 | JGI IMG/M metagenome (GOLD analysis project Ga0182041, IMG submission 125967) | Lab enrichment of tropical soil microbial communities from Luquillo Experimental Forest, Puerto Rico - flux8day.12C.oxic.44.000.178 | ecosystem: Environmental > Terrestrial > Soil >...
CATCAACAACGAACAGGTCGGACGCATCATCCAGTTCGCGCTCGATAACCCGAAGATGATCAGCTTCCTCAGCTTCCAGCCGGTGAGCTTCACGGGCCGTGACGAAGCCATTACCGACGAGCGCCGCGTCGCGCAGCGATACACGCTCGCGCACCTGGCGCATGACGTAAAGAATCAGACCGGTCTCGGCGAGCCCGCCCGCGACTGGTTCCCCATCAGCTTCATGGGCACCTTCAGCGACTGGGCCGATCTGTTGCACGCGCAGGACGCGAACAACAACTGGGGACAACTCTCCTGTGGATGCCATCCCAACTGCGGCACTGGCATGGCCGTCATGATCGACAAAGAGACGAAGGAGGCCGTACCTGTCACCGCGTTTCTGAAGGGCGACCAACTCGGCAAGGATATTGCTAAGGTTAACGATGCGGCCCGCGGAAAATTCCTGACCGGCTTGGGGATGGCGTTGTTGCTGATGAAGAACTACGACCCATTCAAGGCGCCGAAGCACTTCAAGCTGTACGATCTGCTGAAAAAGTTCGACAAGAACTACAACATCTCCGGACGCAACTACGGCAAAGTCGGTCCCGATCGCACCCTGGACGACGTCATGAAGCGCCGCACCGCCGACCGCTGGAACTTCTTGTTCATCGCCGGTATGTGGTTCCAGGATCTGTTCAACTACGACTTCCGCCGCACCGAGCAATGCATCATTCCATATGCCACGCAGGAAGGCGAAATCAGCTTCTGCGCGTACAACACCGGCGTAGGTTGGCGGAACATCATCGAAAAGATGCACATGACCGCCACCCTCACGAAGTGGTACGAGGAGCATGGACGTCACGAAATCTTCGCCGGCGGTAAGAAGGTCAAGGTGCCCAGCAAGGAAGAAGGCACCTACGTTTCCCTTCGCAACGAAATCGTCACCAACGAGGTGCAACACGATCTCGATAAGCTGGGCATCGCCAAGACCGCGCGCGAAGAGAAAATCCGTGCCCGCGACCAGAAACAGAAGAGCGACCCCGCTTACAACGCCCGCATGGCCGCGCTGTACCGCGAAGTCGTCCTGAAGGAGAAGACGCCGACTTCGGAAGGCGGATTCATCCCGCTAGCCGCGCTGAACAACGGCAAGAACGAAGGCATTGCCCCCGCTGCGAAGCGGAAAGTCAGCGAGCCGGTGCTGGGAGACTAGAGAGATTCTTCACTCAAGCTTGTAAGTCAGGGAAAGGCCGCCGGAAGGCGGCCTGTTTTCTTGCCCTGCAGGGCAGCGATCCTGCATCAATTCCACAGGGAAAGCCGAGTCTATGCTCAAGTTCATGGTCGTCCTTTACCGCAGGTCCGACTTCAGTGACACCGAGTTTCACCGGTTTCTGCGCGAGGTGCATGGGCCCCTAGCCCTGGCGATCCCAGGGCTGCGCCGCTACGTGCAGAATCACGTCGTACCAGACTCGACGCGAAAGCACCCAGGGTGGGACGCGATCGTGGAGCTTTACTTTGACAACTGGGACGCGATGCAGGCTGCCTGGGCAACGCCGGAAGGAAAGGCCGCGACCGTCGACGTTGGCGAGTTCACCGATCTGTCTCGAACCACGTGGTCGGTGGTGGAGGCCGAAGAGAAGGCCATTCGGCGAGATCCGCGTTAGCTAAGGTCGTTTGCCGGGGTCACGCTCGAATTGCGTGATTTCCTCGAGCAACAGCCTACGTCCGCGCTCTGACCGATCCAGATGCACGAAGTGGGTTGCCCCGGGGATGACCACGACCCGCACCGGTGCGTGCACGAGGTCATGCTGCAGCTTCTCCCGGTCCGCCGGACGCGACCAGAAATCGCGTTCCGACGCCAGCACCAGGGTCGGAACATAGATGAACGAGGCATCCCACAACTGCCGCCCCGTGGCCAGGAAAAAACTGTCCTCCATCGCGCCATTGGGCGACCGGAAGCAGGGCGGCGAATGTTTGCTGCTTTCCGGGTCGCTCGCCAGCGCATCTCGAACAAAAGCCTCGGAAACTGTGGGATCGCGCCAGCTGGCCTTATCCTCAAGCGGAATGGTCCGATCCCATACCCCTGTCAAAGATGCCGCCGTGTTGCAGCGGTAAGCCCCAATTGCAGGATTCAGCTGCCCTGCATGGGCAGGATCCTCCATGTCCGAGCCATGTCCCATAAGCGGATGCGGCGCATCCGCACCATACAACGCGTTTAGCAAAATCAAATGGCTCAGCTTCTCGGAATGTTGCGTTGCGTAATAACCGGCCCACTGCCCGCCGGTAGCCCAGCCAAACAGCGAGATGCGCTCTTTTCCGGTTCGTCGGCGGATCAGGTCGATCGCCGCGTCGATATCTTCTGCCGCCTCCACGGTTCGCACTAGAGGTTCATGATTCTCCGCAGGCTCCACCATCTCCTTGGGTCGAGTCGATTCACCATATCCCCGGATGTCTAGGGCGTAGACGCACAGACCTTTTCCGGCGAGGTCCGCCGCCAGCGAACCGCCTGCCACCGCCAAATCAAAGGATGCGACCCCCGGCACACGCGCTCCGTGCACCAGCAGGATCGGTTCACAAAGGTGTTGGTTGGTGGCGCGAACTTCGCGAATATGAATGTGAATTCCGGCGGTGCCGGTGGCAAAAAGATCTTCCCGTGAAATAGCGAAGAGCGTGGGCCCAAGGCAGACGATCAGCAGAAGAACGGCAAGAATCCCCCATCTCGTGCAACGCATACACCGGATTATATGCAGTGGCTGAGCGCGACCTGGCGGCGAATCACGCTCGGCCCGGCGCCCAAGCGTGCTGTCCTTATCCCCCCTCTCGACCCTCGCTGGTTAATTGACACACCCTGTGCCGGAGGCTAGCCTTCGCAAAAGTAGATACATAATTCTTGCCCAGCATTGGAGCCCGCAGCATGATGTTCTGCCGTATCGCGATTGTTGTGATCTCCCTCTTGGCCTCCATCGCCCTCGCGCAGGACCCGACCAGGGTTGAACCGAAACATTACAAACTCGATTTCGAAAACGACAGGGTGCAGGTCGTCTCGGTTCATTACGGCCCGCATGAAAAGTCGACCATGCACGAGCACCCGGGAGGGGTTGTCGTTGTCATCACTGCCGGCCATCTCAAGTTCACGGACGAGAACGGCAAGGTCACCGAGGTCTTCGCGAAACCCGGGGAAGCGCGCTGGTTCGCCCCGTTCAGGCACCGCGTCGAAAACGTTGGTGATACTGCCTACAACGCTGTTTATGTGGGGATTAAAGGGAAGAAGGACGTGATTTCGGAGCAGGAATCTCTCCCGCTCGATCCCGCAACCGCCAAGATTTTGTTGGGATTTCTAGCAACTGCAGAATCAACGAGGTAAGTCGCGCGTAGCGTGACGCTCTAGGCTGGGGGCTCAGCTGAACCTTGGCCTTAAGACCTGACACCCGGTACCTGCCCTACGCCCAGCGTTTCGTGGCGATCGTTGCTTTGCGCTTGTACTCCATGTACCCGCGCGGAGTCAGCCGGATCACTCCCCGGACCTCCTCCTCGACCAGACCCTCATTCCGCAGCTCGGAAACGGCCTGCCGTGCGAACGAAGACGCGACGGTAGGTTGGGGTAGCTGCACGAACTCCTTAGGGTCTTCTTCGTAGCTCTCGGCCAGGCGATGGATCAGTTCCTCGGAAAATGCGTTCTCGATCATCAGCGTACCCATGCGAGAAATCCTATGGCCCAGCACCGGAACGCGGTATGGCCCGTCCGTGGTAGCTAGTACATTACCGTGGTACCTGTCCGGAAACCGCCACGCGGACAATTACGCTCAAACCGGGTCGCAGGTCACAGCAGCTTACTGGTCACCGGTGGCCCCCGAGCGCAGTCTGTTCTGCTGTGACCGGCCGGCCGCCTCCAGATATACTGCTTCACGGCCTCGAAATCTCTATTGCAAGAGGACGTCCATGCATTTCACTCGTCCCGGGATTCTCATGCTCCTGCTCGCGTTTGTGCTGCTAGCTTTCGCCATGACCCTGTTGGCTGCCGACGGTGCCCCCAGCCCAACCCTCACCTATCCGCACGCTAAGACCGTGGACCAAGTCGATGACTACCACGGCACCAAGGTCTCAGACCCATACCGCTGGCTCGAGGACACCGATGCTGCTGACACGCGAGAGTGGATCGACGCAGAAAACAAACTCACCTTCCATTATCTCGAGCAGATTCCGTACCGTCAGGCCATCCACGACCGCCTAAAGACCCTGTGGAATTTCGAGCGCTACGGTGTGCCGGAGCAGCAGGGTGGCCGATATTTCTATCAGCACAACACAGGGCTCCAGAACCAGAGCGTTCTCCTGGTCGCTGACTCATTGGCTGCTGAGCCTCGTCTCCTGCTCGACCCCAACACGCTCTCTGAGGATGGCACAGTGGCTCTCGTTGGCCATGCCGTATCGGACGACGGCAAACTCCTTGCCTATGGCACGGCCGCCTCCGGGTCCGACTGGATGGAATGGCATATCCGCGACGTAGTGACTGCGAAAGACCTTCCTGACACCTTGAAGTGGGTCAAGTTTTCAGGCGCGTCCTGGACCAAGGACGGCAAGGGACTCTTCTACAGCCGCTACGACGAGCCGAAAGCGGGCGCTCCTCTGCGTGACGCCAACTACTTTCACAAACTCTACTACCATCGTCTCGGTAGCGCACAGTCCGAGGACAAGCTCATCTACGATCGCCCCGACAACAAAGAGCTGGGCTTCGCCGGAAACGTTACCGATGATGGTCACTATCTCATCATCACCGTCTGGCAAGGAACCTCGCCCAAGAATCGCCTCTACTACAAGGACCTCGCCGATCCCAATGCGCAAGTCCTGAAGCTGCTAGACGACTTCGATGCCGAGTACCGCTTCATCGACAACGACGGTCAGGTCTTCTGGATCAAAACCGATCTCGATGCTCCACGGGGGCGCGTCATCGCCATCGACACTCGCCATCCCGAGCGCGCTAACTGGAAGACGCTCATCCCCCAGGGGCCCGACAAGCTCGAGAACGCTAATGTCATCGACAACAAATTTGTTCTCGGCTATCTCAAGGATGCCCAGACCGAAGTTCGCCTGTTCGATCTCGAAGGCAAATTCTTGAACGTCGTCGATCTTCCTGGCATCGGCGCCGCTGAGGGCTTCGGCGGCAAGCGCAAGGACAAGGAAACGTTCTACGCGTTTACCAGCTTCATCAGTCCCACCACGATCTACCGGTATGACTTTCCGGAAGGGAAGTCCGCGGTCTTCCGCAAGCCCAACGTCGACTTCGATGCCAGCCAGTATGAAACCAAGCAGGTTTTCTACAACAGCAAAGACGGTACCCGCGTCCCCATGTTCATCACTGCCAAGAAGGGGTTGAAGCTGGATGAGCAGAATCCCGTTCTGCTTTACGCCTACGGCGGGTTCAACATCTCGCTGACCCCGGCATTTTCGGTGGGAAACGCGGTTTGGCTCGAAATGGGAGGAGTTTACGCCCAGCCCAACCTCCGCGGTGGAGGCGAGTACGGGGAAGATTGGCATGAAGCGGGCACCTTGTTACGAAAACAGAACGTTTTCGACGATTTCATCGCTGCTGGCGAATGGTTGATCGCGAACAAATACACATCGCCGGCCAAGCTGGCGATCCGGGGCGGAAGCAATGGTGGGCTGCTGGTTGGCGCCTGCATGACGCAGCGCCCCGATCTCTTCGGCGCGGCTTTGCCCGCTGTTGGTGTCATGGACATGCTCCGCTTTCACAAATTCACCATTGGCTGGGCCTGGACTTCCGACTACGGATCTTCCGACGACCCCGCGCAGTTCAAGGCGATTTACGCATATTCCCCGCTCCACCACCTCAAGCCCGGAACCAAGTATCCGGCAACCCTTGTAACCACCGCAGACCACGACGACCGCGTGGTTCCTGGCCACAGCTTCAAGTTTGCGGCCACGCTGCAAGCAGATCAAGTCGGTCCGGCGCCGGTCCTGATCCGAATCGAAACGAAAGCAGGCCATGGAGCCGGCAAACCCATCTCCAAGCAGATCGAGGAGACTGCGGATTCTTGGGCGTTCGTCGCCCGGAACCTGAATATGCAGGTTTCCTTGCGCTAACCAAGGCTGGGTTCCTTGGGTTCATCTCTCCTCTGCGGACACGGACCTGGCCCTTCTCACACTCCGCACACCTCCATCTGCGTTTTGGTTTCGGGGCGTCGCTGTCCGGAAAATGGAACAGAAACGATCTGCCCGTCCAAATCACTCTTCCATTAAGCAGACTCTTGCCGGGAGGCGTGCTCTTGAACATCGCGAGAATTCTGGCCGAATTAAAAGCAGAGCGTCGCAGGCTGGACTCTGCCATCCAAGCCCTACAGGCTCTCACCGACTCGCCGCTCCCGAGGATTCAAAGCGCGCGGCGAGGGTCAGGGAAGCGCAAGGCATCAGCAGTCCGTGCTGGTTCCTCAGCCATGCCCACCGTGAGTGAAGGCAACCTGCTGATGTTCCCCGGGCGCCACTACCGCAGGAAGTCTGCTGCCAAGAAGGGCTTATCGGAGGGTGGGAGCCGGGCCTGATTTTTGCGGGGCGGCTGCAAGTGCAGCCGTCACAATTCGCCCGCCCGCCGGCATGGTAAATTTCTGCAAATCCCATCTTGCCTTCGGCGCTACGGGTGTAGAATCCGACTTGTAAGGGAACTGATAGCTTCACCGGATCCACCTCCGGTCTCCGAGGCTCTCATGAACGTTCATATCGGATACAAAGTCCGCAAGACTCCCGACATCGAAAAAGAGGTGAGCCACCAGGTCGAGCGCCTGCGCAGGCGTCTGCAAGTGTTTCGCCCCGAACTAATTCATCTGAAAGGAATGGTGGAGCAAAACTCTGCGCGGGAAGGGGCCGTGGTCTCGCTCAATCTGCGCCTGCCTTCCGGCCAGATGGCCGCGCAAAAGAAGGCCCCGGCGCCCTCGGCTGCACTCAAGTCGGCGTTCGATGACCTGTTGCAGCAGATCAACCGGCATAAGGAGATTTTGCGTTCCGCTCACAAGTGGCCCCGGCGCCGCCGGGAGGCCGACGCACGCCCAAAACACGAAATGCCGTTCGAGGAGACGCTTGCCTCCGTGCAGCCGCCGGTCGTTTCTCCCGAGGACATCCGGGCCTACGTCAACGTGAACCTGACGCGCCTGGAGCGCTTCGTGGAGCGCGAACTTTATTTTCGTGAGTCCGCCGACATGGTCGCTGCCGAAACCATCACCAAAGAGGAAGTTGTCGATGAGGCTATCCTGCGAGCTCTCGGTGAAACGGGAGACAAGCCCGAGCGCTTGGCCCTGGAGCCCTGGCTGTATCGGCTGGCATTGCATGCGCTCGACGAAATGATCGCCCGCGCCGACGAAAACAACCACAGCGTGCATCTGGAGGAGTCAGCCCGCCAGCGCAATGTAAAGGCCAGTGACGAGTCCGAGTTGCAGTTCCATCAGCCCGACGAAAGCATCACTGAAGAAACCATCATCGCTGACCACCGTGTCTCGACCCCCGAACAAATTGCTTCCTCCGATGAGTTGCTGCGCCTGGTGGAAAGCGCCTTGCGTGGCACCACCCGTTCCGCTCGCGAAGATTTCATCCTGTTCGCGGTGGAAGGGTTTACCCCTGACGAGATCGCAGCCATCACCGATCGCAAACTCGATGAGGTGCGCGCCTCGGTGAGCATTGCCCAGGAACATCTTCGCAAATCACCGGTTTTTGCAACATCGTCCAAACAAGTCCTGGTCGCACGATCCAGCAGCGCTTAACCCATCTCAAACTGCAGGAGACGATTTTGATGATGACCCGCGAGGACATCCGTGAACTAGCCACATTCCAGGCAGGGCCAGACGCCTGTGCTCTAAGTTTCTACTTCCAGCCGCGCACGCCCCAGAACAAGTCACACAAGGAAGAAGCGATCCTCGCGAAGGACCTCGTCCGCCAGGCCCTTCGCGAAACCGAGAGACAGGGAAGCAATGGTTCTGCGCGCGCCGATCTAGACCGAATTCTTGAACTCGCCGGCAATCTGCGCGGAAACCAGGCCCGCGCCAAGGTGGTGTTCGCTGCCAGCGGGCGCCGGATCTGGCGTGAGTTCGATTTGCCGCCGCTTCTTCCTGGAACGCAATTGTTCGTCAATCGTCGTTTCCACCTGAAGCCGCTTGCTGCTTTGCTTGGTACGCAGCCCAAGCTTGCGGTGGTGGTGGTCGACCGCCAACGCGGGCGTTTTTTCGATTTGCGGCTCGATGAACTCAGGGAACGCGCCGACATGTCCCGCACCTTGCCTCGCGCGCGCACCGATGGCTACGCAGGATACAACGCCGGCCACGTCGAACGGCACATGTCCAACGAGGCCCGTCAGCATTACCGGCAAGTAGCCGACCGCCTGAAGGCTGAATTCGAGGGCGGTCTGTGGGAAAAACTGGTCGTTGGCTGTCACGACACGAACTGGTCGGAGTTCGAGTCGCAACTCCATCCTTATGTGAGGCAGCGGGTGCTGGGGCACTTTCCTGCCGATGTTGCCACCCTGACGCTCGATCAGATCCGCGAGCACGCCAACCGCATTCTCATGGAAGATCACGATCGCCGGCGTGACAAGCTGGTTCGTGACGCCCTGAGCCAAGCCAAGGGCAACGCTCGGGGTGTCACCGGTTTGCGCCGAGTTTTGCGCTCGCTGGAACTGGGGGAAGTGCAAACGCTGCTCCTGGGCGAGAACTACTCGGCCCGTGCTGTTGAATGTACTGGCTGCGGACACGTCGATGCGCACATGGTTCCGTACTGTCCGGCGTGCGGGAAAGCGACCCGGGATCTCGAGGACGTTTGCGAGGCCATGATTCCTATGGCCATTCGCCGTGACATTGAGCTGTTCTACGTGAAGAACGATCCCGAGTTCGACCGAGTCGGGAACATCGCCGCCCTCTTGCGCTTCCGAGCGGATCAGACCAAGACGGGGCCGGTTGCGGCGGCGTCGTAAAGCGTGGAACGACTTCGTTCCTGTGGGGCCCCGCTCATGCACTCCCGGGCGGGGCATCCTTCGCCTCTACCCACACTCCCGTAACCACTCTTCCATTCCAACCCGCGCTACAATCCCCTGCATGGAGCTCAAGCACCTTATCCGGCAGTTCAGCTACAAGATCGAGGCCAAGCCTGAGGGCGGATTCATCGCCCGCTCTGCTGACCCTTCAGCGCCTCCCCTTGAGGCGGCAACGCGCGCGGAGCTGGAAACTAAGATCCAGGCCAACTTCGCGGCTGCGCTGGGGTTAGCGTTTCCAGGATTGAAGATCCCAGTCGACAATCGGAACGTCAAGGTTGAGGTTCACATCGACCGCAAGCCCGAAGGCGGGTTCTCTGTGCACTCCGAGGAGGTCGACCCTTCCAACCCGAATCCCGGCACTCATGAGAAGATGGATCACTTCGCTGAGCAGCTTCTCGGCTTTGTCGACAAGAATTTTCCTCAGCTCTCGCAGCAACTCGCCGCGCAGGCTGGCGCGAAGGGCATCACGATCTTCACCACGCAGAACGGCGGGGCGACATCAACCACGAATCCGTCGACCAGCCTTGGCCCGATGACCCTGACCCAAGCCATGACGCCGACCCCGACTTTCAGCAAAGTATTCACTCAACCCTCTGGCCCCGGCGCGACCGGCGCTGCGAGTGATCTGACAAAAGCTGGACTCGACAACACTCCTATCACTCCTGAGGCTACCAGCACGAAGGCGTTCTTCCGCCTTTTGCTGTTTGCGCTCATGGTTGCGGCTATGATCTGGTTGATATCCTTTCGCCGGTGACTGGGTGCGACTAGCCTGGCCGGATTCCCAACAAAGCGCTGCTTAACAATAAAGAACAACAAATTCCTACACGGCATCAATGCCGCAACTTTCCCGATTGCCCCTCCGTCGATTTACAATCGAGCTTCCTCCGAGGTCCCTCGATGCGTCGAACCGCCAAGAAAGCGGCCATTTCAGCTTTACTGATCTCCCTCACGGCTTTCGCTCAAGAAACTGGTAAGTCTGAATCGAAGGAAGCGAAAATCGCCCGCGCCCTCTCAGCAGCACCCGAAAGTGTCTCCAAGGACGCTAAGGTCGTCGACCGCGACGAAAATGGCGCCGAGACCGTTTTGCGCGAGGGCACCAACGGCTTCACTTGTTTCCCCGGGCATCCGGGTGTGGTGGGCGATGCCTCTGTTTGTGCAAATGAAGCGGCGCTGCGCTGGGAAAAAGATTTCGCGACTCTCAAGGCCAAGCCGACAAACACCGAGCCGGGCATCGAATACATGCTGCAGGGCGGTACCGACTGGAGCGCGACCGACCCAAACGCAACTTCCGGGCCCGCGATCAAGGAACCGGCTCATTGGATGATCATGTGGCCCTTTGATCCGAAAACCACCGGCCTGCCGACCGAGCCAAAGCAGACTGGCTCGTGGATCATGTGGGCGGGCACACCCTGGGCACATCTGATGATCAATCAGAAGCCCTAGCTGGCAGCCCCCCAGAACAACCTCAGCGACGAAGGCTCGAACCCGCCCTTGTTGGCGGATGCGTTAGGGGGAACGGTTGCAGTAGGCGGACGAAAACGGATTCACAGACCGCCCAAATTCTGCGTCTCGTGATTTGACCGTGAGGGTAATTCCAGAGCCTCAAACCGAGTGTCCGAGAGGCACGCTAAGGTGTGTGCGGCTTGATTCCAATCTCGCGCACACCCCAATTCTTACCGGCAGACCCATCACTTCCGTACCGCAGCCATCGCGGGGACAGCGTGATATGTTCGGAACGATCCACACCCGAACCGAATCACCAGGAGCGCGCAAAATGTTCTTTCTTTTTGGCATGCGGACCAAGACAAAGCCCATCAAGCAAATCCAATACCCCTGCTCGAAATGCGCGCGACCTACAGTCTTCACCGCCTTGGAGTCGAAGCGCTGGTTTACGCTGTTCTTTATTCCCGTGATTCCCCTGGGCGGAAGCGATCTGATTAAGTGCAATGTCTGCGGGTTAACTCTGAAGTGCTCCCCCGAACTGAAGAATCAGATTACCGCCAAGACGAAGGCCGCAGGCGCCGGAAGCTAGCTCCAAGTATCGCGAGAAAATGCTTGGGATCAGGTAAGCGCGAGATACCTTGCGCTTGATTTCTCCATTCCACAACAGATATCAACTCCTCTACTGAAGGCCCGTCTCCTGTAACGTCAGGTTCCTGGAAAGTCGGGGAGTATGTCCCGTGAAGCGTCTCATCCTTTCAACCGGAACAACGCTAGCATGCGTTCTATTCGCTACCTTCCCTGCGAGTTCCCAGCAGTACACAAAGTATGACTGTGAATTAGCCCAACGTATGCTGCGGGATGTAGCGGCCGATGTCGAAAAGAACTATTACGATCCAAAGCTGCATGACATTGACTGGAACGCCAAGGTTCAACAGGCAAAAGCCCACATTGACAAGACTGACTCGTTGGATGGCGCAAGATCCGAGATAGCAGCGCTGCTCGATAACTTAAACGATTCTCACACGACTTTTTGGCCGCACCCTGGCAATTACAAGCGCGATTACGGGTTCGACATGGCGATGGTCGGCGATCGTTAGTTTTGTCACTAGAATCCATTCTGGAAGCAACGCTGAGAAAAAATGGGCTCGGGGCCGGAAACCAGATTCTGGCGGTGAATGACCATTCCGTCACACGGAAGACCATCTGGAGACTGCGCTACATTTACAACGAATTGCGCCCGCAGCCGGGGCTCCGACTAAGTCTTTCCGACGATGCTGGTCACCAGAGAACCTTGGAGGTGATGGCAAAAGTCACAACTTCCAAATTAGGGCGTGTTCACACTACGTCAACAATAAGTGAGTAAGATGCAAGGCATGGAAATCACTGCCGAGCAGTACAAGCGAATTGAAGATTGCTTGCCGGTGCAACGTGGCAACGTGCGACATGACAACTTGGTCTTGTTGAATGCCATTCTGTATGTAGCCGAGCACGGATGTAAGTGGCGCGGATTGCCCAAGCGGTACGGCAATTGGCATAGCATCTATGTGCGCATGAACCGTTGGGCCAAGAAAGGCGTCCTGGATCAGGTGTTCGCGAAGTTGCAGCAAGAGCAGATTCTGCGCCTCAAGATCGAAGCCTTCAGTTTGGATTCGACCTCGGTGAAAGTGCACCCCGACGGCACTGGGGCTTTAAAAAAAACGGACCCCAAGCCATTGGGAAATCGCGCGGGGGATGGAACACCAAAATTCATCTGGTTGCCGCGAATGCTCGAACGGCCGTAATTTTCTGTCTGTCACCAGGAGAGGCGCACGATGCTCCCGTGGGCCGCCAACTGTTGCTAGAACTCGGCCCGATGCCGGTCGAAGTTCCGCTGGTCATGGACCGGGCCTACGAGAGTGATGAAACCCGGCAACTGGTGCTCGAGTTGAACATGATTCCGGTGGTTCCACCCAAATCGAATCGTCGTGAACCTTGGGATTATGATCGCGAGCTTTACAAGAAGCGGAACCAAATAGAGCGCCTGTTTCGACGACTGAAAGGATTCCGCCGCATTTTTTCACGTTTCGAGAAACTCGATGTCGTGTTCCTGGCTTTCATCTACTTCGCCTTCATCATCGAGGCCCTAAGATAGTGTGAACAGGCCCTAGTAAAGGTGTTTCGACTGCACCAACGGCGCGAGATATCGCGGCCAAGCGGGATCCAACGATGGCCAAAGCGGCAACACTGGTGGGAGGGCGCCTTACTCCGGAAGAGGCCGGAACCGCTTTCCCGCAGGAGGATCACGAAGAAGAGTGAACTGTCGGCGGGTATCCTGTTTGGAGCCTGAAAAGCAATACTCCTGAAGATTTCTGTCTCAGTGCCCCGCTTCCAAAGGGTGTGCTGCGCGCCTTGTCGTCCGAGGTTCGCCAACCGATAGATGACTCACGGCCTTCCGTGCAGCGGAGACGTTTTCCTGAGTAGCTGTGAAGCGTGATCAGTTGGGTTAGATGGTTTGCGTTATTACTGTGCTGCTGAGGGCGATCGGTGATAACCGCGGCAGGCAGTCCGCTCTACTTCAAGCTCCTCATGCACAAATCGTTCTCCGACGGACCACACGTATTAATCTGATACGCAGGCCCGCTGGGCAGATCGACCTTGTAATCTCCCAGACGAAGGTGTTCCTCCGAATCATAGTGAAGGCGTGCAACCACGAACGAGTTGCCCACACTGGCGCGCAACCGGAACTGGCGCGACGCAGGCTCGTAGTTCGCATAACTGAAACACCGCTCAATACACGCGCGGTCGACAATATGTTCTACCAACTGCCTCGAACCGGGTTTATGCCAGACCGTGCTGACGACGACCGAACCCGGCGGCAGGCTTCCAACCAAGCGCTCGGCCTTCTCCTCCATCCTGTTGACGGTGGCTGTGTCGCGATAGAGCAACACAAAAAATGCCAGCGCAATCGCAGCGTAACCGGCGAAGTGCCATTTTCGCGGCCAGATCGTGCTCAGCAGGCAGCAACCAAGAATCGCGGAGATGGAGGTGAGCCTGGGCGTCACCGCAAACAGCGGCGCCTCATATTGCGGCAGGTGAATGTAATTGGGCGACAGAAAAACAGCCATTTCCGCGGCCACGAAAAGTTGTAGGGGCAAGCGCATCCGTTGCCACAATTCCGGCACGCTTCTTCCGCTGGATACTTCGGCAGCGATTGAAAAACCGGCAAACAACGCCACTACCGCCATGACCGAACGATAATTCCTCCCAAACACAGCAAGCTGGTCCAGGCCATTGTAGAAATACAGCGCAGTGGGAGTGCGAGCCGAGGGCCAGTGACGCCAGATGTATGAATGGGTGATCCAGAGCAAAACCGACGAAGCTATCGGTAAGAGGATGTGGTACCTCTGCGGCATTGTTTCGGCCAGCCAGATGTAGACCGCTCCGCCGATCAGCAACGCCATACCAAATGGTTGTGCCAATAGGATGAGCGGTGTGAGCGCGAGCGCAAGAGTCCGCTCCATCGGCGTGCCCCTCCAGAATAAAGCAAGCGCGCCAAACGCCAGCCCCAGCGACAGGTAGTAATTGAAGAAGCCCACATGAAACGTCCACCCATACGAGATCATCGCAATCAGGGGCGCGAGGGTCCATGGCGCCCTTTCCGTGGCCGCGGCGATCAGCACAAAACTTCCCCAGAAGAAAACAAGCACGCATACAGACACGCTGATTCTTTCTGTCATTCGCCAAGAGAAAACCCTTCCGAAGCCGCTAAGCATGAAATCGAACAGGACGTTATTCCACTGCCGAGCAATCCAAAGCCCCGGCAATTGCCCACGTTCCACAAGTTGCGCCAGCCAGGCGTTGTACAAATGGCTGCCCAGGTCCCCTGCAGCAATCTGCTTGTGCCAGAAGGACGGGATGAGCACAGCGATCGATGTCCCAACGAATGCAAGCCATCTTTGTCGCGTTATTTTGAGCGAGCGCCCGAGGGCCGACGTGCGCTCCTGCGTCTTCAGCGAGTCAGTCTGGTTAACTGGAAGATGGGTTGTGCTGCGAGTCTTCACCGGGTTGTGCTCGGGGTTGTGCTCGGACAAGGTCTTCACTGTGCTGCCGCTTCGGTTGCTTCCGACTAACCTGACGTGCGCAACCGACGCGATCTAGCTTACAATGTCGCCCCCCGCCCCGCGACGCCTCTGCCATTTAATCGGCTGAAACTGGTATGCTGACGCCCGCATTCCTATTCCATTTACACCCAGGAGAAAGCGTATGAGTGTTTCCCGCCGCGATTTTCTGACCGCCACCGCTCTCGGTTCGCTAGCGCTGGGCCTTGAAGCTGATGCGCTGACCACAGAATCTGCATCCTCACCACCTAACGCGCAGTCTTCCAGCGGGCCGGGCAAAAAGCCGATCATCGTGTGCGCAAACAACGGTTTTGCCTACCTCGATCGTGCCTACGAGCACCTGAGCAAGGGCGGTGACACACTGGATTCCGCGATCCTGGTGGTGACTGGCCCGGAAGATGATCCCAACGACGACTCTGTCGGGTTGGGCGGCCTGCCCAACGAGGAGGGCGTGGTGGAGCTCGATGCCTGTTGCATGCACGGGCCCACGCGGCGTGCTGGATCTGTGGGTGGCGTGCGCAATATCAAGAATGTTTCGAAGGTCTCCAAGGCAGTGATGGAGCACACCGGGCACGTCATGCTGGTTGGCGAGGGCGCGGAGCGTTTCGCCGTCGCCATGGGATTTCCGCGCGAGAACCTGCTCACCGAACATTCCCGCAAGATCTGGCTGTTGTGGAAGGAATACCACTCGTCGAGCGACTGGTGGGGGCCGGGCCTCGCCGACCCGAAGTGGCAGGCTCCTGATTTGAAGAACGACGCGGGAAAGCCGCAAGCCGAACTCTGGCGTGAGCGCATCGAGTTGCTCACCGAGCGCGCGGGTGTCCTCGGGATCGAGCCCGAGCTTCGCCTCGTCGCAGTCCGTCGTGTCCTGTTCCCACCCGCCGGGACCATTCACTGTTCCGCGTTGAGTGAGAAGGGTGAGATGTCAGGTATTACCACCACCAGTGGTCTTGCCTTCAAGCTGCCGGGACGCTGCGGTGACTCTCCCGTGATCGGCGCAGGCTGCTATACCGACCAGGACGTGGGTTCCGCTGGCGCGACGGGTAGCGGGGAAGAGAACATCAAGGTCGCGGGCGCGCATACCATCGTCGAGAACATGCGCCACGGCATGTCTCCGCAGGAGTCGGGCATCGATGCGCTGAAGCGCATCGTGCGCAATTACAACGGCGACATGAACCGCCTGCGCTTCATGGACATGACCTACTACATTCTGCGCAAAGACGGCGCCTATGCCGGGGTCTCGCTGTGGGAGGGCTATTCGGAGGGCCATCCGCACAAGATTGCGGTGCACGACGGAACCAAGCGTTCCGAAAAGGCCGTGAACCTGTTGAAGGGATACTCTCAGGAGTTCCCGCCGTTCCCGAAAATTCCGCCAGAGCTCTCGAAAGACTCGGAGTACCTGAAGTAAAGACGGAGTTCAGGTTTGACTGTTTCCTGAGGGCCGGGATATGGGCTTTCAAGAAGTATCAAAGTCAGGCGGCGAAGAATTCCTCGGGAGCAGTCTTAGGCAGGCGCTCGGCCATCTGACGATGATCCTGTATGCAGAGCATCAGCAGCAATCCGCTGGCAAGCAGGAAAGCCGAGGACAAGATCGCCTGCAGGCGTCCGGGATGCATGCGGACCAGAACGAAATCGGCGAAGGGGGTTCCCAGAACCAGCGTGATTCCACTCATGAGGGCCAGCCGTTGGTGGCTTGCCGATTCGCGTGAGTACAACCATGCACAAAGCAATGGCAGAACCGCGATCACATAATGGTGCCGCCAAGTGACGGGAGAAATCATCAGGCTGACCAATGCAAGAATTGCGAACTCCTGCGCGAGAACCCGCGGATTCGGGACTCGGTTCTTGAAAAGGTAGAAGAGAACAATTGCCAGCAACCCGAAATTTGCTGCCGAGATCGAAATACGCACCAGAAGCGGCACTTGCCACGGGTCGGCTGCGCCAAAAACCGCCTGCCCCAGGTAGAGATTTCGCACCACCGTTCCCATCGACTTGAGGGGATATCCTTCGACTCCCGCCGAAAGGAGGGGGAAAACCTTCGACGCATACGTCCAATATGGGTGCAACCCAACGCGCGGCACAGAAGCGACAACCAGCGCGGCCGCTGTCATGCAGTAGCAGACTAACCATCGCCATTGCCGCCGCAGCAACATCATCGGGACGACGATCGCCGGAGTGACCTTGACCAGCGTTCCCGTGGCGAATGAAGCTGCGGACCATGGGGTCCGGCGCGTTTGCATGAAATAAAAACCCAGCG
>Ga0182041_10000644_pt1 | contig 16762 bp, 12 predicted proteins | sample flu12Cox44000178_FD_125967 | JGI IMG/M metagenome (GOLD analysis project Ga0182041, IMG submission 125967) | Lab enrichment of tropical soil microbial communities from Luquillo Experimental Forest, Puerto Rico - flux8day.12C.oxic.44.000.178 | ecosystem: Environmental > Terrestrial > Soil >...
CACGGTGCGGGTGTGGGACCTGGCCAGCGGTGACCCGGTGGGCGAGCCGCTCACCGGCCACGCCGGCGCGGTTAACTCGGTGGCCGTCGGTGAGCTCGAGGGCCGCCCGGTAGTGGTCAGCGGCAGCGGGGATGAGACGGTGCGGGTGTGGGACCTGGGCAGCGGTGACCCGGTGGGCCACCCGCTCACCGGCCACACTGGCGTGGTCTGGTCGGTGGCCGTCGGTGTGCTCGAGGGCCGCCCGGTCGTGGTCAGCGGCAGCGACGATTACACGGTGCGGGTGTGGGACCTGGCCACTGGCAAGCAGCGCGGCGACCCGCTCCGCGGCCACACCGACTGGGTTGAGTCGGTGGCCGTCGGTGAGCTCGAGGGCCGCCCGGTCGTGGTCAGCGGCAGCGACGATTACACGGTGCGGGTGTGGGACCTGGCCAGCGGTGACCCGGTGGGCGAGCCGCTCACCGGCCACGCCGGCGCGGTTAACTCGGTGGCCGTCGGTGAGCTCGAGGGCCGCCCGATCGTGGTCAGCGGCAGCGGGGATCACACGGTGCGGGTGTGGGACCTGGCCACCATGGCGCGCAATTCCCGCGCGATACGGCTTGGCGTCGGGGCCGGTAGCGGGATGGGCCGGACTGGCGTTCTATCGATAACGAAGCCGATAAACAACGTGGCGGTTGTAGGACATCCTCTGGGACTGACCGCTATACGCATTTGAACGCACCGGCAAACGACAAGTTGGACGGTTATCTGCAATGCCAGAGTTAATTTGTACTGTTCACGCTGGTTGACACGTCTGCTACAGGTAACTGACGATGGGCGCCGTCGGGTTTGTCGGCAAGAGAGTGCGCTCTTCGTCGACTGATGGGCCACCATGAACCTCATGGATCGACGTGAGGCAACGAACTTCCCGAAACCTAGGCGAACCGGAATAACCTCGCTGCTGGGTATTGCATTTACGCGGGGCTGTCCGGGGTGTGGGTCGGAATCACCGGCAACTGGATGGGACTGCCATCCAAGCCGCTGAAACCGTCCTTCTGGACTGCCGTCGTCGGAATTTACTATGTTGCCGCTGGCATATCGCTACTGCCGAAGAGGAGAACCGGTGCGCTACTGGGCATCGTCTTCATCCTGCTCGAGGTTCTTGGGCGCGTTCACCTGGTCCGGATCGGCACGTACCCGTCGACAGGCCCGGACTTCGTAAAGAGTGTTTTCGGCGGCGCAATCGCAATTCTTGTCGTCGTCTACCCGGACATTTCACCGGCCTACGCCGGTATCCAGGTCGCCAGGGTCGCGAAGGCGCGACACGTCACCCCGGATCAGGTACGCGACCTGGTCCTGTAGAACCGATGTGGACGCGACCTTGGGTTCCTCGGTGAACCCCGGGTCAATGTGTTGGCGCTCAACTTTGAACTCGACCAGAGGTATCCGGTCACCGGCTAATGCACATTTGGTGGATGATGTTCACGTGAGCGTCATCGACCACCCCCGCAAACGCGGAGAGCTGCGCATCTACATGGGTGCGGCCGCCGGCGTCGGTAAGACGTACGCCATGCTCGGAGAGGCGCACCGGCGGCTGGAGCGCGGCATCGATCTGGTGGCGGGTGTGGTCGAGGCTCACGGCCGCCGGGAAGTCGCGGAGCTGGCTGAGGGCATCGAGATCGTCCCGCCCCGTTACACCGAGTATTGCGGCAGCCGCTTTCTCGAGCTCGACGTAGCGGCGGTGTTGGCACGCCATCCGCAGGTGGTCCTGGTTGACGAGCTCGCCCATACCAACGTCCCTGGCAGCAAGAACCACAAACGATGGCAGGACGTCGAGGAACTCTTGGACGCCGGCATCGATGTGATCTCCACCGTCAACATCCAGCATTTCGAGAGCCTCAACGACGTCATCACGCAGATCACCGGCATCGAACAAAAGGAAACGGTGCCGGATTCGGTCGTGCGGCAGGCGCCGCAGGTCGAACTCATCGATATCACACCGGAAGCGCTGCGCCGCAGGCTATCCCACGGAGACGTCTATGCGCCTGAGAGCATCAAAGCGGCGCTTCCCAACTATTTCCTCATCGGAAACCTGACCGCACTAAGGGAATTGGCGCTACTGTGGATGGCCGATCATGTGGACGTCGCACTAGGCAAATACCGCGCGGACCAGAAGATCACCGACACGTGGGAGGCGCGCGAGCGGGTTGTCGTGGCGGTCACCGGCGGTCCGGGGTCGGAGACGTTGGTACGGCGGGCATCCCGGATAGCATCGAAATCCAGTGCCGAGCTCATGGTGGTGCATGTCTCGCGCGGCGGCGGGCTCTCTGGCGTGTCGGCGTCCCGGATGGGCAAGATTCGCGAGCTGGCGACCAGCCTGGCCGCGTCCCTGCATATCGTGGTTGGTGACAAGGTGCCCACGGCGCTGATGGATTTCGCCCGCGAGAAGAACGCCACCCAGCTGGTGATCGGCAATTCCCGCCGCTCCCGCTGGGCGCGCATCTTTGACGAAGGTATCGGCGCAGCGATCCTGCAGGAGTCCGGCAAGATCGACGTGCATGTCGTGACCCATGAAGAATCCAAGTCTGCTTGATCCCAGTAAAGAAACTTCTCACAACGTGCCGGTGGTGCGCCCGTGCCGCTCGCGCTTCGTCCGGTTGGCGGGAACGGCCATCTCGAGTTCTATGTGGCGGCGGACGGGAGCGCCAGCGGACGGTCGCCGCGATCTGCTGGTCTGCTCGAGTCGACTGGCTCGTAAGCAGCGCGTGATGAGCACTTTCGCAGCTTGGCCTCGACTGAACTAGATCCGACCTTTTTCCGCGGTGGCTAGCGGCGAATACCCAGGCAGGCCGCTTCGGTGGGCGACGGCTACTGGCAGGGCACACTGCGGCGGACTTTTACAGTTCGAGTCCGTAGCCGCGGTCCATGCCCCGCTCGGCGGCGCGTCCGATGTCGGCAGCGAGGCGTTTGTAGCTGTCATAGAACGCACTTTCGGCGGTGGCCTGTTGGCGCCACACCTCGCGGCCCGCCGCGAAGCGCTGGTCTTGACGGTCTAGGAGCCGCTGCACGATGTCCGGCAAGAGTGCACGGTCGCTACGTTGGGCTTCGGCGTGCAGGGTGCGCGGGCGCTCATCGTTGGCCATGATCATCCGCAAGTAGTGGGCGGCTGTGTATTTGGTGCCACGTCGCAACACGTGCACATTGTCGCCAGCGACGGGAGTTGGATATTCGTGGTCGCCTTCGGCACCGGATCGGGTGCACGCCGGTCTTGCCAAAAGCCCGCCCGATTTCTCCGTTGGGTGCAATCCCATCATCGAGCCAGCGCTGCACCACCTCTGGGTCGGCCGGCCCGCCGTCGGCGGCGCGCCCGCCCAACCCCACCAACTCGACGGTGCGGATCGGATCTCCAGCGATCAGCCATGTCGGCGTGCGTTTGTCGCGCTCTGAGTAGTACTCCCCCAGCCCGCCGTTGGCTCGTTGACGATCCATCGCCGCGGTCTGGGCCTGATTCGCGGTGTCGTTGTAGTAGTTGATGCTCCACCGCGACTGCCGCGAGATCGTCAGCACTCTGTGACCACCTCAAGATCATAGGTATGAGACCGCCTGCAGCGGATCAGATTTCGGGCGCGATGAGCGCGCCCGAAACCAGTATTGCACCACTTGTGCCAATGTGCCGTGCAGAGTTTTTGGGGTGGCGATCGAGATCCGGATGCAATGGAACAGGTGAGTGTAAGCGTAACGGAGGCAGTAGTTTTGGGATGTAATGAGAAGGATCGGGATTGTGGATTGTGAGGGGGCTGGGGATAACTGTGGTGGTCTTGGCAGACGGCTTGCGCGGCCGCGCCGAGTCGCGCCGAAGGCGCTACCGAGCCAACCAACGAAGCAGGGCGCAAAAGTTCTGCATGGAGTGTCACTACAGGGAATTACAGTGGTGTTGGGAGCTTTGGTGAGACCAAGGCAATCAACGGCCCCCGAGGCGCGAAGCCGACTGGGCGACAACCCGACACAGCGCGTGCGAAGCATCCGACACGCCCTTATCCGACACGACCCTTCGGAGGGTGGTGAATGAAATTGGAAGACAACGTGTTCAACGACTTGCCCCTTCTGCTCGCGGTACCACGAGCTGCGCAGCTGCTGGGAATCAGCCGGGCCGCGGCCTATCGACTGGTGGCCTCCGGAGAGTTGCCGGTTCGTCGGCTCGGCGGCCGCGTCTATCTGGTAACCGCCGGGCTTCGTGAGCTGGCTTCGTGAAAGGTTCTGTGTACCAGCGCGGTAAGACGTGGACGTACCGCTTCCTGAGCGCAGACAAGGATCCTGCGACAGGCACTTACCCGACGATCTCCAAGGGCGGGTTTTCAACCGAGAAAGAAGCATGGAAGGCATGCCGCGAGGCGATGCGTGACGCCGATCGCGGCCGCATCGTGAGTCCCTCGACTCGCACCGTTGCTCAGTTCCTCGCCGAGTGGCTCGCAGCCGTAGAGGCATCGCTGGATGCGACCACCTGGCAGAACTGGAAAGACTATGCCAATGCGTACGTGGTTCCGCGGCTCGGCGAAGAGCGGCTTCAGAAGCTCAACGAGCCACAGCCGTTGAAGCTCTACGCAGCGCTCCTCGCTGAGGGGCGAGTCAAGCGTGATCGGAATATCGAGATGTTCCGCTACTGGTCCGCGCGCGTCGCGAACGGCGAAAACCCAAAACCTCCCGAGGTTTCCGAGGCATGCGGCACGACGATCCACGCAGCGCGGACGGCGCTACGCCGGTACCAATCGGGGATTGTCCCGACGGCGCTCTCCCCCGGTCTCGCCCCCAAAACGGAGCGCAACATCCACGCAATGATCCACCGAGCCCTCGTTGATGCCGTCACCTGGAAGTACATCGCATACAACCCGGCGAGCAACATCAAGCCCCCCAAACGCCCTCGCAAGCGGCGTACCGTGTGGGACCCCAGCGAGATCCAGAAATTCCTACTGTCGGTGCAGCGCGATCGGTTCGCGGCGCTCTTCCTGCTCGAACTGACAACCGGTATCCGGCGGGGCCAGATCTGTGGTCTTAAGTGGTCAGCGGTCGACCTCGATGCCGGCGAGATAACTGTCCACGACAATCGGGTGGTAGTCCGCGGGCACGCGCGACGCCGACAAGACGATATCAATCGACCGCACCACCCTTGCCGCGCTGCGCAGATGGCGCGAGCGCCAGAACGGCGAGCGAGAATTGCTCGGCGCCGCCTATTACCCGGGCGACTGTGTGTTCACCTTCGAGGACGGTCGCCCACCGCATCCGGACACTATCCGACAGCGGTTCGACCGCCTGGCTGCAGCTGCTGGGCTTTCACGGATCACATTCCATGATCTGCGGCGCTCCTACGCGACCAGCGCGCGGAAAGCCGGGCTGAGCCCGAAGGTGGTCAGCGAGCGGATCGGACACGCCAACGTGGGGTTCTTTCTTGAGACATATGCCCACGTCCTTAAGAACGACGACCGCGCCGCCGCTGAGCAGGCAGCGTCGTTCCTGATAGGCGCCGGCTGGGATCCGGAATCAGACGATAAGCGAGCCTAACGTTCACAAATCCATTCACAAGTCGCATGAAAACGGCCCCCGGAGTCTCCTCCGGGGGCCACTTCCCCTAGTAGCGGGGACAGGATTCGAACCTGCGACCTCTGGGTTATGAGCTAACCGGTCGCGGTCTCCCCCAATACGCTCGGTCTCATAGCTGCAGCTCTGTAACGTTCAGCCCGTCCAGCCCGTTTCACTGCGTCGCGCTTGTTCGCGTCGATTTCACCGTGTTTTGTTCCCAAATCCGTTCCCAACACAGCAAACAGTAAGCGCAGCCGCCTCGGCCGTCTCAGGGTGTAAGACAGCAGCCCCGTCGTCCGGATCGACGCGCATAAAGGAACCGAGTACGCCGCTGCCAGCGAGCGACGGCTCAGCCGCGACCACTGGTTTGTCTTCCGCGCCTACGACCCCGTCGCCTCTTGACCCGCCTAAGAGGCGCTCACCGGTTAATCGGATGGACAATCCGCTAATCCAGCGGCGTCGCCGACCGTCAGCCCATCAGCATCCACTGCGACTCCGAACGCTTCTGCGTTACCAGCGCCGCCCGCTGCCACCACCGAGGCTCCCTTACGGCGCGTCTTCGCCTCGAGTCGGTAAGGCTGCCCATCACCGACCCGACTTCCCTCAGGGCGTGGCGGTGGACAACACTGGAAACGTCTACTCGGCGACAACGACACCCAGAGCAGTCGGGTCTTGAAGCGGGCCCCTGGGTCTAACAAGCGCAACCGGCACGAAGGCCGGCAGCGGTGGGTGTTCGTGCGATGGCCGACCGAGTCAGATCGGCCGACTTGGCGTTAGTCGTTTCCGAAGTAGGTGATACCGAATACCGCGGGCACACCGTGCTGACCCTTGAGATGGCCCTACACAAATGCGAGGCTGGTAGCGCGCCCTGATAGCGAGTGGTTGAAGCCACCGGCGATTGCGCTTGGTGGGGCAGATGACGAGTCAGTCTGAGTTGCTGAGCGGGCTTCATGATCCGCACGTTTCGCGTACAGCGCCGAGGCCGCGGGCACAGGTAACCGCCCCAAGCACGGCTCATACGGCTCTGGATAGGGCCGACGTGCCGGTCGTGTTTGGCTGATCGCCCGCGTCCCTGTCGTATCTTGTTGGCAAACTGACATTGTCGGCGAAAGGAGGCGAACAACTCATGCTGCCTGATCTTCGGTTCGACGTACCGCTGTACACACTCACCGAAGCATCGAAATACCTCATCGTGCCCCGTCCAACGCTGACGACCTGGATCGAGGGCTACGAACGGCGCGCGCCGTCCGGAGCGCCGGTCAAAAAGGGCCCGATCGTCACCGCTTTGCCAGCGCGGGGACAGGGACTGGCGCGCCTACCGTTTATCGGAATCGCGGAGGCGTACGTCCTCAACGCTTTTCGCCGTGCTGGCGTGCCGATGCAACGCATCCGTCCATCGATCGATTGGCTGCTCAAGAATGTCGGTCCGCACGCACTGGCATCCAAGGACCTCTACACGGACGGCGCCGAGGTCCTGTGGCATTTCGCGCAGCGAGCCGGGGAAGGCAGCCCCGACGATCAAGTCGTCAAGGGACTCATCGTCCCTAGATCGGGCCAATACGTGTTCAAAGAGATCGTTGAGCACTATCTCAAGCAAATCAGTTTTGGCGCAGACAAGTTCGCTGACATGATCCGACTGCCACAATATGGCGACGCGAACGTTGTCCTTGATCCCCATCGCGGATACGGCCAACCGGTATTCAACAAGAGCGGCGCGAAAGTCGCCGACGCCCTAGGGCCACTGCGAGCCGGCGAAACATTCGAATCGGTCGCCGCCGACTACGGCGTATCAGAGGCCGAACTCCGTGACGCCCTCGACGCCATCGCCGCCTAACGGCGTTGCCGCGGCGCGTCTTCCACACGTATTTGTCGATCGAAGCCTGGGAGCTATCCAGGTACCCGCGCTGCTGCGCGCGGCGAGCATCGTCCTGACCACCATGCGCGAGCATTACGGAGAGATCCGCGCGCAAGCGGTGACGGACCACGAATGGATCGCACTGACCGCGCAACGCGGTTGGATCGCGTTTCACAAAGATGACAGCATTCGCCGCAATGAGGTTGAGCGTCAAACAGTCGTCGATACCGGTGCCCGCATGTTCTGCGTCCCGCGCGCCGACCTAACGGCAAGCGACCTGGCGGGACGGTACATCGATAATCTTGCAGCCATCACACGGGCAGCCGAATCTGCTGGCCCCTTCATCTATCTCGTCTACAACGACAGGATCGAGCGGTTCGTTTGACTACTGCCGCCCCGCAGACCCGCCGCCGGTGCGTCAAGCGGCGCGCGGACCCTGACAACAGAGTCCCGAGGTTTGCGATCACCTGGCCGAGAGGCAAGCATGATCCAGATCGGCCATCAGATGGTCGAGGATCGCTTCCTCGTGGACCGCGATGCCGTACTGGCGGTACAAGACGCGGAGTTGCTCAAACTCATTCCCGGTAGGCGCCTCAGGCTCGAAGTCGAGACCGAGCTGCGTGGCGTACGTCGCGGCGTCGTACCGCCACCCGCTCGCAGCCGGTGCCGCCGAGCGCACCTGGTCCACGATGGCCAACCCAGCAGTGTCGAAGTCAGCCCGTTGCCTGATCATGCATTTGGCATCAGACAGGCCTGCGATCAGGTCGAGGGCTGCGTTTGCGGGATAACCGTCGGTGCAGACCACCGGCGGGCAGTCGGCGCCCAGCCGGTCAGCAGCGGTCTCAAGCACGGTGACGTTCTCGCACACAAAGATCGTCGCCCCCGCCGGAGCCGTCCACCGACCGGTTATCGACCGGAGGGTGAGCCAAATCGGTTCACCTGGCGTCGCCGCGCTCCAACGTACTGCCGGCGCGTCACCTGCCAGCGGCAGGTTGAGCACAAGCACCCGCGACGACACACCGTCGCACTTCACACCCACGCGCGCCCATGTGAGTCGCCAGTCCCGGCCGGCACGAAGTGGTCGCGGCATGCCGTGCTCCGCAGCGATTAACCGGACCACCCCCCGGCCGAGGAGCTTGTCATAGTCGAGGGCGTGTGCGTCATAGTTGCCGACGTTTGCGGCAAGTTGCGCCAATGGCATGGCACCGCCGGACCCGGGCAGTTGGCTACACACTACGGCGACCTGCTCGGCGAGTGCCAAAAGCTCACCCGAGCCCGCCTTCGGCAGCCCCTGGTCGTCGAGCCAGAGCTGTACGGCTGAGCTTCGGAGTCCTACACCTTCGAGCAACTCGACGACCGCCGCACGTTCCTGTTGCGTCGCGGTCCGCGCGGATGCTCTTTCGTCAGCCCGCTGCTGACGGACGTTCACCAGCGGCTTGCCGTCGATGCCTTCTACTAGGCCACGGACGGTTAGACCATGTTCGGCCAGTACCACAGCGAGGTCCTGCAATCGCACCGCTCGATCGCTGATCTCCCACGGCGTACCCAACAATCGCGCCACCTCGCGGCGCTGTTCGGTGGTCAGCTCAACGCGGAGAGTGCCTTGCTCGGTCCTGACTCCTTTCGCCGCACGGCCGCGAACTTCCTGCAGCACCAGGGCCGGGCCCGGCAGCCGCGCCCATTCGAGCAGCCCGGCGGGAATCTCAATCATCCGACGCCTCGTCGCCTGCGAACAGACCTTCCGCTACGGCGGCGTCAGCGGGGCACTGGCCCACTCCCAGTCTGTCGACAGAGAGCTGGTTCAGCGTGCCGCCGCACCACAGATATGGCTGGCTGTCCACGCCAGCGACGTGCGGCTGCCGGGCCAGGTCGTAGATCGCCACCGCCGGCACGGTCGGATACGTGCACCACTCGTCATGCGCGGTCAACATCACGTCGAGTTCGAAGTCGACGGTGAGTCCCATGAACGACGCCTTGACGGTCGCGTCGACGCCGGTCATCGCCTCGTCCAGCCATACACAGCGAGGCGCGTGGCCGCCAGCGGCGTCGTACGCGACAACGGCCGCCGCGAACAGCGGCTGGGCCAACAGCACGACCTTCTCACCGCCGGACTTGGCGCCGTGCTTCGCCGCGTCAAACAACGCCCAAGTTCCACCGGCTCCCTGTCGGTACTGCAGCGCCAACCGCAGCCAGCGTCGATAGTCAAGGGCCAGGGCCAACTGGTCCTTCCAGTCGGCGGTACCTTCGGCGTTCGCATCGTCACGGGCTTTCTCAATCTGCCGCCGCAGGAAATCCCGCACCATGTCCTGCCGTTCTTGCGTGAGCTGCTGGTATCCCTGCCGCAGCGCGTTGACCACCGCGCCGGCATCCGGGTCCTTGGAATCGGCCTCCCACAGCACGCGCACCACATGGCCGTGCCGGGTGGGATGCGCAGCGAGCCGGTCGTTGATCCGCCGGAATGTGCGCGCGGAGTAGTCGAGACGATCCTTGAGGTGCTCGATGAACGCCGATCCCAGCAGCGTGGTAAGCACCCGCTGCTGCTCGGCGTCGAACCGCTCCTGCTGCTCCCTGACGCGTTCGGTGAGCGCGTCGGCCGCCGCAGGTGGCGCCAGCCAGCCTCGTTCAGGGTCGACGAGCACTACGATCCGCGGCAACTCACCTGCGTCCTCGTCGTCTACACGCGCGTCCCGGTCCGGCAGCAACCGCTGGCGAAGCAGTTCGACCTCCCGGGTGCAGCGGCCCCATGCGCGGTCCACATCAGCGGCCTGCTCCCGCAGGGCGATGTCTTTCCGCACGCCGCTTGCGAACTCCCGAGCGGCTTGGACGGCTCGTCTTTCGGACAGCGCAAAGCCCAGCGGTTCGGCGAGCCCGTGATCGACCGCCTCCCACAGCGCGTTCATCGCCGTATCGCGGCGTTGCTCGGCCGTCGCGCGTTGGCTCTCGTAGCTCTCCAGCCGGTCCTTCGCCTTTCCTTCGGCGACACTGGCGGCGGTCAGCTGCTTGTTAAGCTGCTCGATACGTTTTCGCAGCTCGGTGAGCTTGGCATCGAGTGCATCCTTGCGCCGCAGCTGCTCGGCGTGCTCGACGTCGAGTGTTGCCTCGGCGGTGGCCAGACGCACTTTTGCTTGTCGAAGTTTCTCGTCGAGCCCGGCGGTCTCCCCGACAGCGTCCTGCCAGCTCACCTCCTGCTCGGCGCACCGTCGCTTCGCCTCGTCGAAGCTCGCTAGCCGCTCGGTAAGCAGCTCGAGCGCGCTGGACAACAGGCGTAGCCGTGCGCCGTACTCGCGGATTGCTGTGCCCTGTGGGTCCAGGTCGTGCAGCTCGAAGTCATACTCGCTGGCGTAACCAGCGAATGCCGCCCACGCCTCGTCCCGTCGCCCGAGGTCCTCCTCGTGTCTGGCGCGCTTTTGATCGAGATCCCTCTCCGCTTCGAGACGCCGGCGCGACCGCTCGGCCAATATGCCAACCCGTCCGATGAGATCGCGTTCGGTCTGGACAGGGATCGTCGCTTCCTCCCGGTCGATCGTCTGCAGCGTGCGGTCCAGGTCATCGAGCCGCGCATCCAACTCGGCGAGTCGCGCTTCGAGCCCAGTGAGTTCGGCCTCGAGGCCGGCGATCTCCCGCTCCCGCGCTGCGGCCCGCGCCGCCGCCCCGAGGTATGAGGCCGGTCCGGCCGACTCGGCCCGTCCAGTGAGACCCCCCACTCGCCAGCTGCCGTCCGCGGCCAACCAGTCACTGTCATCGTCGGCCACCGCAGTGTCGTGCCATCCAATGGCGGCGAGAACGCCGCGCACGACATCCGGTTCCACACCGCGGGCCTCGTCCGGCTCGAGCACCGCGAGCAGGCTCTGCTCGCACACGCGTTCAGGAGATCTGACCTGGACATCGACGAGCAACCGGCCATCGACCGTGTCGACCATCCCGTCGGCGGAAACCCAGGCATCGAGCAGGCCGGAGGCGGCGACAGTGGCCTCGAGTCGCGCGAGCACGTCATCATCCAGACCGGCGACCGGGTTGACCAGCCGCCACAGCGGCGCACCAAGTTCGGCGTCGAGCTCCGGGCGTTCCCTCCTCGCCCATAGCGTCGGCGCTGGAGGTGGTCTTTCTGTCCGCCCGCGCGCCTGCCCGAGCTTGTCATGCACGACCTGTCGCCGATCCGCGACCGGCGAGCGCTCAAGGCGCAGCGCCTGGACCCGCTCAGCGACGTCTCGTCGCACCCCAGAGACGTGGTCACGCATCTTCTCCACGACCGACCCCCCGGCGCGGACCGCGCCAGCTTCCACATCGAACACCGTCAGCTCAGCGACCTGGTCACACCAGTCCTCGGCAAGCCTGGCCGGACAACTGGCGGCCGCGGCAGCTTCTCCCCATTCACGAATCTGCTGCCGCAAGGTCTCGGCGTCTCGCTCGACCTGTTTCGCGGCCTCTGCCTCGTCGCTACCCGCGGCCGTCACGGCTTGCTCAGCCGCCTTGACTAGCTGGCCGGACGCCTCGGCGCGGCGTTCGACGATCGCGTGCTCAGCGTGCAGAGCGCCGAGCCGCTCAAAGCGCTCCAGCCGCATCTGTTGGTCAGCGAGCAACGCATCCAGATCGCGGCGCGGCAGATGAACATCCACCGATGCGGTCAGGCGGGCCGGGAGCGCGTGGTCTCGGACGGCCTCTTCCTCATCGGCTACTCGGCGTTCGCTGCTCTTGACCTCGCTTTCGGTCTTGTCGAGCCACTCCTTTGCTTTCGCGTGTGCCTTCTGAGCGGCATCGGACCTCTTCTCCGCCGCCTCGAGCTGGCCGGTCAAGTTCCCAACGGTGTCGCGCAGCCGTTCCACCCGGTGGGTCGCCGCCACGGCGTCCCGATACGACGCGGACTCCAGCAATTCCCGTAGCTGTGTGTCCCGATCACTTTCCAGCCGATGGGACGTGGCCAGCTGCCGGGCCGCTGCGTTGACCTCCTCCTGCGCCTCCCGCAGCGTCTTCTCCGCCTCGTTCCTCGCGCGAGTGGTGTTGTCCAGCGCAGTGGTGGCCTGAGTGAACTCGTCCGCCCGCTGCCTCAGAACGGCGCGTGCCCACGGCCGCCAGCCCGCCCGGACGAACTGCGCGACGGCCGCCGCCGCCTGCTGCGTCTGCTCGACTGCCCCGCGTAGCTGCTCGAGATGGTCCCACCCGTCGGCCAGCTGCGTGACCTCGTGTGTGGCCAATGGCGGCAACGCCTCCCGCAGCGTCTCTTCGAGCACTGTGGGGCTCAGGCGCTCGCCCAGCTTCGGCTTGCGCAGCTGCTTGAGCAGATCTGTGAGGTTGTCGTAGGAGGGCGCAGACAGGCCAAACAACTCTCGGGCCAAGCGATCTCGGTACGCCGAGGCGCTAGGTGGCAGCGACACACCGTCGAGCTTCCGCAGCTCCTTCTGCTCCAGGGCGCGCCCGCCGATCATCAGCTGCAGTTCCTTGCCGGGCCGCAAGCTGGTGACGAAGTGCCATGTAGTCACGCCTGTGGTTCCCGTACCTCGCCGTGCGCTCATTCCCATGCCGCAGACAAAGAAGCTGGCTTGCCCGTTCTCGTCCAGCCGTCCGAACTCCGCCCAGGCATAGCCGAGCCCAGAGTCGGCAGGCGGCCGTGGGTCGTCCCCCTCGCCCGTGGGCAGCAGGTTGAACCGCATCGTGCGGTGCTGAGAGCCGAATGGGTCGAGTACTGAAGGCGTGATCTCGCCCCGCAGCAGCATGAGGGTGGTGAGCTCGAGCACTTTCGTCTTGCCCGCCCCATTGCCACCGCGGAGCACCAGCCGACCGTCGGCAAACCAGAATTCGGCGTCGTCGTACTCCCACAGACCGACGATGCCCACCCGCAGTGGCTGCCACCTGTCACGGACCGGCTCGGGCAGTCCACCTTCGAGCGCGGCGGCGAGCCACTCTTGCCCCTGCCGGAAGACGTCGCTGTCCAGGACCGTCATGGGCCCCCATTCTCGTCCAGTCGCGCCGTGACTGATACCACGGATGGATTGCGGAACCGGGCCGACGGTGGAGACAGCCACCACCCTCCACCATCCTCGGGGCGGAGCAAATCCAGCGCACGCAGCAGTTCGACCGCACGGTCTCGCGTCGCGATATCGGTCTCCAACTCCTTGGTCAGCGCTTTCGGGTGACGGAAGCGCACTTCGGCGGCGGCCTGCATCAGCTGGTCTTCAGTCACCCGCCCGTGCTCGTCGGCGCGGTTTCGGAGCTCTTCCAGCACCATCAGGCTGGCAAAATCGACGCTTCGCAGCCGGGGGAACGGCAAGTCGGTGTCGGTCTCCTCTGATGCCACCAGCGCCAGTCCCTCCGCCCGCTGCTCCACCACCCAGCCGGTCATCTCGCTGCACCAGGCAACGATGCGGTGACGCTGGTTAGCCAGATATGTGCGTTCTGCGTCCCCGAGGTCGTCGAGCAGGCACGCCGGCAGCTCAAGCAGCCGCCGCATCACCACGTAGCGGCTCGCTGCATCCGTGGCCGCGGCCCGGTCGAGGTCGTCGCCGCGCTCGCCCAACGCCGCGCGCAGTGCGACGGGATCAACCAACCGGAGCAAGAGCTGCCGCACCACCTCATACGCGCCGCCGACTGCGTCCCTGTGGTGGGCCCAGCCCTCGCGGCGATCCTCGTCATCACGATCCACCGGACGTAATACCCCGGCCTGAACCAGCAGGCCGACCGCCTTTACGAACTGTGACCGATCGATGAACCGGTCGGCGTCATAGACCGCCAGACCGACGTCATCCCGCCGCGTGAGCACGCGAACCCGATCGGACAGTTCCTGGGTGGTGGTGACATCCTCGGCGTCTTCGGCGACCGCTGCGCCCAGAACCGCGAGGGTGAGCACGCGTCGTCCCGGCGCGGCGTACCGTTGCGGCGCCACTACGTCGTTGCCGATCGGTCGCCTGAACAAGCGAGCTGCCGACTCTGTGACCACCAGGTCGTAATTGAGCCGACTCTTGAACCAGTCGACAAGGACGGGCCGGTGGCGAGGGTTGCGTACCAGTGCAAACAGCTCGGGATAGCGCCAGCGGTCCAGCACCGGATGAGCGAGCAGACCGGTGAAGGCACGCTGGCGCTCGGCCGTGTCCCGAGTCATCGCAGCAACTCCAGCTCGAACTGCCAGTTGACCGCCGCCAGACGCCCGCGCGGGCTCAGGAGAGAGACTGTCGTCGGTCCGTTGATCGGCGCGCTCAGCGTCACCCGCCACCGCCCGTCGCCCGTTACGCCGGTGCGAACTATGCCGTCGTCTGCCCGTGCGACGCCGAGGAACTCAAGCAGCAGGTCGAGTTCCGCCTCCGACAGCGGTTCCCACCCATCGAACCGCGTCCCCGACCGTCGCCGCAACGCTGTCTCGGCCTCGGCTCGAGCGGCTAGGGCGGCCGCCCTTGCCCGTCGCGCCGCCGCACGGCCCGTCGAGTAGTCGGGCGACTGGGGGCGCCGGCCCACGGCAGCACGCACGCCGTGCTCGCGGAACCGCGCTGTCACCGGAGCTGGCGGCGCTTCAGCCCAGGACCGCGTATGGTCGTCGGCTGCGTCGGACGGCAGCAGCAGGTGCCGCGCGGCAAACAAGCCTGTCGCCGTGTCCCATAGCCGCCAGGCGCTGTCGTCGTCGGGCGCCCGCTCGATCGCCCGCGCTAGACGCAAAAGCTCGGCCCGACGGGTCACCGTGCCACCGGTGTCCATAAGGATGTGCATATTGCGCGCCCATGGCGTCACCAGGTCGCGTAGCTGCCGCCGCAGCCTCCGCGCCTGTCCCTCACTGCCTTGGAACCATGCCGCGAGCGCGGACCAGGTCCGCTGCCAGCGCTCCGCCTGCACCGCCACTTGGTCGTCATCCGCGTCCTCTAGTGCGGCACGGCAGCAGGCGCGCCACACCGAATCGGTCAGCATCGGAGCGGACTCCATCATCACCGCCGCTATTCGCGGACTGTGCACGTCGACCTGCTCACCCCACATGCCGATGTACGAGCGCAACGTGCGCCACAACACCTCCTGCTTGTCCTGGTCTGGTCCACCGGACAGGGCATGCGCCAGGCTGCGCTGCCAGGTGCGTGCAGCGGTCGCCATGCCATGGTGCAGGTTGATGACGACCTGGTACTCGGTTGCCGCATCCCGGTAACGCCGACCCTTGACTGCGTCGGCAAACATAGCGAGCCGGTCGTAGATCGCGCGAGGGGCCAACGTCAGGTCGGCGGCCGACTCCTCGTCCGCATGCAACTCCTCGGTCCAGAACGTATGCAGCCGTGCCGCTTTCGGCGTGAGCTGGTACCTGTCCCGCTTGCGAAGGAAGTCCTCACCGGTCCGTGCCGGCTCCTGCCATCGTGTCAGGACCCCCCATCGGACAAGCTGCTCCACGCGCGCTTCGAGGTTGAATCGGTCCTCCGCCACCATGTTCTCCACAGCGTCGGCGGGGACTCGCCCGGCCAGGTACACCGCGATGCGTGTTCGGACATCGTCGTATGACAACCCAGTCAGGCTGGTGTCCTGCGCCTCAAGCAAAACGTCGACTACGGCTCGATACTGCGCCGCGTATTTCACAACGAGGTACGCAGGAACGAGGTCGGGGCCAGGCAAGTAAGAAGCCCAGTGATCGACCGGCCCGCCCTCGGGCAGTTCATCTTCATGCACGTCGTCCAGGGTAGGAGCCGCCTCAAACAACAATGGCGCAAACCTGGCGCGCGACAGTTGCTTCGCGGCTACCCCGATCAGGTGGAGCGCATCCGTGCGTTGACCTTGACGGTACTAACGCATGCGATGTATCGTTAGTTTGCGTTAGTTTGCGTTAGTTTCTGTAGATGGTGGGTGGGTGACAGACGGATGACTGTCGATGAGCTCGACCGATTGCTCGCCGAGCGGTTCAATCTGCAGCGTGCAGATCTGTTGGCCGCGTTGAAGACGCTGCCGGCGATCAAGCCTGGGGCGGCGGTATTGACCGAGGAGGAGGCGCGGCTGCTCGACGCGGCCGGCTTCGTCGAAGATCCGGGGGCGTTCGCCGAGGCGGCGGCCGACATCGTGGCTCACACCGCTGTGCTGATCAACACGGCCTATACCGGCCCGCAGGTCGCCGCGCTGCTCGGCATCAATGAATCCCGAGTGCGCCAGCGCCGGTTGGCGCGCACGCTGTGGGCGATCGAGAGCGACGGGGCCTGGGTGTACCCGGCGATTCAGTTTGAGACCAATCTCAAGACGGGCAAGCCCGACAAGCAGATCCGAGGGCTGGAGCAGGTGTTTCAGGCACTGCCGGCGGGGCTGCATCCGACCGCCGTCACCGGGTTCGTGCGGACCCCTCAGACCGAGCTACAGGTCGGTGGGCGCCCGTTGTCGGTTCTGGAATGGCTGCGTAGCGGCGGGCCGGTCGAG
>Ga0182041_10000648_pt1 | contig 16705 bp, 12 predicted proteins | sample flu12Cox44000178_FD_125967 | JGI IMG/M metagenome (GOLD analysis project Ga0182041, IMG submission 125967) | Lab enrichment of tropical soil microbial communities from Luquillo Experimental Forest, Puerto Rico - flux8day.12C.oxic.44.000.178 | ecosystem: Environmental > Terrestrial > Soil >...
AGGGGGCCGGTATTTCCCGGGCTCCAGAGCAGCCGATGCCGCAGCTGAGTGGGAAGATAAACCTGTTCCCAGATGTGCCCTTTCACGCCCTGCAATGCCTTCGAAGGCCTTATGGAATCCAGATCTGAAGGCATATGAGGTAAAAGGCCCAGAACATACCTTTGAACCCCGGTTATGCGATATCCCAGGGTGCGTAGGTTGACGCAGAGTTGCAACTTCATCGGAAAAATTTGGCATGCTGCCGCCCTTGGTCGCGGCCTCTCGGCTCGGATTAGAATCTCCTAGATATATTAAGTGAATTGCCAGGCTCACCTGTCAATGTCGCCGCCTTAACTATCCCCGGGCAGCGCTCTCGCCAAATCGTTAGCGACTCAATGGCCGTTTGTGTTTCTGAAAAACGTCAAGATCATGGTTTCGAAATCAAAAAGGAGGTTCCAATGCTCTACGTAATAAAGGTCGTGCATGATTCGGGCCGTCAGGTCAGTATCACCTCGAAGGCCGTTCACTTGCGCCCATCCAGTAATCCCCGGTTTCACCGTATGGCGAGCATTGTAGTGCGGAATCTGATGCTTAAAGTTCCGGATCAATTCAGGGCGCTCGGGACGGGGACCAACAAGGCTCATCTCGCCTTTTAGCACGTTCCAGAACTGTGGCACCTCATCGATATTCCATCTCCGCATAAAAGCGCCGATTCGAAGGCGCCGCGGGTCCTCCTTCGTGGACCAGCCGATTTTTCCGTCTTTCTCGGCATCCAAGCGCATGCTGCGCAACTTTAACATATGGAACATTTTGCCATTCCGGCCGAGTCGTCGCTGACGGTAAAATATCGGGCCGGGCGATTCGAGATAGATAAGCGTGCCGAATATCGCGATAAGCGGCAACGAAAGCAGCAATCCAAAGATAGCTCCGACAATATCTACTATTCGCTTCACCAGTCTGTTGAACATCCGATCAAGGGGCAGACGGGATAAACCCAGGATCGGAATTCCACTGAAACTCTCAAGATGGAGGCCCGACACAAGGATGCTGAAGTAAGAAGGCACAACCTTAAACTGAACCAATTCCTTTTCGCACAGAGAGGCTAACGCCTCCAAATGCTTGGCCGGCATTCCGACGTCGACCACTAGAACAATATCGAGCGCCAGATTGTCCAAGAGATTCCGGATTTCGTCGTAACTGCCAGCCTGCGGAACATCGTCGGGAGGCTCCTCTTGAAAACCGCTCCCCGGGGCCGGGACGCAGCAGACAAGATCGTAAGGATGCCAAGGTGCATTATCAATTATCTCCTTCAGCGTTTGGGCATGCACGGTCCAGCCGATGACAAGGATTCGTTGCCGCAGTTTTGCGGCAATCGTTTCCTGTCGAAGATAACCATGAAGTAGCCGACGCCACGCGGACAGCCCGATCATAGAGGTTATTGTGGCTATGCCTACATAGACCCTGGAGAGCGGTGGCTGGAACTTGAACAACAGCGAGAAAGCAAAAAATGCAGCTCCCCAGGTGAGGCATGCCGCGAAGACCTCCCTTAACGCCGAGAGCCGATGAATCAACCAGGAACCTTCGTACATCTGCTTCTGTGCCAGAACCAGCAATAAAGAGGCTGCACCGAAAATAATATAGTTGGCGTAGCTCCCCACGACAATCCCCTTGCCCTCTACACCAAAGTTGTACAAGGGCGTGTCGAAACGGAGCCAGAAGGCTGCCACGAGACTCGCCAGGGCGACGATGGCATCTCCGGCAAAACACAAAAAGGCAATTCGATGAGGGAATTCTCTGTACTGCTCCCTCAACCCGAGCTCTGCACGGCAGGCCACAGACTCCTGACGCATTGCCTTTATAACGTCCGCGTGCATTAGTTCGATTGCTCTACACTCGATCCTTCACCCTACGGGTTGCCTTTATCGGCTTTGCCTGTCTCTGGATGCTTGACTTTGAATTTTGGTCAGTTGCCTGCGCAGCCATAGTGTTGCTGAGCAAGCTCTATTCAATTCTATTTCCCCAACAAGAAACGATTTCGTAACAAACAGAGGATCTTATAGATATAATAACGGCCATTGTACTGTTGTAATTTATTTTCCTCTTGGGCCTGAACCCTCTCTCTATCCCCAGGTCAGATCTCCTTGCCGGATGGACCTATTTACTCGTGCTCGTGAAAAACATCCCGGCAGAATGTCCACTGTTCTGCGTTGGTAACCCGGTTAGTGAGCTGGTCATTAGAAATTTGTGTGATAATTTGCAGCATTTTTAAAATTTGTTGTGTTATTTCGAATAACTATAAGTCCACAGAAGTTCGCCCTCAGGGTATCTCAACTGCCAAGCGCGCCCGCCCTGGCGTATTCACCAGCATACTCGGAAAAATAGTACCCGTCGCGTGAGTGCCGCTCTATTCTGTTGAAGACAATTCCGTCGGGGTGGCAGGCCGCTTGTGCCAGTAGCGAAAGCGCCCGGACGACGGCGCGGCGCGGGGTTTTACGCGCACGGACAACCAGACACACCGAGTCTATATCCTTTCCAATGAGCTGGGTATCGCTAACAGCGTTGATAGGTGCGCTATCTAACACCACCCGATCGAAGTGCAGAACCGCTACCTTTAACAGGCTCGCGAAATCGCTGGAGGCAAGCAGTTCGGCAGGTTTTGATGCTCGCTCCCCTGCCCCGAGGATAAACAAATTTTCGATACCGGTCGGTTTGCAGCAATCCAGCATGTTTGCCTTCGCGGCAAGGCAACTGACGACGCCTGGTACATTTGCCTCACCCACGACGAACCTGCTCAGATCCGGCCGACGAAGGTCAGCGTCAATAAGAAGGGTCCGAAGTCCCGTGTGCGCCAGGGAGACCGCATAGTTAAATGAGCAATAGGTCTTACCCTCGCCTGGATTGGCGCTTGTAAATAGGACCGTTTTACGATCTTTTCCCGGGCCAAGGAAAGAGAGCGCAGTCCGAAGTGAACGGAAGGCTTCCGCTTCGTAGGAGCCGGGATCGCTGGTTAACGCGGATTCTTGGTCACGGTTTTTGCGTTTGGATTCGGGAACCGAGCTCAACACCGGAATTGCCGAGATTTTTTCCACCTGGTCATTGCTCCTGATAGAGGTGTCGCAGGCGTCGACCCAAAGCACCGCGCCACACCCGACGACAAAACCGGTTAGGAGCGCAAGCGCCAGAATTTTCAGGAAGCTTGGCTTGACCGGCTTTACGGCGACCAGGGGAGATTCGACCATGCGAAGATTGCTCTCCGCGACGCCCTTCGTAACATTGGTCTCCTTCATCCGCGTCAGAATGGAATCATAAAGAGCCCGGTCAGTCTCAACTTCTCGAACAAGCGCATTGTAGGGAATCGCGATTTTGTTGAGTTCCAGCGCGGCTCGTTCCTGCTCCTGGAGCGCGGCGGCAAGCCTGGCTTCGGTGCTTCTGGCGGACTCGTACGACTTTATGACCATGTTTCCGGCATTGAGCAGTGTCCGATCCAGAGCCTGCTGCAGTCCTCTCGTCTGGCTCTCGGCCTTAAACCTCGACTGTTTATCCGCAAGCTCTTTGCGGAGTTCGACGACCACCGGAAGCGCCGCAACGCTGGGCAGCAGCAGCATGTCCTCAGGAGTCCTGGCTTTGCCCTCTTTTATTGCTGCAACATCGGCTTCGAGCCTGAGGCGCTCGGCTTTGGCTTCAGTTACCTTTACGTTTAAGGCTTTCAGCTTCTCAACGATAATGTTTTGTTTATCCTCGAGTGAAACCGCTTTGTGGTCTTCGCGGTATTTCTGCACGGCTTGCTCGGCACTTTGCAGCTTCGCTTTGAGGCGATCGGATTCCTGGCGGAGAAAATCGGTCGCACTGCTTGAAACGCTGAGCTTTTGCTCGAAGCTCAGGTCGACGAACTCCTTGATCATGGACTGCGCAAGTTGCTGTGCCCGTTTCGGATCAGTATCTTGGACAACCACATCGATTAGGCGCGTATCGCGGCGAAGCGCGACTTTGACCCTCGATCTGAATCGTCCAACAAGTTCGCTGTCCAAATAAGTTGAGCCGTCGGATTTCGGCGGAGCGAACGAAGGATCTTTGTCCAGTCCATTGGCCTTAATGACCCGCAAAAGGAGTGTGTTACTCGACAAGACTTGCTCGATCGTCTTCAGCACCTCGGGCAGCTTGAAATCTTCCGGGTTGATTTCCTGAATGTTGACGACTCTAGGTGTCTCCTGCTCGACCTCAAGGACGGCTCGTGATTCGTAGATTCTGGGCGCCTTGAGCAAATAAGCAATTGCCGCGGACAGACCGAGAAAAACGAACAGCATGATCACCCAGGCTTTACGAAGAAGCAGGTAATAGAAATGCGCGAAATCGACCGCGGACGCGGCAGCGTCGTTCGAAGGCGTAGATAGCGTTTTTATGCTCACGCTCTGGTTATCGGTAGAGACCGCTCCGGCGATTTTTCATGGCGATCACCTGATGACAATTGAAGTACTGTTAGATTGTATAACCAGGACTGCCGAACCAGCAGGAGTCTATCACTCTCTGTCTAGCGTCCTCAGCGGTCGCGTCGAAACAGCATGCACAACAAGTTCGATCCGAAAAAGGTCGTACCCATTTTTCGAGATAACCCAATGCGTTGAAAACCGTCGCATTGCAAAGCCGACTTGAAGATTGGTGCGCCATGTATGCCTTTGATGGTTTGCCTCTCAAGATTATTCAGCGAACTTTCGGTTTTTTTCAGATATAGTCGCGATTTTGAAACCCCATCCCGTCGCTGCTGAGATCGACCCGACGGGTGTCCCGGACGCGATGACCCTAATTCCGCGCTTCTCTCATTTTGCGCCAAAGCGCGCTTAGCCAATCTCCGATAGACGTGAACCTCGATCTCTCGGATTTTGGTCGCAGCCTTCCTCGGTGTCGTTCTCGGCGATTAGCTATCCGCGGAGGATTATTTGGCGTGGACGCAGCTATTGCGCTGCCGTGAGCCGCGCCACTTTCTCCCTCGGCACTTGCATTCAGGTCAACGCTCGACGGCGAAGCTGTCGCGTTTACCGATGAAACTCTCGACATAGCAGAGAGTGTTTCCTGAGGTCCAACGTCAGGCACAGGTGTCGGGCTCGGGTTTACCGGCTCCCACAGGCCCAAACGCGTAAAAGTGTAACGGGGTGTCAACCCAGATGCATCTTCTTTTGCCAGACCTCGAGAAGCCTTTGCCCCATAGTGCCTCGATTGCAAGCTAGTCCCTTCCTGCGTCACATTTTGCTCTCTTGCAAGCCACAACAACAATCCAGCCGCAAAAACTGATGCTATAATTGCTACACGTTTCAATATTGTTTGGACCCGGCAATCCAGTGAATTCCTGGAAAGATTAACCGTTTTCTTTATCCCGCCCTGCGGGGAAAGGTCGCTGCACGAGGCAGCGGCGCCAACCGGCATACCTTTAATGCACGCTGTCAGCGCTTCGAGATCCTGTTCTGCTGGCGGGTCAACCGAGTCGAGCCAGCGAACATTACCCAGATAATAAAGAAGGTTGCGTCGCGGAATTGCATTGCCCAGCCGAAAAGGGATGATGATCCGTCCGGTATGAAATGCATTTGCAATTTCTCTTTCGATGTGAGTCGCCGCGTTGGCATTTTCCGAAAGTACCAGAACCACTACGCGGCTGGAGTTAATCGCTTCGCGGATCGCTCTGGCCCAATCTTTGCCGGGTGGAATATTGCGCGGTGCAATCCAGCATCTGACATTGGCGGATTCAAGCTTCCCGCAAATTGCGTCGGCGATTCCCTTATCCTTGAAGGCGTGACTAATGAAAATTTCGTGGGCCATACGTGAGAACTTAGATCCCCGGGAATCGACATCCAAGCGAGGCCTCCCTCCCTCTTCCCCACTGATTTGATGTTTGCCCATCGAAGTTTATTCAGAAAATTCGGCCGCAGCTGCAAACGACCAGCTATATGGTTCACCCCGGTGCGGCAGAGGGACAGACGCCCCTCCCGAGAGATATCAGCTTCGAATCGGAGACTTGGCTTCGGTTTCCGTCTCTCGGTGTTCCTACATAATAAGTATTCGTTATTAATAGCAGTTGGATTGCTCGATAATAGCAGTTGGATTGCTCGAAACGCTACATTGCGGCTCAGCGATGTCGATACCACCTTGACTTCGTCGGAAAACCGAGGGAATCGATTGCGTATGCAACCAAGTGGCAAGCCATGTTGAAATCTTTCTCATCCCCTCTGGAGCCCGGCGTTGTTGCCGCAAATCTAAAGCAAATCGTGGACGAAGAAGAGGTAGATCCCAAGAGTGCGACATTGTATGCGGGGGAGCGGCTGTTTGTGGGGCATATCAGGTCCGATCGATTCAAGATTTTTCGACGGCCACCCGTCTATTGGCCTCTCTGGTGGTTGACTCCAGGACAATGGTTCAAGCCGGTTATGGCTGGAACCATCACCGGCAATGAGAATGGAACCAAGATCGAAATTGTCGGAGGAACACCTCTGTGGATAAAGATCTGCTATGCTCTCGCTTTGCTTTGCGGCGCCGGCTTAATCACCCTGGTGATTTTTTTTCGCTATCCTTATGATATCGCGCACCATCCGGTGCGTTCCGGCGCCAACATGCTTCTGGGAATAGTGGTGTTGCATGTTGTGGCAGGAATTTTTGTGGTGTTACCCCTGATCGGCTGGCTGCTGACAAGAAACGATCTCACAGCGATTCTGAATGAATTGAAGAGCCGCCTGCGGTTGGAGCCACAGATCTAACGTGATCTCCGTACTACAATCGTCCAAAATTTTGTTTTCCTGCGAAGATTTTCCCGAGAGCTTTGCTTCCTTTATCAATCGTCCCCGTGCTCGTGCTCGTCCTCGAAGGGCGTAGTTAGCCTCAGTTAGCCTGCATTGATCACAAATCCTAATCCAATTGGACGCAACTGCATGGCCACAGCAAAGGATTTGTGATCAATGCTCCTTCCGGTTTTTAGGCCAAGAGTTGAAAAAGATCGCGGGAATGGCGCTGAAGCATCCGGACACCGTGTGCGTCTATAGCCTCCAGGAAAACAAAGGGAGAGGCGCAAATCCAGACGAACTGTGACAACCTGAAATGACAGCAATTAATGATTTTTTCTCTTGGTGCGGCCAGTTTTGGCAAAACCTAAGCCAACAGTGCTGGCCGATCTTAGAGAACCAATTCTTACTGCTATGGCGCACGCTGATGACTAATTTATCCTTAACGACGTGCTTGTCGTGCGGCGCATTGATTTGCAGTTCTCTGGTCCTCCGGTCGCTGACAGTGAGCGGCTGGGGTTGGACACGCGCCGTACTAATGATTCTGCTTCTTCTGCTGGGCACGGTAGGGGTTATCTTCGTAGTCCATCAAATATGAGGATCAACCGGAGAGCGACGATCACGGCACCTGCCATTACCACGTTCCAATCAACCGAAAACGAGCCTGAAAGATTGTTGAGTGCGACCGTGACAGGTTGCGAAGTCGGATTGGGCAAAATCGCTACACCAAAGACAAAGTCGTTCCAAATATTCGTGAATTGAAAAATACCGACAACGACGAACGCCGGAAGAGCCAGCGGCAACATCACAAGCCAGAACGCCCGCCCCGTCGATCCGCGCCGCCTCCACCAATTGTCAGGAGCAGCGTCGACGCGGTGAAGCGGCCTCGCTCCTCAGACCGGCGAGATGCAAGGATCTCACGAGACTCGCCGATATTGACGCGCCCAAGGATCATCGGCGTATCCATGGCGGAGAGGCAGGTGAAACCTGCTCAATTTCACCTGCCCCGGGGGGGGAATTTATTTTGTTGACTCAGACTCTTTCGCCGCTTGCACGAGTGCATTAGCGAAGCTGTCGACATTCTTGTCGACGATAAACGCGGTCACCGCATCGTTTAGCGCCTGTTGAAAAGCCGCTGGAGCGGCTTCGCCGTGGACGCAGCTGGGAAGAAGGCTGCTGTTGGCGAACGAGTTCATCGACCATTGGTGGTAAGCGTCAAACTTCGACTTGTCGACATCGGTGCGGGCTGGAATCGAGCCTTTCAGAGGGTTGAACGCTTCCTGTGCGTCCTTGCTGCCAATGCTCTTCAGCCAGGCAAGAGCTGCTTCCTTGTGCGGAGCTCCTTTCGCAAGAGTAAATCCATCGGCCACGATAATGAATGATCCATCGGTACCAGGATGGCAGACCCAGCCGTAGTCCTCATTTGGCTTTTTATTAGCTTTAACAAATTCGCCCTGGGCCCAATCACCCATCGAGTTAAAAGCGACCTTGCCTTCCATCAGGGCACCCACCGCCTGGTCCCAACTCAGCGCAGAATGGTCAGAATTGAGGTAATCCTGCATTTTTGCAAAATAGCCCATCGCCTTTTTTACTTGAGGATCATCCCATTTCATCTTGCCACTGAACAGGTCTGACCATCCTTGCGGTCCCACGACGCCCAACAGCGTGTTTTCAAACAGTTGTGCCGAGGTCCAGATTCCTGAATCACCGACACCCAACGCGGGGATGCCGGCTTTTTTCAATTTGTCACAGGCCGCAAAGAACCCGTCGAAATCAAGCTTGTCGCCAATGGTGATACCGTTCTTCTGGAGGAGTTTCTTGTTATACCAGAGCACATTGCCACGGTGCACGCCGACAAGCACTGCATAAGTCTTTCCATCCTTGGTCATGAGGTTGACCAGGCCCTTTGGAAAAGCCTTATCCCATCCATCGCTTTTGTAGAGCTCGGTGACTTCCTCGCAGTAACCGGGCTCGACATATTGCCCTAACAATTCCCAACCAGGGTGACTTTGCCAAGTATCTGGCGGGTTGCCGCCAGCCAAACGAGTCTGAAGGACCGGGCGCGCGGCCGAGCCTCCGCCGCCTGCTACCGTCGCGTTGATTATCTCAACACCGGGATATTGCTTTTTATAGGTGCTGAATAAGGCGTCGAGAGCAGCTGCCTCACCTCCTGATGTCCACCAGGAGAACACTTCGAGTTTCTTATCGCCAGCTGCTTGAGAAGAAAGTGGCGCTTGCACCAAGGCGAAAATGGATGCCAGGGCCAAAAAGGAGGAACAGGAACGCAATTTGAGGTGCATGTTATGGGAATGGTCAATTGAAAATCGATCTATCGGGTTGATACGGGAACATTGTCACAGCTAAGATCAATCCATTGAGCGCTGTAGCCTGCGCGGCTGACCATCTCAAGGGAGATGGTAGAACGAAATGTAGTAAAATCGCCGCCAGGTATAACAATTTTTGCATGTACAACTTTTTTGATTTTTCTCGGTTTTAACCGGTCGGTTTTTGCACTTAGTCGATCACCTCCCTTGTATCATCGGTTAAATCTATTCGAGAATCGTATCCAAAACAGCAATAAAGAAAATCAGTTTTGCTTTTCAAGGACTCTGACCGATTGCACCGCTTTGCGTTTCAGTTCATCAGTTGATCCATCGATGAATCAATCGCGATCTATCAATGTAGGAATTGTCGGCCTGGGATGGCCCGGAGAACGCCACGCCGAAGCGATCGGCGCGTCTCCGCTCGCAAATGTCTATGCCGGCTGTGACCTCAATTCGGCGCGGCTCACAGCATTTGCAGAGACGTATCGACCCAAAAAGACCTTCACGAACTTCGACAAAATGCTGCTTGATCCTGATCTGGACGCGGTTGTCATCGGTCTCCCAAACTCCCTGCATTACCCGTTCTCGCTCAAGGCGCTATTGGCCGGAAAACACGTCCTTTGCGAAAAACCTCCCACCATGAACGCACAGCAAATGCGGACGCTTCACAGCGAAGCCATTAATCGCGGGCTCATCTACTATTTTGGGCGCCAGATGCGTTTCTCCCCTGCGATGGAAACCGCTAAACGCATCATTTCTGAACGGCGCCTCGGAGAGCTCTATTTCGCCGAGACGTTGTGGGTACGATCTCGCGGAACCCCTTCCGGCATTGAGGGCTGGTTTACAGATCGATCCAAAGCCGGAGGCGGTGCCATGATTGACCTTGGCGTCCACGCGATCGACGCAGCGTGGTATCTCATGGGGACTCCCCAACCACGCTCTGTTTCGGCCCAGACCTACCAAAAATTTCCGCAGCTTGCCGGAAGCAACGTGTTCGATGTCGAAGATAACGCCTACGGGATGATCCGCTTTGAAAATGGCGCAACTTTGCTCTTTAAAGTCTGCTGGGCGGCCAACCTGATGGAAGATATACCGCCCAGTGCCATGTACGGTCGTTCATTGTTATCGACTTCGGTTTATGGTCCTCGGGGATCACTCCGAGTTATAGACGTCTTTAAACTTGACCCTACAGTATGTCCTTCGCCGCTGGTCCTCTTCGAAGACAGCGAGGGCGTGTGCCAAAAAACCGACATAGCAGTAAAAGAGTTACGTGGCGATGATTTGCGCGTTTATGAATTCGCGGAACAGGACACAAATTTTCTGCGCAGCATTCGCGGCTACGAATCCGCAGTGAACAGTTCAAGCCAGGCGGTTGAGCTTATGAGGATGCTGGATGCGGTCTATCGCTCGAGCCAGACTGGGGCGGAAGTCCCATTGGGCTAGCCCGCAAAAATCACGCGTTGTGAGAAGCCACGTCCATATTGCGGGCTAGAAAGCCTGCATTCAGCACAAATCCTTACCCAATTCGACGCAACTGCGTGGGTACAACGAAGGATTTGTGATCAATGCAGGCTAGCCCCGCGGGCTAGCACGATGCTTAAAAAAGAACATTTAGAGTAAAGCTGTCTAAATTCCTGCAGCTGCAAGCGTCAATTAATCTCCAGAAATTGGTCAGCAAGACCGGCTCTCAGCGTGGCAGCGTGGAAAGTCTCTGCTGGCATAGGGCTTGCTAAAATATCACCCGTGCGAAATCCCGCGCATCCCCCGGGTACCCTAATTCTCATGAAAAGACGCAAACTTCTAAAGATCATTTCGCTTACCGCATGTCTGGCGATCGCTGCTATACCATCGTTTACCAAAGCTGAGTCAAGCGAACCCATCAAAGTCGGAATTCTTCATTCGTTATCGGGAACCATGGCGATTTCAGAGACATCACTCAAAGACGTCGCACTCATGACGATCGAAGAGATTAATAAAAATGGCGGGGTCATGGGCCGGCAAATCGTACCTGTGGTAGTCGATCCGGCATCGAACTGGCCGCTGTTTGCGGAAAAGGCACGCCAGCTCCTGTCACAGGACAAAGTCGCCGTCGTCTTTGGATGCTGGACATCGGTCTCGCGCAAATCTGTTTTGCCGGTATTCGAAGAACTCAACGGGCTGCTTTTTTATCCGGTGCAATACGAGGGTGAAGAGATGCAGAAGAACGTCTTCTATACCGGGGCAGCTCCAAATCAACAGGCTATACCGGCCGTTGAATACCTGATGAGCAAAGAGGGAGGTGGCGCCAAGCGTTTTTTCCTGTTGGGCACAGACTATGTCTATCCGAGAACGACTAACAAAATCCTCCGCGCATTTCTCCACGCGAAGGGGGTGCAGGATGCAGACATCGCCGAGGTCTATACGCCATTTGGTCATTCGGATTACCAGACAATCGTAAACGACATCAAAAAATTCGCCCAGGGCGGCAAAACTGCTGTGGTCTCCACGATCAACGGCGATTCGAATGTGCCGTTCTACAAAGAACTTGGCAACCAGGGAATCAAGGCGACGGACGTTCCGGTGGTAGCGTTCTCCGTAGGTGAAGAAGAATTGCGCGGCATCGATGCGAGGCCCCTGGTCGGGCATCTTGCCGCATGGAATTACTTCATGTCACTAAGGAATCCGGTCAACGAGGCATTCAAGAAGGAATGGGCTGCCTACGTGCAGGAACACAACCTGCCGGGCGGCAACAAGCGTGTGACGAACGACCCGATGGAGGCGACTTACGTCGGAATCCACATGTGGAAACAGGCAGTCGAAAAGGCAGGAACGACAGATGTAGACAAGGTGATCGAAGCGGCCTACGGGCAAAAATTCAATGCCCCGTGCGGATTCGAGCTTGAACTTGATGCCAACCATCATCTGCACAAGCCGGTGTTCATCGGGGAGATCCGGCCGGATGGACAATTTAGCATTGTTTGGAAAACAAAAGGTCCGATCCGAGCACAGCCCTGGAGCCCCTATATTCCGGGAAACGAAAGCAAGCCTGATCATCTCGCTGCGATACCGCTGCAGGCGGTTGATCACGCCACGGACACGGCAGCCGCTCGAGATCCTGGCCGATAGGGAATCCTTTTCCCGATCTGGAAGGAAATGCGACGTTCTGTTTGCACCCTGGCGGCGATCATTCTTTGGATGATCGCCGGAGCATCCGGAGCAATCGGGCTCACGGCTGATGATCTCAAGCCGCTGGCAGAGGATGACTTCGACGCCAAATCGCAGGCGATTGACCAAATCATCGCTTCCGGTGATGCTGTTGCGCTCCGGTTACTCGAGGCTCTGGATAAGGAGAGCGTGGTCGCCACGAGTGAGGACCAGGTATTGATCCAGGAGGGCAACACACTAAAGGATCCGGTTACGAACGTCCCCGTTTCTACGGTTGCAAGCGAGGTCCAGCCGATCACCCTCAATAACTCTCTTCGCGCTCGCGTTGCCAGCGGACTGAGCGGACTCAGGCTGCAGGCTCCTGACCGGGGGGTACGCGCGCGTGCAATAGATGCGCTGCTTCACGATCCGGATCCGTCTCTCAAAGCGCAGATCGAGACGGCACGCAGCAAGGAAGTCGATCCGGCCCTGAAGAATCGGCTTGATCAACTTTGGGCCCTTACCGCTTTGCAGGATCCCGATCCCGCCAAGCGCTTGCAGGCGGCGCATTTGATCGGGCAGCGCAAGGACCCGCAGATGCGGGGACTGCTGCTGCCTCTTTTGGAAAAGAACAAAGACGGCGCATATGCGGAGCCCGATCCGAAAGTGCGCGCGGCAGCCGGCGATGCGCTGAAGGCGATGGATTTCGAGCAGTGGAAAATCGAGATGGTTGGAACTCTCTTCGCAGGCCTTAGCCTTGGCAGTATCCTGCTGCTGGCTGCTTTGGGACTTGCCATTACCTACGGATTGATCGGAGTGATCAATATGGCGCATGGCGAATTCCTGATGATCGGCGCCTACGCAACTTACCTGGTTCAGGAATTTTTCCGGCGGAATCTAATCGGTGTGTTGGACTGGTACCCGGTGGCAGCCGTCCCCGTTTCCTTTATGGCCGCTGCTATTGCCGGGTTCATTCTAGAGCGGCTCGTTCTCCGTCTTCTCTATGGTAGACCCCTGGAGACGCTGCTCTCTACTTTCGGTGTCAGCTTAGTGTTGATCCAGACGGTTCGGGTCGTTTTTGGCGCGCAAAACGTCCAGGTGTCAAATCCATCGTGGATGAGCGGGGGGGTGGCAATCATGCCAAATCTGATTTTGCCGTTTAACCGGATAGCCATCATGATCTTCGCGCTGGTGGTGGTCGGCATCGCATCACTTGTGCTCAATCGCACCCGGCTTGGGCTCTTTATTCGAGCAACAACTCAGAACCGCCGGATGGCGGCCTGCTGCGGTATTCGAACATGGCAAGTGGACAGCTATGCATTCGCCTTCGGCGCCGGGATTGCCGGGCTCGGCGGATGCGCCCTGTCGCAGATTGGGAACGTGGGGCCGGACCTGGGCCAGAGCTATATTATCGATTCCTTCATGGCCGTGGTGCTTGGAGGCGTAGGCCAGCTGGCCGGAACAATTGTAGGGGCCATGGGCCTGGGAATCGTGAGTAAAGTCATCGAACCTTTCTGGGGCGCCGTTCTTGCTAAGATTGCCGTTCTGGTATTGATCGTGCTGTTTATACAAAAACGCCCGCGAGGTTTGTTCGCCCTGAAAGGAAGAAGCGTCGAGATTTAGAATGGCTAGTGCAACTATTTCAATTCCGAAATCTCTGGCGCTGCCAGATAGACAGCCTGTTCTGGGGCGAACGGCGTGGCGGACCCTGACTCCCGCTTTTTTTTTGATTCTGGCGCTCGTCCCGATTTGTTCGATGGTGGTGCCCGAGAGCCATCCTTTTCATCTCTCGGCTTACGCATTAACGCTTGTCGGCAAAATCATGTGTTATGCGATCGGGGCGCTGGCGCTCGATCTGGTCTGGGGTTATTGCGGGATCCTGAGTCTCGGCCACAGCCTCTTTTTCGCTCTCGGAGGTTACATGATGGGGATGTATCTCATGCGCGCCATCGGCCTCGATGGGGTCTACCATAGCCCGCTGCCGGATTTCATGGTTTTCCTGGATTGGAAATCGTTGCCCTGGTACTGGCACGGAACCGAGCATTTCATTTATGCGGCGGCTCTGGTGATCCTCGTACCCGGCCTTCTTGCATGGCTTTTTGGATTCTTCGCCTTCCGCTCGCGAGTCAAGGGAGTCTATCTCTCCATTATCACCCAGGCGCTGACCTTTGCATGCATGCTGCTGTTTTATAGGAATGAAACGGGTTTCGGCGGAAATAATGGATTCACGGATTTCAAGAGAATTCTCGGTTTTCCAATCGCGGCGACCGGTACGCGGACGACGTTATTCCTCCTGACATTTGTGGTCCTGACGGGCAGCTTCCTTGCCTGCCGTTATATCGTGACATCCAAATTGGGCCGGGTGGTCATGGCCGTGCGTGACACCGAATCCCGGTTGATGTTTCTGGGTTACAGTCCGCTCGGATATAAGCTCTTCGTCTGGACGTTTTCTGCGATTTTGTGCGGAATTGCCGGAGCGCTGTACGTGCCGCAGGTCGGCATCATCAATCCGAGCGAAATGTCTCCTGCAAACTCCATCGAAATGGCGATCTGGGTGGCCGTGGGAGGCAGGGGAACCTTGTTCGGCCCGATTCTCGGCGCGTTCATCGTGAATGGAGCCAAGAGCTTTCTGACGGCTTCGCTTTCGAACTATTGGCTTTTTTTTCTTGGCGCGATGTTCGTCGTTGTGCCGCTTTGGCTGCCGAACGGCGTGGTAGGAGTTTTGCGGCGACTGCTAGACAGGAAATGAACACTCCGAAAAACCAAGCACCGGACCGCGGGCCGGCGGAAACGGGCGATGTTTCCGGATTGGCTCATCTCAACATTGCCGGCCAGATCGATCTCTCGCACAAGGTAATTCTTTACCTTGAGGATGTTTCGGTCAGCTTCGACGGCATCAAGGCGCTCAATCAGCTTTCACTCGCGATCGAGAATGGAGAATTACGCTGTATCATCGGGCCCAACGGCGCCGGAAAAACAACGATGATGGATGTTATTACTGGGAAGACTAAACCGGACGGCGGGCGCGTTTTCTTAGGCCAAACGATCGATCTGACTCGTCTGGACGAACCCAGAATCGCGCGCGCAGGGATCGGCCGCAAATTTCAAAAGCCAACGGTTTTCGAACAACATTCGGTTTGGGAGAACCTTGACCTGGCAATGAACGAAGATAAGAGCTGGTTCCATACGCTCGGTTCCAGACTCAGTAAAAAGGCTCTTGCGCGTATTGAGGAAACACTCGGCCTGATTCGTCTTGAACAGCAGGCGGGACGGCTTGCGGGCGAGCTGTCGCATGGCCAAAAACAGCTTCTGGAAATCGGAATGCTTTTGATGCAGGAACCGCGTCTGCTGCTTCTGGACGAACCGGCTGCCGGTATGAGCGATCATGAAACAGCGCAACTCGCTGAGTTGCTTAACCTGCTTCGGGGCAAATGCTCGATGGTCGTGGTAGAGCATGACATGGAGTTTGTGGCGGCTCTTAGCGGCAGAGACGGAAAAGTAACCGTAATGGCTGAAGGAAGTGTGATCTCTGAGGGAACCCTGGATCACGTAAAGCGCGATGAGGTCGTTATTGAATCTTATCTGGGTCGATAGGATTAGAAATGAAGCAGGAACCACGTGAGTTTGCGGAAAAACTGCGATGCTAAAGGTTGAATCGCTGAATCAGTACTACGGAGGAAGCCATATCCTGCGAAACTTGTCCTTTACGCTCCCCACCGGGCAACTCACTGTGCTGCTGGGTCGAAACGGCGTCGGAAAAACCACCTTGCTTCGATGTATCATGGGCGTTGTGCCGATCCGTACCGGCAAGATTTCATGGAAAGACAAACCGTTGGAAAAGCTTCCGCCCTACAGCCGCGCTTCAAGCGGGCTTGGCTACGTGCCACAAGGTCGCGATATTTTTCCTCGCCTGTCGGTAGAAGAAAATCTGCTTGTAGGAGCTGCGGGAAAGGGTTCGATCCGAACCGTACCGGAAGAAATCTACAAGCTTTTTCCGGTATTGAAGCAGATGAGAAACCGGCGCGGCGGAGATTTGTCCGGGGGACAGCAGCAGCAACTCGCCATGGGTAGAGCGCTGGTGGGCAAGCCTGAGCTCCTGATCCTGGATGAACCAACGGAGGGTATACAACCCTCAATCATTCAGGATATGGGCAGGACGCTTCGCCACATCGTTAACGAACTGGGTTTAACAATTCTTCTTGTCGAACAGTATTACGATTTCGCCCGGCATTTGGCGGACCATTACATCGTCATGAACCGGGGCGAAGTCGTAGCCAGCGGTACGGGAGCAACGATGGATCAGGACGGGATTCGTGAAATGATTGCTGTTTAGCTTAGTCGAAACAAGCCCAAGCCCGCGGCCGAGACCGCCTGAGCGTTGCCGACCTGGCCGGGGACCCCGGGCGGCTCGAGCGGACCGACGATTGGAGACCTTGACTGATGGGTTCGGAGGGGTTCGGAGGGCGGAGGGCGAGGCAAGGATCGAACTCTTGACACGCTCGACGTCGATTGAGTATA
>Ga0182041_10000656_pt1 | contig 16629 bp, 9 predicted proteins | sample flu12Cox44000178_FD_125967 | JGI IMG/M metagenome (GOLD analysis project Ga0182041, IMG submission 125967) | Lab enrichment of tropical soil microbial communities from Luquillo Experimental Forest, Puerto Rico - flux8day.12C.oxic.44.000.178 | ecosystem: Environmental > Terrestrial > Soil >...
ACTCGTAGCGCAGTGCGCGCGACGGATCAACTCGCGTAGCACGCCTCGCCGGCAAATAACAGGCAACGAAAGTTACGACGATCAGGAGCGCTGCTACCATCGCGAAGGTGAACGGGTCGTAGGAGCTGACACCGACGAGCAGGCTCTTCAGCAACTGGGCGACTCCCAGGGAGGCCAGCAGCCCGATTCCGACGCCGGTGCCGACGAGGAGGATCGCTTGGCGAAGCACCAATGCAAAAATTCCCCAGGGGTGGGCACCCAAGGCCATGCGGACACCAATCTCATGGGTGCGGCGGCTGGCGGTGAATGAAATTACTCCGTATACGCCTACGACCGCGAGAAGCATTCCAAGCCCGCCGAGGGTGCCCGCAAACGCAGCGCCCATTCTGAAAAGAAAATAGCCGTTAGCACCGTTCAGGGACTTCTCCATCGTCATTACGTCAAACAGGGGCATATTGGGATCTAGTTCGCGGACCTGCGTTTCGACGACCGGAATCAGCGTTTCCGGAGCAACACTGGTCCTCAGTTGCAGGACGTGAACGGACTGATAGTCTTGCTGCTCCGGCACAAAGAAGACAGCCCCTGGCGGGTCGAGAATTCCGTTGGTCTTTGAGTCGCGGACCTCACCTACGACGGTGAGGGGCGGGGTCGCAGCGCTCGCGCGGCTAAAACGCTTGCCGATAGGGTCCTGGTCAGGCCACAAACGCTTTGCGAAGGTTTCGTTGACGATGGCCACGAGCGCGGCGGCGCTAGTGTCCGCTTCGGTGAAGGTACGCCCGCGCAGCATCTTCATACGCATGGTGACGAAATAGTCGGAACTGATGCGATTGACACTCGCCCTGGGCACTTGGCCGGACGGGCCGGGAACTTGGCCTTCGGGATAGATCGAGGCGCCGTCGTTGTAGTAGCTCATGGGCACGGAGTAAGCAAAGCTGGCGGACTCGACGCCAGGTAGAACTTTGACGCGGCGCAACAACTCTCGGAGGAATGCCTCGGCGCGCGGACGTTCATAGCCTTGCAAGCTGAGATTGATTCCCACGTTCAGCAGATGGCTGGGCTCGAAGCCGAGATCTACGGACTGGGCTTTGGCCAAGCTGCGCGTGAAAAGCCCGGCGGCCACCAAGACAATCAGCGAGCCTGCAACTTGCGCAGTGACCAAACTGTTGCGTAGCCACTGACGGCCGTCGTTGCCGATCATACCGCGACCACCTTCGCGCAGGGTCCGAATCAAATCGGTGCGCTGAACGCGCAAGGCCGGCACCAGTCCGGCGAGGATACCCGCGGCAAGGGCGACGGCCGCCACGTAGGTGAACACACGCCAGTCAAAGGTAAATCCAAAGCGCACCGGAAAATCGCCAACCGGGCGTAGGCGGTCCATGGCGCGGCACACCCACATGCCCGTCAGCGCACCAGCCGCGCCACCCGCGATCGCCAGGAGAACGCTTTCCGTCAGAAGCTGGCGAATCAGGCGGATACTTCGAGCGCCCATGGCTGCACGGACGGCGATCTCCTTCTGACGCGTTGCTGCTTTCACAAGCAGCAGGTTCGCGACGTTGATGCACGCAACCAAAAGGACGAGTCCGACCAGCAGCATGAAAACCGTGGCCACTACGACAATGGAATCAGCCACCGAAGGTTCTGGACGGGCTAGCCTTTCCGGAACAACGCGGGCGACTTGATCCTTGTCGGATTGCGGATACTGTTGAGCGAGCCGCTTGGAAATGATCCCGAGAGCTGCCGTGGCCTGCCTGGCGGTCACGCCGCTTTTCAGCGTGGCCAGCGTGCGAAAATTGTGATCTGCCCGATCCGTGAAGAAGTTTGTGCTGTTCGAGCCGGTGCCGTACATCCCGATAGTCGAGTAGGCGTCCATGTCGACGATGGAGTAGGGCCCGGTGAACTCTTTCTGAACAACGCCGATGACGGTCATAACACGCCCGTCGACGCTGACGGTGTGACCGATGATGTTGGGTTCGCCAGCAAAGCGATGTCGCCAGTAGCTGTAGCCCAGGACCACTACAGGAGCGGACCGCAGCGCGTCTCCCTCACCGGGCTGGATCAGGCGCCCCATCACGGCGTGAAGACCGAGCATTGAGAAGAAATTGCTAGGGACGTAGCACATCACGATGCGGTCGGAGTGGCCCTGCCAACCCAAACCTGCCAGGTCCAAGTCGAAGCCGGTCATCTCCGTAAACACATCGTTTTGTTGCTTGTAGTCCAGATAGTCGGGATAGGAAAGTGGCTGGGGGTCGCCATTCTTGTCGCTTACGGCAACTACGGTAAGGCGCTCGGCATCTTTTACCGGCCAGGGGCGGAGCATGAAGGCGTTGGCAATGCTGAAGATAGCGGTGTTGGCGCCGATGCCTAGGGCGAGTGTCAGAACCGCGATTGCCGTGAAGGCAGGTGCCTTCGCGAGCATTCGCAACCCGTACCTCGCGTCTTGAAACAGCGATTCCACATCCCTCCACTTCGCCGGCGCCGAACATGACAGAAACGAACTCAGAGCTCCCTATCGTAGACGAAAAACGGTCTTCATTTGTTTCACAAAGCATCTTTGGCGAGCAGGCCCTTGGTTTTCCACGTGAATGACCGGGAGAGTCAAACTATCCTTGTAAGAACCTTCGTCAACCATGCGAAGTCGTAACCGGCAGCAGAGCTCAAAGTTCCAGTCCCAGGAACTTTTGTCCGACGACCTCCGTATCATCGGAACCGACTGCGGTGGGGTGTACCTATGGAAAGCTTTGTCAAGGACTTGCGGTTGGCCATCCGAATGCTGGTCAAGAGGCCGGGGTTCACGGCCGTCGCGGTGCTTACGTTGGCACTCGGCATCGCCGTGAACGCTACGATTTTCAGTCTCGTGAGCGCTTTCCTGCTGCGGCGCCCACCGGTCCACGATGCGACGCGCGTTGTGGCCGTTTCCTCGGTCAACCCGAATCCCGTCTTCCTGCCCGACGCCTCCCCCGTCTCCGCGCCAAATTACCTGGCCTGGAGCAAAGGGAACCACGTATTCTCACAGATGGCCGCTGTCGATCCCTTCCGCACGGTCAGTTTGACGGAACAAGGTCAAGCGGAAGCGCTCCTCTCCGGCGCCGTCACGCCCAACTACTTCAGCGTCCTCGGCGTCGCGCCGCAACTCGGACGCACGTTCTCCGAAGGAGAAGACCAACCCGGGCGCGACCACGCCGTCATTCTTAGTCACGACCTGTGGGAACGGCGTTTCGGCTCGGACCTCGCGATCGTGCATCGCACCATCCGCGTGAACCGGGAAAACTACACCGTTGTCGGAGTGATGCCGGCAAACTTCCGCATGCTCGGCTTCACGGAAAAGCTCTGGACTCCCCTGGTGCTGAGCGCCGCAGATCAGACCGAAGCCGCGCGCAAGGACCACTCCTTGTATCTGTTCGCGCGGCTCAAACCCGGCGTAACCCTCGAGCAGGCTCGCGCCGAACTCGCGACTCTGGCCCGCCGCACCGAGAAAGACTTCCCCGAAACCGAAAAAGGCTGGGGCACTATGGTGCGCACGTTGCCGGATTTCCTGGTCTACAATTTCAGCATCCGCAACGGCTTGGCAGTGATGATGACCGCCGTCTGCTTTGTCCTCTTAATTGCCTGCAGCAACGTGGCCGGGCTGCTCTTGGCGCGCGCAGCGGGTCGCCGGAAAGAGCTGGCCATTCGCATCTCGCTCGGCGCCAGCCGCCGTTCGATTATGCAGCAGTTGCTGACGGAAGGTCTGCTGCTTGCTTTGTTGGGCGGGGGCGCGGGACTCTTACTCAGTTATTGGGGCATTCAATTTGTGCGCACCAACATGAACTTCAACGACGCCATCAGCGCCGTGCCGTTGAGCCTGGACTCGAATGTGTTGCTGTTCACAGTGGCTGTTTCGCTCGTTTCCGCCGTGTTATGCGGCTTGGCGCCGGCGCTCAAAGCCTCGCGAACGGACCTCACTGCAAGTCTGAAGGAAGAGAGTCGGGCGGCTTCCGCCGGCCGGTCGCATCACCGTTTGCGCACCGTCCTCGTCACGGCGGAGATCGCTCTCGCATTGCTTCTGCTGGTAGGGACCGGACTGCTCGTCCGAGGAATCTATCTCCTTACCCATCAGAATCTGGGCTTCCCACCCGATCACCTCCTGACTGCGGCTGTGACCCTCGACAAAACTCGATACCAAGACTCGTCCCAGCAAGCCCGCTTCGTTGAGGATATGCTTCCACGTCTCCAGCAGATTCCTGGCGTCCGAGGCGCGGCCATTTCTTCGGACTTGCCTGCAAACGGGCCGGGCAGCGTCACCTTCCTGGTAAAAGGAGAGCCCGAGCCCGAAAACCACCGGCCCACCACGCTCGATGTGGTCGTGACCGCCGATTATTTCCGCACGGCAGGCATTCCGCTGCTGCGCGGCCGGACCTTTGCCGAAACGGATAACGCGGGGGCGCCGCGGGTCGTTGTGGTGAGCCAGGAGTTCGTCCGTCGCTTTTTGAAGGATCAGGAGCCGCTCGGGAAACAGATCCGCTTGGATGTGGTCGGCGCAACGCCGGAGTGGAGCGAAATCGTCGGCGTGGTAGCAAATGTGAAAACGTTTTTCGAAGGGGTTCGCGAGGACCCGGCAGTCTACGAGGCATTCTTGCAGCGGCCAGTGAACTCATTTTCGCTCATGCTGCGGACCAATTCCGATCCGGGCGCTTTTACCTCCGCAATGCGCAATGCAATGGCGCAGGGGGATGCCGATCTTCCTCTCGATCGGGTGATGAGCATGGCCGCTCTCATCGAGCGCGAGGAGCATGGAGACTCATTCTTCGCGCGAGTGCTCGGCAGCTTCGCGATGCTCGCGTTGCTCCTTTCGGCGATCGGGATTTACGGGCTTATTGCTTATTCTGTGGGCCAGCGGACGCACGAAATCGGCATCCGCATGGCGCTGGGGGCGGGAAGCGCGGACGTACTGCGGATGGTTTTGCGGGAAGGCATGAAAATGGCGGCAATCGGTGGGGCCATTGGATTATCCATGGCGCTGCCGTTGCCCAAAGTTTTTGAAGCCATGTTTTATGACCTTCGCCTTGGCGAGCCGAAACTCTACTTCATCGTCCCGGCGGCGATTTTCATCGTGGCCTTGTTAGCGACTTACATTCCCGCGCGCCGTGCTACGCGTGTTGACCCCATGGCAGCTCTACATCAGGATTGACAAGCTCCCCGCCCTAGAAAGAGCGAGGATTCCCACGAGCCAATGCCACGCCTTCGGCGTGGTTGTGTGAGTCAGAAACTCCTTCCGAGACGTCGGTGGCCCTTCAGCCCGTCCATCGTCTAAGTCTTAGGACAGTTAGAATCCGGTGCACGACCTAATTCGGGGCGACTTTGGCCTGATCCTGGCGACTCGCCGGGCGGGTAAAGTAAGAGACGGCTAGGAGCACCAATAACACCAGCGGAGAGAATGCTCTTGGCCCATCTCCAGCAAGATAGTGGGCAAAAAACGCAGAGATCCAAGCGAATGTGAATCCGGCATAGGCCCACTCTTTGAGCTTGGCCACGCCCGGTACGAGCAGCGCGATCGCGCCAAGAGGTTTGGCGATCCCCAGAATAATCCTCAGTTGTTGCGGGTATCCCACGTGAGCGAATCCCTGAACCGCCTGCGGGTTGCCTGACAGGTAAGCGAATCCGGCAAAGAGCGACATCGCCGCCACCAGACCTGTGCTCACCCAATAAGCCACTTTGCGTGCCATGGAGCTGTTGCCTCCTCCGTGAAGGGATGCTTGCAGGGGAAGAATCCTAGCACGGCTGGCTCGCTGTCCTGGTTGAATCGTCGGTTACCCGAGTGCAAACCCGTCTTTGGAGGTGCTATGCGCTTCAGAAGAATCGAGGAGAAGTCTTACCGGCTACTTGGCCGTTTCCGCACCGGCGTCGACTGACAGCGACTCAGGTTTCCCACCTTTCCGATCCGCTCGAGCGCTCGAGCGTGCTCAGCTGGACCTGTTGGTCGAAACCTTGCTAACTTAGCGTCGCTATGCGGCCTTCCTTTCGATTCTCCTATTGTGCGGCTCTGGTCATGATCTGCGCATCCGAAGTTGCTGCGGGCGGTCGCGGCCAAAACGCGGCGCACGCAGCCTTCGCCGGCGAGCACTGGTCGGCGCAATGGATTGCTTGTCCCGGGGCGCCGCAGCGAGACGCGGGCGTTTTCCATTTTCGCAAAACCATCGACTTGACGGACCTTTCAAAAGAATTTGTGGTGCACGTCAGCGCCGACAACCGCTTTATTTTATTTGTGAATGCTACGCGCATTGGCGAAGGCCCCGCGAGCAGCGACTTAAGTCATTGGAAATATGAGACCTTCGACCTCAGGCCTTTTTTGCACAGCGGGAAGAACGAAATCGGAGCGACGGTCTGGAACTTCGGGACACAAGCGCCTCTCGGGCAAATGACCTCGCGTATGGGTTTCATCTTGCAAGGCGATGGCGAGGCGGAGCAAATCGCGAACACAGATGACTCCTGGGAAGCCGAAATCGAAAACGGGCATGAAGCTTCGGCCACGGATTTTATGTCCCTGCTGCGCTGGTATTACGCGGGACCGCCGGGAGAAATCATCGACGGGCGTCGCTACGACTGGGATTGGAACCGCGCGCCAGTCGCGAGCGAAGGCCGCCCGACTGCGTGGAGAAAGGCAACCATGCTCGGCAAGGGCGCGGCGCGCGAGTCTTCGGATTCGCGAACCATTTGGATGTTCGAGCCCGATCCGTTGCCACGGATGGAGTATTCGGAAATACCGGTCGGGCTAGAGGTCGCGAGTTCCGGGCTCGACTCACAAAAGGAGCAACCGACCAGTTTTCGCGTCGCAGCGCGCGCAAAAGCGTCGGTGCTACTCGATGCCGGCACGCTGACCACGGCCTACCCCGAGATTATCTTGAGCGGAGGCGCCGATGCACGCGTGCGACTTACTTATGCAGAGGCCTTGCTGGACGAACAAGGGAGAAAAGGGAATCGCAACGAAACGCAAGGCAGACACATTCTCGGCCTGTTCGACGAGTTTATCGCGGACGGAGGAAACAATCGGTCCTTCACTCCGCTGATTTGGCGAACCTGGAGGTATCTGCAGATCGACGTGACGACCGGCGACCAACCTCTCGAAGTCGAGAAGCTGCGCGTGTGGTTCACCGCCTATCCATTCCGAGAGGAAGCCCGTTTTGCTGCGAGCGATCCAGAATTGGCGAAGATCTGGGAAGTCGGTTGGCGAACGGCGCGGCTGTGTGCGCACGAAACGTACATGGACACGCCGTACTGGGAGCGGCTGCAATATGTTGGCGACACGCGCATCCAGGCACTCGTCTCGTATGTCGTCAGCGGCGATGACAGGCTGGCGCGGCAGGCTATCGATGCCATCGACAGCTCGCGCATACCGGATGGAATTACTGCGAGCCGCTATCCTTCGCAGCTTCCGCAGTTCATCCCGACGTTTTCGTTGATATGGGTTGGGATGTTGCACGATTTTTTTACCTATCGCGACGACGCGGAGTTCGTGCGCGGGCATTTCCCGGGAACACGAACCGTGCTGGATTGGTTTCTGCGACACCAGCGCGCCGATGGATTGATGGGAAAGCTGCCGTGGTGGCCTTTCCTAGATTGGACTCACGACTTTCGAGCAGGCGTGCCGCCGCAAGATGCAGACGGAGGATCGACTCCGATCACGCTGCAATTCATTGAAGCGTTGCGCAACGCGGCGGAACTCGAACAGCGTCTCGGCGATGCCACGCGAGCGAAGATCTACAGTGAGCGTGCAGATAAGGCCTCGGAAGCGGTCCGCAAACTTTGCTGGGATGAAAAGGCGGGACTGATTGCCGATACTCCCCGGCGGTCGCACTTTAGTCAACACGCGAATGCGTTGGCGGTCTGGCTGGATGTGATTCCCCGCGACAAGCAGAAGAGCGTGCTCGAGAAGGTTCTGGCCGCGCCCGGTCGTGGCGCGAGAACTGACGCTCTCGCGTTGTCGGAAGCGAGCTATTACTTCCGATTTTACCTGGCGCGGGCGATGGAACACGCCGGCATGGCGGACGCTTATCTCTCCACACTGCAGCCGTGGCGCGACATGCTGAAGATGGGACTTACCACTTGGGCGGAGACCCCCGAGCCCACGCGTTCAGATTCGCACGCGTGGAGCGCACATCCCAATTTTGATTTGCTCCGTCTGGTCGCAGGGATTCGCCCTGCCGCGCCACAGTTCTCCGAGATTGTGATTGAACCTCACCTCGGCCATCTGCAAAATGTGACCGCGACGATGCCACACCGGAAGGGGCGCATCGAGGTTTCCTACACCGCGCAGTCGGGAGGCGGGACGAGCGCGAAGATCGCCGTGCCCGAAGGGGTCCCCGCGCGCCTAATCTGGAAGGGTCATACCTATCCCTTGCGTTCCGGTGAACAGACCCTGCAATTACCATGACGGGCGCGCGAGAGGCTTGAGAGGTGGTGGCCGTGAGCAAGTCAACGCCAGCCTCCCGGCCGGTAGGAGGCTGCCGTCGATCCTGTCATTCCCCGAGCGGCCCTGTCCGCAAATGGCCGAACTGCCCATGCACAATGGCATATCTGCCATGTCGTCTCAAGCCTCCCTGCCCCCCTACGCTTGCTCATGGTATACAGCTTGTTTGGAAGGGTCAGCGTAGAGGATGGGGATCTGCGATTTCTCAAGGAGATGGTAAACTGGCGGCCGCCGAATTCAACGTTTGGCTCAACCTGGATAACATGGTTCGCCGTGAGGACGGCCATTGCGAGAAAGTATCGCGAGCTCATTGCCTGGGGTGTTGCTTTCACAAACGCAATGCCCGTACTGCATCGAAGGGCGCGTAAAAGGCACGAGCCAGAGGAGCGTCTCGCGAGGAAATCGCCGAATGCTCATTGCTGCAGCTTGCGCGCCGGAAGAGCCGCAAGACATGGCGTAACTCCGCGATCTTTGAGCGTTTGATTGAGGGCCAATTCCGTTAAAGAAAAGGAGACCAATCGAATGAGTACGCCGCAGGTTCCCCTGGACATGAACAGACTCAATGCCTTTATCGGCCAATTCGTGAGCGACCTTGGCGCCGCAGTGCATGCCGGCATGGTGGTCATCGGGGAAAAACTTGGCCTTTATAAAGCCCTCGCCCGTGGCCCCATCACTCCCGCCGATCTCGCCGCCGAGACACGAACCGACGAGCGCTATTTGCGCGAATGGCTGGCTTCCCAGGCAGCCGGCGGCTACGTCACCTACGACGAGAAAACGGGCACCTTCAGCCTGAGCCACGAACAGGCCTTCGCGCTGGCCAATGAAGACAGCCCGGCTTATCTGCCCGGGGCGTTCGAGCTTGCCTTGGGCTCGCTCGCGGCGGTTCCGCGCATCGCCGACTCCTTCCGCACCGGCGCCGGCATGGGTTGGCATGAACATGTGGACGGCGTCTTTCACGGCTGCGAGAAGTTCTTCCGGCCGGGTTATGCCGCCAATCTCGTGAGTTCATGGATCCCCGCCCTGCACGATGTCAAAGAGAAACTGGAGGCCGGAGCCCGCGTGGCCGATGTCGGTTGCGGGAAGGGTGCTTCCACTCTGCTCATGGCCAAGGCCTTCCCCAAGTCTCGCTTCTTCGGTTTCGACTACCATGACAAGTCGATTGACGACGCCCGCGAGTCCGCCAAACGGGCAGGCGTCGCCGATCGTGTCACCTTCGAAGTGTCCAAGGCAAAACAGTTCCCGGGCTCAGACTACGACTTCGTGGCCGTCTTTGATTGTTTGCACGACATGGGCGACCCAGTCGGAGCTTCCGCACATGTCCGGCAGTCCTTGACCAAAGACGGCACGTGGATGATCGTCGAGCCTTTTGCCAACGACCAGTTGAAGGACAACCTCAATCCGGTAGGCCGCGTTTACTACTCCTTTTCAACCTTGCTCTGCACGCCTTGCTCTCGCTCGCAGGAAGTCGGGCTGTGCCTCGGTGCCCAGGCGGGTGAGAAGCGCATTCGCGAGGTTGTGACCTCGGCAGGGTTCAGCCGCTTCCGCCGGGCCACGGAAACGCCGTTCAATATCGTCTACGAGGCTCGGCCATAGCTTTTGTCCGCCGAATGCGTTCTTAAGTTGTTCTCTTTCCAATCGGTGGTACGTTGCCAGCTCTCTTCGGATGCGGGCTGTGTCTGACGGTCATTCTGTCCAGAACCTTGTTTGCTATCAGGTCTTAAATTCAGCTTGTCGGATTCGGAGTCACTCATGGTGTTACTGGGCAGCTCGGGTACCAGCAGGCGGTCAGGAGTGGGCCAATAAGTTAATTCTAGTTGCCTCGCGTGCAGCCATTCTTGACAAACGTCAAAGATAAAAATGCGACCGTACGATTTAGCAATGATTTGACCCGGGCAATGAGGGCAACCTGGCGAGCACTGTACGAGTTGACAGGTCCGGCAGTCAAGTTTCGGCTATCAGCGCCGCCTCGAAGAGGTGATGAATGGCACAAAAAGTTGTGACGGCTCGCACTGCAAGTGCGTGGAGCTTTTGCTATTCGAAGTTGGGAGGTGGGCCATGGCACTATCACAAGAACCGCCTGCCAAAGGGCCCAAAGTAACCAACCAGAAAAACGCTGCGGCTCCCGCAAGAAAAGCTGAGATGTTGCGCAGGGCAGCCCTGGTTCAACACGCACCGCTGTTCGCCGACATTTCCCAAACGGAATGCAGAGAAATCGTTTCTCGTGCGCGCGAACGCCAATACCGGCGACACCAGACAATCTTCTTGGAGGGCGATCCAGCCCGAAACGTGATCCTGTTGATGCACGGCAATATAAAGATCATGCAACTCGGTCAAATCGGATCGGAAGTGATTCTCCGTGTTGTTTGGAGCGGCGACTTAGTTGGTGAGGAAGGACTTTCCCTCCAATCCAAGCATCGCTCAACGGCACAGCCACTCGACGATGCTACAGTCCTCGTCTGGGACACGAGCGTTTTTGAAGCCTTGGCAGACCGCTTTCCCCTGCTTCGACGGAATTTGCAGAACATTGTCTCCCAGCGATTGGAAGAGTTGGAGGAGCGGTACCGTGAGGTTTCCACAGCAAACGTTGCAGCTCGCCTAAGTCATGCACTTGTTCGCTTGGCCACCAAAGCGGGGCATCGAACAAAGACCGCTACCGAGATCCACCTTTCTCGCGAGGAGTTGGCACAGTTAACTGGCACAACTTTCTCCACGGTGGGCAGACTACTCTCCGAATGGGCCTACCTGGGCCTGGTGAGCGTCCGACGGGAAACCGTCTCGGTTCAAAACATAGAGGCTCTCAAGGAATTGGCCTTTACTGAATGAGAAAAAGGCAACGGCCACACCTTGAGCCGGGGCCGCTGCTGAAACATGTTTTCGGAGGCGGGAATTGTCGCTGGCAAACGCGCTCATCGCCAAGCTAATCGCCGAGGTCGAGGTGATGGACATCGTCGCTACGGACAACTCCGTCATCGGGAGGCGAGCTCCGCTGCTCTCGTAGTGTGGCCTAAAATTCCCTGCTAAAATCGCTGACTTCGCGGGCTGTGAGATATAGAAGTCTTTCGTGTTGGGTCGCCAATGAGGATCGTCGTCGACACCTTCACTCAGATCCTGTGTACAAGGTGGGTCACGAGCTTCGTGGCTGGAGACCTCAGCAAGCGGTCGGAGAACTAGCGAATGCAGCAGGCTCGAAAGCATGCACTTAGGTGCACTGTGCTGGCCGTCGCTGTAAGTGCATTGAGCGCTTTTGCTCAACCTGCTGCACCGAATCAGACGGCCAGTCGACCGCCCATGGGTTGGAACAGCTATGACGGCTATGGCACCACGATCAACGAAGCCGCTTTCAAGGCTAACGCCGATTGGCTCGCCGCGCATTTAAAACCCTTCGGTTGGCAGTATGTCGTCATTGATGAGGAGTGGTATGTAACCGACCCTGTTCAAGGCAACTCTCAGGAGCTGCACTACACCATGGACCGCTTTGGTCGCTACACGCCTGCATTGAACCGATTCCCTTCAGCCGCCGGGGAGGAGGGTTTCACATCTCTGGCCGATTATGTGCACAGACTCGGATTGAAGTTCGGCATCCACATTCTGCGGGGTATTCCCAGGCAAGCGGTAAAGGAAAATTTGCCGATTGCCGGATCGCCATACCGTGCGGCCGAAGCCGCAAACACAGCCGACACCTGCCCGTGGAACTACGACAACTATGGCATCGACGCCAGCCAGCCAGCGGGGCAAGCCTACTACGATTCGTTGGCCCGACTCTACGCCGACTGGGGCGTGGATTTCGTCAAAGCAGACTGTATCAGCAGCAATCCCTACCGAGGCGACGAAATACGGATGTTGAGCACAGCACTCAACAAAACGGGAAGGCCAATCGTGTTGAGCCTTTCCCCCGGCCCTGCTCCCGTAGAGAAGATCGACGAATTACGGAAGTACGCGCAAATGTGGCGCATTTCCAATGACATTTGGGATTTATGGCACAGCGACCGTCCGTACCCACAAGGAGTGGGAGACCAGTTTGCAAACGCCGCCCGGTGGGCACCATTCACGCAAGCAGGCGGATGGCCCGACGCCGACATGCTCCCGGTTGGGCGACTAGGGCCAGCGCCGGGCTGGGGAAAGCCTCGCGATACTGGCTTCACTCGTGACGAGCAGCAAACGCTGCTCACGCTATGGTCGATTTTCCGCTCGCCACTCATGATAGGAGGAGACCTGCCTGCGGCCGACGAGTGGACCGTTTCTTTGCTTACCAATCGTGAGGTCATTGCCGTTGACCAGCAGTCTACGGGCAGTCACCCCGTCATTTCGACCGCAAAGACCGTGCTTTGGCTATCAGAGCCCGCTTCTCGGGACGGCTATTACCTCGCCGTATTCAATATCTCCGCCAGTCCGGAAAAGATTCGGTATGCATGGAGCGAGTTGGGTCTGCCGTCGAAGGAATACAGAATTCGGGATCTGTGGAAGCGGCACGACATAGGAGCAGCGAGCATGCTTGATCTCTCGCTACCTGCTCATGGTTGCGCACTGTATCGTCTTTCACTCCAATAGACGCACGGTTGACGGCGCGGCTTTGAAAGAGACGCTCCAGCGCCTCTCTCTCGGGGAATGTCTGGTCGTTTGTGGTGACGAGGGCTGGCGGTAGCCCTCATCGTGTCGCGCACTGGTTTCTCTTAGCGCGGAGAAAGGGCCATGATCGAGAGTGCCTATCGGTTTAGCAGAGGGATCGACTTAGCCGGTGTGGACTGCGAGCGAGTGAGCAGAAAGGCATAGATATCGGCGAGGTCGGCATCGGAAACGGCTTTAGCCGAATAGGGCGGCATCTCCGCACTGGGCTCGCGAATGTAAGCAACGAACGCCGGGAAGGGAATCTGGATGGGGCCAATGCGGGAGCCGCCGGTTTGCGTGGAGCCCTGGCCTTCTTTGCCATGACACTCATAGCAGCCATCGCTCATGTAAAGGCGCTTCCCATTCTGCGCGTTTGCGGACGCAGGGTCGGCTTTGACTGCAGGCGCGAGCGATTGAAGAAAGCCATAGAGGTCAGCGAGCTCACCGTCGGAAATATCCTGGCTGGGATAGCTGGGCATTCTACCGACAGGGTGGCGGACGAAGCCGACGAAGGCGGCTTGCGAAAGGCGAGTCGGACCGATGCGCGGCGCCTGGGTTTGCGCATTGGAGAAGCCTTGGCCCTGATTGCCATGACATTGCGGACAGCCATGGGTTTCGAACGCGAGTTTTCCCTTTTGAGTGTTCCCGACCGGAAACGCCAGAGCTACCGTCGCGCAACACAGCAGGGCAAGAGATGCCTCGAAGAACCCTGCGCCGAACGTGCGTGATCGGGGCATGTTCGCGCTAGCGGGGCTGAGTATACGCATCGATGAGAGCCGGCTCGCCGCGCTTGACAACTTCGAGAGCGCGACGAATTGCCGGGCCGAGATCCTTGGGATCTGTGATCGGTCCTTCGGCGTGTAGGCCCATGCTCTGGGCAAGTTTGCTGTAGTCGATGGCGGGATCGTCAAGCATAGTCCCAATTCCGGCGCGATCAACTCCGCGGCTATGCCGATTAGCCATGATTTGCACCTGCATGACTTCTTGATGATAGGCTCGGTTGTTGTGCATCACGGTGAGAAGCGGAATGCGATGATGCGCAGCAGTCCAGAGAACTCCCGGCGCATACATAAGGTCGCCGTCACACTGAATGTTGACGGAGAGCCGTCCATACTTACAGTTGGCCAGGGCGGCGCCCACCGCGGCGGGAGCGCCGTAACCGATTCCAGCACCACCGTGGCCGCCAATATATTGGTGGTATTTGTCAAAGGACCAGAGGCGCTGCGGCCAGCGATTGACAAAGGTGGTGAAGGAGACGAGCGACCAATCGTAATCTTTGATTTGGGCCCATAGCTCGGCGCAGAGGCGCGCCGTGCTGATGGGGCTGGCGTCCCAAGCGTAGCCGGCGGCCTCCCGGGCACGCTCCAGGGATTCCTGACGAGCGACGGCGCATTGTGCGCGGCGGTCCTCGAGGGCGCGCTTACGGTCAGAAGTGAGCTGGCTCTTAATGGATTCGGTGAGTGATGGCAGCGTGGCTTCAGCGTCGGCCGCAATGTCGAGATCGACTTGCGGGAAGCGCTGGAAGTCTTGGTAATTGCTTTTGGAGAAGAGATCGGCGGCGGTGATGCTGATGAGCTTCACTCCTGGTTTGGTGAGCGGTAGCGACGTGCGATGGATTTGATCACGGAAGGAATGAAGAGCGTTCCAGAAATCACTGCACTCCAGACCCAAGATTACGTCGGCGCCGCAAACCAGTTCGCGGCTGCGCTGGGTCTGGTTCAGAGGATGGCGGGAAGGGAAATTCATGCGGCCCATTTGATCGATTACCGGAGCTTGCACCGTCTCGGCCAACTCGATCAGACGCGTCAGGCCAACAGGAGTGCGGGCTGCACGATCGGCGATGATGAGCGGATTCTCGGCAGCAACCAACAGGCGAGCAGCCTCGGCAATCGCCCCAGAATCTCCTTGAGGAGGCGCCGCCAAGGCCAGCTTCGGAATAGTCAACGGCAGATCGTTGGGAATGGGATTTTCTTGCAGTTCGCCGTCGGCGATGAGGAGAACGGGCATCATCGGCGGAGTCATTGCGATTTTGTAGGCACGAACTGCGGATTCTGCGAAGTGGGGCAAAGAAAGCGGCAGATCGTCCCATTTCAAATAATCGCGAACCATTGCTGCCGCGTCCTGGACGCTGTGTACCCACTCGACGGCGTTAATACGCTTCGTGGCATCTAGGATATTTCCAGCGAGGATGTAGACGGGTACGCGGTCGCAATAAGCGTTATAGATCGCCATCGCGGCATGCTGAATTCCAACGGTGCCATGGGCGAAGACGGCCAGAGGCTTGCCCTCGATCTTGGCGTAGCCATGTGCCATAGCAACTGAGGATTCTTCATGGCAGCAAGTGATGAACTCCGGATCCTTGTTACCGCCGTAATTGATTACGGATTCATGAAGGCCTCGGAAGGCGGAGCCGGGATTGGCGCAAACGTACGCGATCCCCAGAGATTTGATGACGTCGACCATAAAATCGGAACCGGTGCGATCGGCCGTGAGAACTTCCAGCGCAGGAGGCGTGCCGAATTCGGCTGCCGGAGAGATTGGGGCCACGCGCGGGCCAGGCGTGGCTCCTGCGGGCTTCGCGTCCGCTAACTCAGGAGCGGCCGCGAGCGCAGCTGCACCCATGGCGGCGCTTTTGAGGAAGTCGCGACGCTTGACGGGAGCCTGTTGCGACTTTGGCATGGCGACACCGACCCGCACGATGCAGCTGATTTTCTATCACACAAGTCTGTTCAGGGGGTAGTGCAGGTTGACCTTTGCCGACCAACCGGTCAAGGCGAAGGAAGAGGGGCGCATCGGCTGCTAAGTTAGGCCCACATCGAAGAGTGCGAGCCAATACTGGAGGGACTGCAGAGCAAACCCGCAAAGGGTGAGTCCAATACCAAATGCTCCGAGCCGCCGCTCGGGAAGGTTGTCCGCTTGACATCCTCCCCGCGCTAGAAAGAGCGAGGATTCCTATCAGGTCTGGTTTTAACCAGAACACTCTCGGCGAGTTCCTGTTTCATCGATCGGCCTTACCGCGCGGCATCGCAGGCTTCATCAGGCCTGCCCGCAGGGAAGCATCTTCGAGATTCTCTATCGCCGCTATGTGCCACGTCCCGGACACAAGCACACCATTGCGATAATTGCCCACAAACTTTGCCGCCTGACTTGGAAGATACTGCACCGTGGAATGCGCTACGAAGAACGCGGCCCAGACGTCAATCAGAAGTCCAGCCAGGCGCGCGTTCAAAAAATGATCCGCGAACTCCGCAGGCTAGGGTACCGCGTCGAACCGACTACCCCCCAGCCAGCTATGGCAACTTAGGCGGACGATTTTCGACCCTGGCTCGACGATCCGTCGAAGCAACCCAAAACTCTGCAGAGTCATCAGCAGAGCAACCCCCTTGCCCCTTGCCGGGAGCCAGTACAGTGCCGCCTCAGAAGGCCTGATACAATGGCGCACCATCAGATTATAGTGCGGGCGCAAAGGGGTGCCCGCGGGACCGCGCATGGCTGAGGCTCAACGGCGAAATACCATTTTGGCGGTTACCTATTCCCTTCTGGTCGTCACAGCGAGTTGGCTGGCGGCGCGCTTTGTTGCT
>Ga0182041_10000657_pt1 | contig 16614 bp, 19 predicted proteins | sample flu12Cox44000178_FD_125967 | JGI IMG/M metagenome (GOLD analysis project Ga0182041, IMG submission 125967) | Lab enrichment of tropical soil microbial communities from Luquillo Experimental Forest, Puerto Rico - flux8day.12C.oxic.44.000.178 | ecosystem: Environmental > Terrestrial > Soil >...
CACACCCGAGAAGATTGAGCAGCAGTACGGAGTCTCCGGGGCGTACATGGACAACGTGACGACGTCCGATGGCGCGATTCGCGGCACGCTCGTGCCGGTGACCCTGGCCGACGGGCGAAAGGCGCACTTGTTCGTGCCCCAGCAGCGCAGGAATGAGGCCCACGGCGTGTATCTTCGCGACGACCAAGGGCTGCATCCCGTCCACATCAAAGAGAGCGCAACGCGGGATGAGGTGACGAGTGCCCCAGCGGTCGTGGAGCAGCGAACGGAGCCCGAGCACAGGCAGAAGCGGTCTTGGGAGAAGGACGCGTTGATCATCGGCGGCACCGCAGGAGCGGGCACGGCGATTGGCGCCATCGCCGGGGGGAAGAAGGGCGCGGCGGTAGGCGCCACGGCTGGTGGCATCGGCGGTTTGATTTACGATTTGGCGACGCGGAACAAAGAGTAGATGCGGGTGCGTCCCCCGGCTTCCGTCCTGCTGGCCGGGTGCGTGCTTTGCGCCGGTGGCTGCGCGACGGTCAAACGCCCGTCCACGCCCGTGGCGCCTCCACCGGGCGTACTTGAGAGTCGGGTCCTGCGTCGTCATCGGCGTATTTGCCGCGTATGTCGCAGGGCGCGCCCTGCCGCCCGGAACGGACTATCTGCAAGTGTTCCGATTCGTCGGCGCCACCGCCTTCATTGGGTATTCGGTCGCGTTGTGGCAGATGTCAATCTGGAATCGCCGCGCATGGTTGACAACCATTAAGGCGACGGTTGATGGACTGATCTATGCGCTCCTTACAGCTGGAACGTTCGGCTGGTTGTGGCCGCGGCCATGAAGGCCCTTGCGATGACGAACAATCATACGACTCGACCAGGAATGTAGTTCCAACGTGCGCCTCGGATATTGGCCGACCCGGGCCATCGCGCATGAGTCGGTTTTCGTGCTACAGTCCATGGTCGGATCTTGCCGCGTACTCGCCGTCCTCCAGGGTGACGAGCCTCCTTGACTGGCTCCTTCTGAAGTTCAGCCTAGCTACGAGACGACATCCACCCGTCGTCGATGACGACGATCGGGAACGTCGCACTGCGACAGAGGGGGTCATGCTATGAGTCGGAAGTTGTATGTTGGAAACCTGCCTTACGAAGTTGGCGAAACCGAGTTGCAGGAGCTGTTCGGGCGGGCCGGATCGGTCGAGTCGGTGAACGTCATGCGCGATCAAGCGACCGGCCGCGCGCGCGGATTTGCCTTCGTCGAAATGAGCACGGATGAGGAGGCGCAGAACGCGATCACCGCGTTGAACGGGACGCAGGTTGGCGGCCGAAACCTCACCGTGAACGAGGCCCGTCCAAAGGCGGCGCGCAGCGGCGGCGGTTTCGGCGGCGGCCACCGTCGGCGAGAACCGCGCTGGTAGCACCGTGATACATCAGTCCCGTCGCGCCGGGCGAACGGCGCCACGTCGCCCGGCGGGGCCGGAGCGGCCGGCAGAGCAACGCGGCGCCGCGTCAACAGGACGCATCGTTAAGCTGCTGGTTGGACAAAGCCACGGCTTCATCCGTCTCGCGGACAGTCGCGAGATCTATTTCCATCGGAGCGACCTCGAGGAACGCACTGCGTTCAACGATTTCGCGGTCGGGGATGCGGTGATCTTCGAGCTGCTGGAGGATGACGTCAGCGGCGCCCGCGCGCTGCGGGTCAAACGGCGGCCGCGGCTACGCTAAACCGGTTATACTGCACGCGTCCTGCTTTTCTGAGTCTTCGGCCGGTCCGGCCGAGCCCTCACCAAAGCCCAAGCTTGTGAGGGTGTCATTTGGCGCTTCAATTCGATCGTAATCCAGGCTTCAATGCTCGATGGGCGGCACAGGTCGCACCTGGCGTCGCGCACGACCGGAGGGTACGTCGGCGACTTGCTTTCGCCGAGCCCTCGCGATCATCGTCGTCATGACCCTCGCCTACGTGTCGTTCATGAGCTGTATGAGATTGCCAAGAGTCACGATGGTCAAGCGTCCGGACGGAATGAGCGCATTCGAATTCGCGGTGCTCTGCGGTCTCCGAGCGGCTCAATTGCAGCGAGGATGCACACCACGCGTCCCGCCGTCGGCGAAGGTCGCGGTGACCGCGCAACACGAACTGGCTGAGCGGAAGATCATTCGGTGCGCGGACACCGCAGAATCCAACTCAGTACCAATCGACTGACAAGGAGTTCGATGTCACGCGTTCACCTGGTCAACCCGAGCTCGCAGTCGTTTGGTGTCGCCGAGCTGCGGCCGATTTACGACGGTGGGCGCTTAGTAACGGCACGCAGCGTTTCGCAGCTGTATCGACAAATGTATGCGAATACTGGGATCGCGACCGACAGCGCGCGCATGCAGCGTTCGGCGCGATGGGCATGATGGATCGGCATCAAGCAAGGTTAGTTTCGAAGAGGCACACCATGGCGACGATGAACGGCACGGTCAAGCGGCTGACGGACAAGGGATTCGGTTTCATTGCGGCCAGCGACGGCACCGAGTACTTCTTTCACCAGTCCGCCTGCAGCGGCGTCCGCTTCGACGAACTGCGCGAAGGCCAGCCAGTGACATTCGAACGCGGGCAGGGACCAAAGGGTCCGCGTGCAGAGAACGTTCGGGTGACCTAGTGGGGACCTGAGTCGCGCGCTCGCCCCTCAACGCTTTGGACCCGCGCCTTGGGCTTCTCGTAGCGGGCCCTTGGCTCAGGCGCAATTGCAGCGTCGCGGTCCTGGCGCTTATTCGTCTGGCCGCCGAGCAGAATAACGACCGCCTCCGCGTCTTTGCCGGAAGAGACGCAAGCCCTTCGTACGCCTGGGGTCACCGGTGACGCTTAGCATTTTCTGGTACCCTACGCGGTGCTTTCGCTGCCGCATCCGCTTCGCGTGCTCCTCATGGCGTTTGCCGACTGGTCAACCTAATTGGACACATCCTCCACGGCACCCTTCTCGGTGTCATCGCCAGCTCACCGGAGGCGCGCGTCACGCACGCCTGATCGCGCGCTCGGGCGTTGCCTGCCATGGGTCATCGCCGGTAATGGCGTTCTCCGGGTAGCTGCTGGCGCAAGCAGCGTGCTGGTCGGAACGTACATTGCCGACTTAGCAGGCCGCGGCTTTCCGATGGGCGCAGGGTTCGTTGGCGTACTCGCGACCGCGTCGTTCGCGGCCGAGTTGGTGGGCGCAATGCCGCTCGGCCTGCTGTCCGACATGATGTCGGTGCGCGTGATCATGACGGTTGGGGCGCTGCTCGCCGCGACGGCGACGTTTCTCTTTCGCATCACGCACGACGTGCATATTTTTGTGCTCAGCCGCGTCCTTGAAGGGTTGGCCGCTGCGGCGACGGCCCCGCCGTTGCTCGCGTATCTTACGGATGCCACGGCAGACGACGCGACGCTTCGTTCACGCGCGATGAGCTACTTCGAGCTATCGCTGCTGGCGGGCTTGGCGCTTGGCGGCCTCGTGGCGAGCCAGTTCTGGATCAGATTCGGTGCAGACTCATTCATCGCACTCAGCCTGCTCTACCTCGTCGCGGCACTCCTCCTGCTCGCGGCGCGTGTTAACCAGCCGCGCCACCGCGCCCGCCAGGCGTGGCGAGGCTTAAGCCATTCGCTCGGGCTGCCGGATGTCCGACAGCTCGCGCCGGTCTGGCTCTGCATGAACACGATCCTCGGACTGTGGCTGGGGCCGACGCTCTATTTTCTGTTGACGCACCATTCCGTGGGACCACAGTTCCTCGTCGGTCTTTTTGCCGAGAACATCGCCGGGCTTGGGTGGCTGCTGTTCGCGTACACCGTCGTATTTGGCGCTGGCGTCCTGATTTGGAGTCGCGTGCTCCCTCACATCGACCTCCGCCACGCGCTCCGTGTGTCGCTTATGGCGATGCTGGCGGTATGCGTCGGATTCCTGCTGTTGAATCACATGGGCGGTCAGCCAGCGTCGCTGCGCTGGCTGATGACGGCGGTCATCGCAATGCTCATCATGGTTGAGAGCGGATTCACGCCCGCTGCGCTCTCGCTGTTAGCCGCTGCGGTAGAGTCGTCGGCCGGCCGAGGTAGCACGATGGGCGTGTACTCGTTTCTCCTCGGCCTCGGAGCACTCGTCGGAAGCGCGGTGGCGGGCATCATGGGACGATGGCTCGACATTGACGGGCTGACGTACGCAACGCTGTTCCTCGCGTCCGCCGCTCTCGCGCTTCTGGCCCGTTCGTGGTCACCGCGGGATTCCTCGTCTGAGGTGCGTCTGCATGCCGCACGTTGAGCACGATCTGGCGATCATCGGCGCTGGGGCTGGCGGCCTCATCGCCGCGCGGTTTGCCGCGCAACTTGGGGCGCGAGTCCTGCTCGCGGAACGCGATCGCATCGGTGGCGACTGCACGTGGACAGGATGTGTGCCAAGCAAGTCGCTGATCAGAGTGGCGAAGGCAGCCCACGAGATTCGAACTGCGGCCCGCTTCGGAATCAGCGCATCCCCATGCAAGGTCGATATGCCGACGGTTCGGGACTATGTGCAACAAAAAGTCCGGGAGATCTACGAACCGACGTCGCCCGAGGCGTTGGCGGGCGAGGGCATTGATGTCGCCTTGGGGGCCGCGTCGTTCGAGAACGAGCGGATCCTGCGCGTTGGCAGCCGGTCGGTCACCGCGCAACATTGCTTAATATGCACGGGCGCCGTGCCGCTCGTGCCGTCGATCCCTGGTCTCTCCGGTACGCTGTATTTCACGTATCACAACATTTTCGACAGCGCACATCTTCCCGCATCGCTCATTGTGATCGGCGGCGGTCCACTCGGCGTAGAGCTGGCGCAGGCCTTTCAACGGCTCGGCAGCCAGGTCATGATCGTGGCGCCACGACTGTTGTCGCACGACGACCCCGACGCGGCCAGAGTGATCGAGCGCGTGTTCGAGCGAGAGGGCGTCCGACTCCTGCGAGGACGAGCGGCCTCGGTGCGGCAAGAACCCAGCGCCGTGGTCGTCACCGTCGACGACGGCTGTGAGGCGCGGGCGGAAAGCCTGCTGGTGGCGGCCGGACGCCAACCGAATGTCGATGGCCTCGGGTTGGATCGCGCCGGCATCGTGTACTCATCACGTGGCATCCCAGTCGACGATCGGCTGCGAACAAACGTCCCGCACATTTATGCCGCCGGCGATGTCATCGGCGGCGAGCAGTTCTCGCACGTCGCCGGTTGGCAGGCGTTTGAAGCCACGCGCAACGCGCTGCTGCCCGGCAGCGCATCGGGCCGCCCCAACCCGCTCGCGTGGGTCACGTTCACTGATCCGGAAGTCGCACAGGTGGGATTGACGGAAGCCGGCGCACGACAGCAGCTCGGCAACGGCGCTCGGGCGACCCGGTGGGATCTGCCCCACATCGACCGCGCCAAGTGCGACGACGACGAAGACGGGTTCATCAAGCTGATGTCGGACGCGCGGGGCACTCTCATCGGGGCAACGATCGTGGCCGCTCGCGCCGGTGAAGTCAGCGGCGAGTTGAGCCTGGCGATCGCGAAACGGCTGACCGTAGGCGATGTCGCCACAGCCGTTCACGCCTATCCGACGTACGCCACCGCTCTTCAACAGATGACGAGCCAGATTGCGACCGAGCGTTGGACGTCAAGCCCAGCCGGTCGCGCCATCGGCAAGCTCCTCGGTTTCAGCGCATCGAGATAGCCTCGAGGAGGCATGATGCAGAAGCGCGACGCTGACTACGTGTTCTACGAGCTGACGCGGAGTATCTGTCCCGAGTGCCGGCGCATTATCGATGCGCAGGTTCTCCTTCGCGACAACAAAGTGTTCATGCGAAAACGCTGTCCGGCATGCGGGCCATTCGAGGCCCTCGTGTACGGCGACGCCGAGGCATATGTCGCGAACGGCAAGTACAACAAGCCGGGCACGATTCCGCTGGCACTCGGGACGCAGACTCTTAAGGGCTGTCCGCACGACTGCGGTCTCTGTCCCGACCATCAGCAGCACACCTGTCTGGGGATCATCGAGGTTAATAGCGTGTGCAACATGGACTGCCCGCTCTGTTTTTCGACGGCCGGCCCTGGGTTCAGTCTCACACTTGAAGAAGTCGAAGCGATGCTGGACGACTTTGTCCGGACCGAAGGAACACCTGAAGTCGTACAGTTCTCTGGCGGCGAGCCGACGATTCACCCGCAGATCATTGACTTTGTCAAGGCAGCGAAGGCGCGCCGCATCCGATTCGTCATGATCAATACGAACGGGAAGCGCATCGCCCGCGACGACAAGTTCGTTAAGCAACTGGCCGAGGTCAAACCGGCGTTCTACTTCCAGTTTGATGGCTTCGACCGTCAGACGTCGTTGCGCTTGCGGGGAGAAGCGGAGATTGTCGACGAGCGGATTCGTGCGCTAGATCGACTGGCAGCCGCCGGTTTGCACGTCACCCTGGTGCCGGCGATCGAGCGCGGCGTCAACGAACACGAGGTCGGGCGGATCGTGGACTTCGCAATTTCACATCCGGCCGTTCGCGGTATTAACTTTCAGCCGGCCTTTCATGCCGGCCGCCATCCGGGCCATGATCCCATGCGGCGGGTCACGATCCCCGACATCCTAAGATTGATCGAGGAACAAACGGCCGGACGATTCGTTGTCAAAGACTTCATCCCGGTCCCGTGCTGTTTCCCGACTTGTAACGCCGTCACATATGCCTTCGTCGACGGGGATCGCGTCGTGCCATTGCCGCGCATCGTCAACGTGTACGACTATCTCGACTACATCACGAATCGGGTGGTGCCGGATTTCAGCCTAGAGATACGAGGCGCGCTCGAGGGACTCTGGTCGTCCTCGTCCGTGGCGGGATCGCAGAAATCCCTCGATCAACTCTCGCTGTCGTGTCAGGCCTGCGGTCTGCCGGATGCCGCCACGGTCGGCGAGCTGGCCGAGCACATGCTGATGATCATGGCGCAGGATTTTATGGACCCGTGGACCTTCAATCAGAAGAACCTGATGAAATGTTGCAAGGAGTTCCTGCTGCCTGGCGGAAAACAGATCCCGTTCTGTGCGTACAACACTATCGGCTACCGAGAGCAAGCGCGGGCGCAACTCGAGGCGCTGGAGCCAGCCAGACGGGAAGCGCGCAAGCAGGGTCGCCGGTTCGAGCCGACCCCCATCACGTTTACGTTTGCGAAGACGGGAGCATGACGGCCGAGTCAGAGCACGTCAAGCAGTGCTGCGCGCGGCTCTACGAGAGCGAGCTCGTATCGCGCCTGCTCGGCGACTCGTTTCATCCCGGAGGCGAAGCACTTACGGAACGGCTTGGGCGACTACTGGAACTCACGCCGACGAGCGCCGTGCTGGACGCGGCGTCGGGAAAGGGTACGAGCGCACTGCTGATTGGGCGCCGGTTCGGATGCTCGGTTCTCGGCGTAGACCTCAGCGCACAGAACGTCCTCAGGGCAAATGCCGAAGTCGATCGACTCGGACTTGAAGGTCGCGCGGAGTTCAGGATTGGCGACGCGGAACACTTGCCGGTGGACACCGAGTCGATGGACGCTGTCATTTGCGAGTGCGCGTTCTGCACCTTCCCTGACAAGGCGCAGGCGGCGCGGGAATTCGCGCGCGTACTGAAAACAGGAGGACGCTTCGGGCTGAGCGACGTTACCCGCATGCCGGGTCCGGCTGGCGAGCTGGATGATCTCATGGCGTGGGTCGCGTGTCTCGCCGACGCCCGTCCGGCGGGGGCGTACGCGGAGTTGTTGAGCGCAGCGGGGTTTGCGGACGTCACGATCGAATCGCACGATGGCGTGCTTCTGGAGATGATCCGTGGCATCGGAGCGAGGCTGTTTGCCGCCGAAGTCCTGACGGGACTCAAAGCGATCGATCTCGCCGGGGTTGACTTGACCGAGGCGAAGCGACTCACGAGCCAGGCATTGGCCGCGGCTCAACAGGGTCGATTGGGCTATGCCATCGTGTACGCAACGAAGCCCTTACGTGTATTGAGTTCCGCTGGCCGGCAAAGATAGCGCAGCCGTGTTGGTGGTCTTGTCCTGGCTCGTAACGGTGTCGACGGAGCCGTCGTTGAACACGACGTGGTGTGTGACCGAGTCAACGTTGTGCCAGACGATCATTTGGCCGGCCGGCAACGTTGCCGGATTCGGTGAGAAGGACAGCGCACCGTTGATGCCGACGACATTGACCGTTACGAGGTCCGGCGCGGTCGGGGGCGTCGGCGAACTTGGACTGCCGCTGCTTCCATTACCATAGCCGCTTCCGCAACCCCACATCCCAAGGCCGGTTGCAACCACCACGCCGACCATCACGAATGCCCGCATGTTCGTTCCTCCTCTTTTCGTTGGTAGGGCGCCGTCCGTTCGCGTCCGCTCGACTTGAGAGCGACACCGTCTTCACCAATGCAGACTGGCGTCGGTTCCGAAAAATTCCTCTGGAGAAGGCCATGAAGACATTCGCGTTTTACAGGCGTTCCGGTCGTCACCGCACCACGATTTGACCGGTCATCTTTGGGTGAATCGAGCAGTAGTAGTTGTAGGAGCCGGCCTTCGTGAACACATGCGAGAACGTCTCATCTGTATCGAGGACCGGCGACTTGAACTGTCGCTCGGTGCTGACGATGTTGTGCGGCACGTCGTCGCGATTGGTCCACGTGACCACGGTCCCGACAGGCACCGAAATGGTCGCCGGCGCGAAGTTGAAGCTGTCCACAACGATGTCATTGGCGCCGGTCGATGGCTTGGCGGCGTCCTCGAGCGGTACCTCGGTGATCACAATAGGATGTTGCACATCATGGAACGCGATCTGTGACAGGCCGAGCACCTGCCGCAACCGGTCCGCCTCTACCTTCAGCGGTCCAGGCGAGGGCGCGGCGCCTGGCGCCGGCTGCGGGAAGGCCGTCGACATCGCCGTGTGGAAGGTCACGTGCCCTTCGACCTTCCGCATCACCTGGTGGATGTGACCGTTCAGTACCGACACCGATCCAAACCGCTTCAGATAGGCCAGCGCGCGTGCGCTGTCGTCTGTCCCCCAGCCCCATTCGGGATAGACCGACCAGAGCGGGATATGAGCAAACACTACGATTGGTGTGCTGCTCGACAGGTGTTTGACGTCCTGCTCCAGCCATTCCAGTTGGTCGTTGCCCAAATTGCCGAGGCCGCCCGCTTTCAAGTTCAGGACGTTGACCAACCCGATGAAATGAACGCCGCCCTGATCGAAGCTGTACCAGCCACCTCCGTGCGTGCCCTTCCCGAAGCGCTGGAGATAGCTCTTTCCATCGTCCTCGAGCACGTCGTGCTCGCCCGGCACGTAGAAGACCGGCAGCGCCAGCTCGGTCAGGACCTGCTGCAGGGTGTCGAATTCAACCGGCTTGGAGAGATGGGTCAGATCGCCCGTATGCAGGACGAACGCCGGCGGCTCGGCCGCCGCCTTGATCTTCGCGACCGCGCTGCGGAGCGTCGCGGTGACGTCGGGGTTGGCGGGCTTGTCGAACCCAATATGGCTGTCGCTGATCTGGACGAAGCGCAGTCCGTCGCCGGTCGCCGAACCGCGCGCCATGCCGCCCCGAGCCGCCTGCTCGAGCGGCACGCCCTTCAGCATGCCACCGGCGATCGTCCACATCGCGCCAGTGCCGACCCATGCCATACATGACAGAAAGCCTCGCCGATCCAGCGCCCATTCGTCATCGAACTTCGCCACGGTTCCTCCTCACTGACGCAAGAAGTCCACGCCCCACACCAGCACGCCACCGATATGACCTGTCGCCGCGACGAGCAACGTCGCTGCTGCGAGCGCGACGTAGTACAGCCTTCGGGTTTGTCCCGACTGAATGTCCATCTGCGCCGTGGCGCGTCCTCGACGGCTGACGATGCGGCCAGCAGCCAGCCGGTAGCTGCGGCGGCGAGCGCGAACACGGAACCAAGACGAAGGTTTGCAACCGCAACAACTCGCCACTTTTTGATCCCCGTGGCCAGCGCCACGGTCTCCGCCATCGCGGCGGTCAAGACCAGGCCGATTGGAAAATGGACGAGAAGCGGGTGCAGGTGGCCGTTCAACAGTCGGGACATAGACATGCGCTCGCTCCGTTCTCAGGAATCTAGACCGGCGGCAGGGCGGTTCTATTCCGTGCCAGTTCAGCAGCCTGCGCTCGCGCCTGGAATGAACCAGGGACCGGAGCAATCTTCAGGATGTCAGGATGCCTAGGCGAGCTGTGACCCGAGAAGGTATGGCCCCTCACCGAGCATGTGAATGCGTGCGCGCTATGCCGCGGTGGGCTTGAGCAGCGCGAGGCGCTCGGCCGAAATATTCCTCACACTCAATCTGCCGAGAATTCCGGCAGTTTAAGCCAGCCGACAAGCAGGCGCTATCACATTTCAATTCGCTGTAAGTGTCGCCGAGCCACGCCGCCCGCTGGAGCCGCGCCACCAATGATCGTCTGAGTCACGGATCGAGCGGACGGCCCGCGCGCTTCGCCAGGACTGGCTCGACGAGCGATCGCATCTCTGTGAGGAGCGCGGTCGCTCGATCGTGTTGTCCACGAGCAACGGCGATCTGAACGGCGTCGCACAGCGCGAGCACCTGCAGTCGCTCGAACCGCGCGCGGCTATGGAAGTCTCTGTTGTGCTGCCGCGTCAACTCCGACAGGTTGGCGAACACTGCTCTCATGAGGGATCCCGTCGCCTACGACGGGTCGTCGTGGGCGTCTTGGTTTCGAAGATTGCCCTGAGCCTTCCTTTATTCCAGTGGCTGTTCCGGGCGTTTCTCATAGGCGCCGTTGTCGGAGGCAACCTCCGTTGTGGTAAAATTCCTGTTCCCCTTCTCAGCTTGCCCCTTAGAGCCAAGCGCCTTGGTTCATCGGACACGCCCTGATTGGACGGCCATTTCTATCGCCGTCTCGCGGAGTGATGATGATGCCAACGCCGGTCTCGACCGTAGAACATCACGCACCTCCGCGAGTCCTCCTGGCCGACCCTGACGCCGAGTCACGCTTGCTTTACGGAACAACATTCCATGACGCAGGCTATGACGTCCTGGAAGCGTCCGATGGACTTGACGCCCTCGAAAAGGCATTGGTGCGCCTACCCTCGCTGGTTGTGACCGAACTTCATCTGCCCGTGATAAATGGCATCGGGCTCTGCGAAATCCTACGCCGCGACCGGCTGACCGCTAACGTGCCTATCCTCGTCCTCACAACTGAGACGGGCTTTTCGGAAGTGGAGCGACTCTGGCGGGCGGGAGCCGATGATGTGCTCGCTAAGCCCACGCCCCCAGCCACGCTCTTCGAGGAAGCACGCCTGTTGATACGACAGTCGCACGACCTGCGCGGACGCGCCGCAGCCGTGAGTACCCGGCTCTCGAAACAACTTGAAAAGTCTGCGCTCCTGCTGGCGCGTTCAGGAGACATCCGTGGCAGGCGCGGCCAGTCCCTCACGACAAAGACGCCACCAGTTGCACCGCCGGAGTTACGGTGCCCTTCGTGTTACGGTCCACTGCCATATGAGCACAGCCACGTTGGCGGACGCCAATCACCCGAACAGTGGGATTATTTCGTCTGCGCTGCTTGCGGTGTATTTCAGTATCGACAACGCTCACGCCAACTCCGTCAGATTCGCGATGTGGATGGCCGATGGTTCAAGACGTCCGGCAAACGTTGAACCTTCATGTCAAGCCGTGCCTGACGACGACTCTTCCCACGACATCTTCTGACTCGAGGACCGTTCTATAAAGCACTCGGTAGTGGTCGCCCTTCCAGAACGCCATCACGTCGGCGGCTGTCTTGTCTCCAAGCAATGCTTTGTCGCCCTACCATTCGAGATCGATGACGATTAGGTGCAAATACCACGATTCTTCGTTGACCGCGCCATCGAGCCCGCCGACTGGCAGATTTGGGAACAGTCGTCGTTTGCGAGGCATATTGACAATATGATGTCATTATGACAATGTATTGTCGTATGCCGACTGCGAAGCCAGCTGATCTCATCAACGCAATCACGCGCGTCGTCCTCCAAGTGTTCAGACTTAACGGCCGTCTGCTCGCGGCCGGCGACCGCCTGGTCGAAGACCTCGGGTTGACGAGCGCCCGATGGCAGGTGCTGGGTGCAATTTCCGTCGCTCACACCCCGCAACCGGTCGCCAACATCGCCCGCAGCATGGGACTGACGCGCCAGGCCGTTCAACGAACGGTGAACGAACTGGCCGAAAGCGGCTTACTGAGCTTCGCACCTAATCCCCACCATCAAAGGGCGCAGCTCGTCATGCTCACGAAGAAAGGGGTGGCGGCGTATGACGCCGCCATGGTGCGTCAGGCGCCGTGGGCGAACATCTTGGGCGCGGGTCTTTACGCCAAGGATCTGGCAATCGCCGAACACGTGCTCTCAGGGTTGACAGAACGATTGGAAGCAGCGGAGTCCCAACCCGTCAGGAATGCGGGAAGGGGACGCTCGCGAATTCACGCGAAGGCACGAAGGAGGTCGTATGGTAAAGCTCGTTGAGTTGGATCCACAAGTGACTGTATTTCAGCAAATGGAAGATGACGGCGGCCCCGTTATCCTCATCAACAAGCTCGACGTCTCGGCCGAAGACGTCGATCAGTTCCTCGCTGCGTGGAGGGCTGACGCCAACATCATGAAGCGTCAGCCAGGATTTATCTCTACGCAGCTCCACCGCGGCATCGGTAGGAGCACGGTGTTCCTCAACTATGCGGTCTGGGAATCAGCGGCACACTTTAAGCGGGCCTTCGGGAACCCGGAGTTCCAATCCAAACTGAAAGACTACCCATCCAGCGCGGTGGCGTCACCGCATCTCTTCAGAAAAATGGCGGTCGATGGAATCTGTGTGGCCTGACGCCGGGTTCTGCACGTTAAACGGATCTCGTGGGACGTACTACTGGACCCGGCGCTCTTCTACTTCGCCGGCACGAGGCAACGATGGCTGACACCGTCTGGGCTGCACGTCCAACCTACAACGCATCTTGTGACGGTACGTGGAGTGTTACGAACGATCGCAGACTCACTTGTTGCGCCTTGCTGTCATGGCGAACGGCTCGCGGCGTCGGCCTCCTGGACACGACACCACGTCACACCTGAATAGCCCCCGCGAGCCGTCTTCCCGACCTGTTGTTTCCACCATGCGCTTCGTGACATCGTGATCTGCATGGATCGGCGCGAGATCGACCAGCTGCTCGACGCGATCGGGCGCGCCCGCCAATCGGGCGAGCGCGCTGCCCTTGCCACGATCGTGCGCATCAGGGGCAGCGCCTACCGACGCGAAGGCACGCGCATGCTCATCCGGTCCGACGGCACGTATGAGTGCTCGCTGTCGGGCGGATGCCTGGAGCCGTCGGTCGCCGAGGCAGCCGTGCGCGTCATCGACTCGGGCGAACCGGTCGTCGTCAACTACGATCTCGCGGATGACTCGCTGTGGGGCCTCGGCATGGGCTGCAGCGGCGCCATCGACGTTCGCATCGAACGGCTTGACGAGGTCGAGCGCGACGAAACGATGCGCGCGTGGCTGGCCGCGCTCGAGCGCGGCGACGCCGCGGCGCTCGTCACGCCGTTAAGCGGAGTTTCCGGCCGGCTGCTGGTTCGCGCCGATGGCGAGCCGCTCGGGGAACTGAGCGATCGAGTGGTGATGCACGAGGCGGTCGGACGCGCGCTCGCACGACTGCGAGCGGCCTTTCCGCAATCCGGGGCGGAGCTGCTCGCATCCGGCGAGCTGTTCTTCGAAATCAGCGGCCCCGCTCCGACCCTCGTCGTGTTCGGCGCCGGTCCGGACGCCGCACCGCTGGCGCAGCACGCCTGGGCGCTCGGCTTCGCCGTGACGATGGTCGACGTGCGCAGCGCGTATTTGACGAATGAGCGCTTTCCAACGGCGACGCTCGTGCCCGCGCACTTCAGCCAGTTCGAGACAATGGCGCCGATCCGGCCAGGCAGCTTCGTCCTCGTGATGAACCATCATCTGGAGCGGGACGAGGAGAGCCTGCGGCATGCCCTCGATTCCGGCGCGGAGTACATCGGGGTGCTCGGACCGCGGTCGCGCTACGAGAGGCTGCTGTCGGGCCTCGCGGCACGGGGTTACGTGCCGTCCGCCTCGAAGCTGTCGCGTGTGCACAGCCCGGTCGGTCTGGCCATCGGAGCGGAGACGCCCCGCGAAGTCGCGCTGTCGATTCTCGCGGAGCTCCTCGCCCTGCGACGCGGCTTCGAGGGTGGCTTCCTCAGCAGCCGCCCGGGCACGCTTCACGCCCCGACGACAGCCGTTTCTTGACCTCTTCGTAGTCGTCCGGCGTGTCCACGTCGACGAGGAGATCCGGCGGAAACGTCAGCACCGTCGTGCGGTCGCGATGCCGCAGCAGCACCGGGCGCGCTCCGTGCTCGAGGGCGGCGAGCTCCGGAAAGAACTCGCGCGCGAACAGATGCGGCGGCGCCATCACGTCCCCATAGCGAACGCTTACGATGGGGCTGTGGTGCTCGCGATAGGCGGTGAGCACCCTCCGGTATTCCGCCGCCGCGACGAACGGTTGATCGGCGAGCGCGAACAGCGCGGCCTCGGCATCGGGCAAGTTTGCGACAGCCACTCGGAACGAGCTGCCCATGCCGCTGGCGTAGTCCATGTTGAAGGCGTGGCGGATCGGCAATCCCTCGAGCGCGCGCAGGATCTGTTCGTGCTCGCTCCCGACCACCACCAGCACGTCGTCGAACGTCGCATCGCAAACCGAAGCAACCGTTCGTCGGACCAGCGGTTCCCCGGCGAGGGGTAATAGCAATTTCTGGGTCCCCATTCGCGTGGACGCACCCGCCGCCAAAACAACCGCGCTCACCATTCGCGACTAGTGTAGACAAACACTTTACGGGTGGCCAGCACGCCGGGTATATGATGGGTCCCCCTTCGAGCCAAGGAGGTTCGCTGGTGATACCTGCAGCCTTCGAGTATCTTCGCGCCCACTCGCCGGACGAAGCCTTCGCCCAGTTGCAGAAGCACGGTGGCGACGCGCGCGTCCTGGCCGGCGGCCAGAGCCTGATTCCGGCGATGCGGTTTCGACTCGCCCGTCCTTCGGTGCTCGTGGATGTCAACGAAATTGCCGCGCTCGACTACGTTCGCACGAGCGACGGCATGCTGAACGTCGGCGCGATCGCACGCGATAGCGCAATCGAGCGCGCCTCGTGGATTGGCGATCGCCGCTGGAGCTTGCTCCACGACGTCTCTCGCGTCGTCGCCGATCCCGTGGTCAGGCAAACCGGCACGGTCGTCGGCAGCCTGTGCCACAACGATCCCGCCGGCGACTGGACGGCTGTGGCCCTCGCGGCCCGCGCATCCGTGGTCGTGCGCGGCAAGACCGGCACGCGCACCGTGGCGATCGACAATTTCCTGGTCGACAGCTTCACAACCGCCGTGGGCGAGGGCGAGATCGCGCTCGAGGCGCGGTTTCCGGTCCCCGACGATCGCTCCGCAGGCTCGTATCAGAAGGTCGAGCGCAAAGTCGGCGACTTCGCGACGGCGGCGGCCGCCGTCCAGGTGTCACTGAATGCCGACGGCACCATCAGGTCGGCGGGCATCGCGCTGTCGGCGGCCGGTCCATGCGCCGTGCGTGTCGACGACGCCGAGCGCGCGCTGACAGGTCAGAAGCCGAGCGCTGATCTGATTCGCGCCGCTGCCGACGCCGCGTCGACGAAGAGCGCTCCCCAGGCCGATCTGCGCGGCAGCATTCCCTACAAGAAGCATCTCGCCGGCGTGCTCGTCGCACGCGGCCTGCGGCAGGCGCTTGGACGGCTGGGAGTAAACGTATGAAGGTCAACGTCACGGTCAACGGTACGGTGTACGAGCGCGAGGTCCAGCCGCGGACGCTGCTCGCGTACTTCCTCCGCGAAAACTGCGGCCTGACCGGCACGCACGTCGGTTGCGACACCTCGAGCTGCGGCTGCTGCGTCGTCGTCGTGGACGGCGGACGCGCGGTGAAGTCGTGCTCGATGTTCGCCGCGCAGGCCGACGGCCACGAGATCCTCACGGTTGAAGGCCTGGCGAGCGGCGGCACGCTGCATCCGCTTCAGCAGGGCTTCTGGGACCAGCACGGCCTTCAGTGTGGCTACTGCACGCCCGGCATGATGCTGACGTCGTACGCGCTGCTCAAACAGAACGCGAACCCAAGCGAGGCCGAGATTCGCGAAGGGCTCGCGGGCAACCTGTGCCGCTGCACCGGCTACCAGAACATCGTCAAGGCCGTGCAGCAGGCCGCCGGGAAGATGCGCGAAGCGGTGAGCGCCGGCCGCTAGGCCGCGCACGAGGACAAGACGATGAGCACGCAGCCAGCTGGTGGACACGCCCTCGGCGTCGCCATGAAACGCAAGGAAGATCCGCGCTTTCTGCACGGCAAGGGGCGCTACGTCGACGATCTGTCGTTCCCGGGCATGCTGTACCTCGCGCTCGTGCGCAGCCCGTATCCTCACGCCGAAATCAGGAACATCGACATCGTCGAGGCGGTGAAGTTGCCGGGCGTGAAGGCCGTGATTACCGGCAAGGATCTCGAGGCGGCCGGACTCGGGTGGCTGCCCACGTTCCACGGATTCGACAAGCAGATGGTGCTCGCGACCGGCAAGGTGCTCTTCCAGTACCAGGAGGTTGCCGCGGTGTTTGCCGAAACGCGTGAAGCGGCCGCCGACGGCGCCGAGGCGG